>Ga0126342_10018786_pt1 | contig 11815 bp, 9 predicted proteins | sample Cyp1metagenome_FD_92528 | JGI IMG/M metagenome (GOLD analysis project Ga0126342, IMG submission 92528) | Coral microbial communities from Lord Howe Island, Old Settlement Bay, Australia - Cyphastrea 1 metagenome | ecosystem: Host-associated > Invertebrates > Cnidaria > Coral ... | reverse complement strand
AGATTCCCTGATCTCACCAAGTTGTAAATGATCCCTGATCACCAAATTGTAGATGGATGTTGAGTCATGTTGAGTTCCCTGATATCAACTGTAGATACACCAATCCTGTCCTCAGGAAACACTCGCAGCACTGTTTTGCTATGGCAACAAGGCAATGAAATCCCGCCCGCCACGTGGCTCGCCTGGGCCCCGCATTGACTGCGGAGCACCATGCACTCATCCCAGCTGGAACGTGTGATCTCGAACTGGCACTTGGGAAAATGATAGATTTCAGATTCCCTGTAATGTAAAAAGTTCGAGATACAAGCCAGTGCTGGAAGCATATCAGTCAGATTAACAAGCAACTCCTCCAGATGACGACTTGGCTTTTCCTCCAGTGGAGTCTCCCTCACTGGAATCCGGTGACATGTTCTTCAGCCACTGCAACCGGGTGCGAGAGTCTGATCTGGCACGGAGGATTTGTTCTTCATCATGCAAGCTGTAACGGCCACGACGGAGACACTCCCTGAGTATGCTCCCATCCATGACTTTGGGAAGAGCATCGGCTAACTGAGCCTGAGATGGTACCCGCCGAATGCTAACCCCTGTATCCAGATGTTCCTTGATGAGCTTAGCTTGTAGAAGTGTGCGAAATTCACTTCAGCTAGGAGGTGCATGTCTACTGATGAGATCAAAAAGTGATTTGCAATCCGTAGTGATAATGGCTTGAGAGGTTTGTGGAAGTTTAGATAATGACTGTTGTACGGAAAGTGGAGGTTGTGATGAACTTGAATCTTCACTTGATGGTATGGCAGCAAATGCAGGAGGTAATCTAAGTAGGGTTTCATCAGCCATCTGCCACTTGCAATTGCCATCAAGAATCCATGCCCAGTACAGTCTGATCCATGACAAAACATCAACAGCACCTGCTAATGACATGGCTTCGGCAGACAATGTACTAACAACAACCTTTTGGATCTTTTTCGAATGCCATACTATTGGATTGACTGCACAATTTTTGGTTGGCGGCTATATTCTTATGGCTGGCCATGATCAGCATTCCTTGATGTGAGTCCGGAACTTTTACCGATGCAAATGAGGCATCGGAGAAAGCAACAAAGCGCAGGTCTTCCAGTGGTATGGGCTGAATTTTAATCGTGACATCGGCAAACATCTTGGCTTCGTGGAGTATTTTGTTTCCTTCAGTCAACGTTGACACCAGGCTTTGTTGATTTGGGATTGCAACCATCCGAGCCGAGAACACAAGTCTGGGCGTGTGTGATCGGCAGCATATTGGAGTGATCCTATGAGAGCTCTCAGCGACTGTCTTTCACCCTCAGTGACAGGCTGATGTGGTTTCATCTTTCTTTCCTTGGCGATTTGAATTGGAGCTATGTCTTTGATATACTGTTCCTGGCTAACCCAAATGGACTGATCCTCTTGTTGTATGATTTTGAGTCCAGTGAACGTAAAATCACGATGCTTTTTACTTCCAAAAGGGAATTTCTTCTCCAGCAAGGCTAGTTTTTTGTGAAAGACTTCAGAACCACAGCATAGACCATCACCTACATGAACTCCAAGGATCCCTTCGGCCTTCTGATCTTTGCCTCGAAGAATAAAAAATCATGGGTCAAATGGCGATGAGGTGAATCCCAATTCTTCCAAGCTCTGTCTTAACTCTTGAAACCACAAAAATGGTGCATCAACTCGTCCATAAGCCACCTTTAAAAGACGAACAATTTCGTCAGGCTTGAGTTTCATCTTTTGTCTCATTTCCTCTGGAGGCTCCATCCCTAAAAGTCGTTGATTGCGTTCAGACCCCCTCAAGAAAGCTGTGCGAATGTCAAAACATGTCAAAACTATGAATGTCCTATTTCAAACTTGCAGCATACTGGAGAATGAGAACTCTTGAAAGTTTGGACAACGTCGGGCTATCTCTTGGGATTTGGTCTATGAGGGGATCCTCAAAACCCAACACAACGAGACGGGCTTTGGCCTTTCTCTGCAAAGCCTGGGACTTTCGGTTATTGTCGGTGGTGTTTTCTTCCACAGGCTTCCAAGTGGGTATCCATCGGCGACGCAGGATCTGATCTCTTGGCACTTGATTGCGTAAAACTTTGGTTGCTGTTTCAGTGGATAACAAGCTTTCGATTTCTTTAGTCTCGGCTTCTTCAAAGAGCTTTCAAGTGTGAGATTTTAACTTCACTTCTCTGGCGCTTGGCTGCCGAGACGAGAAACGCCATCTCTTGCGGTCGAGGCTCTTCTTTCCAGTGCTCAATGTCCTTTTGGGTGACATCAACTTCAAACCGGAAGGCCTTTTCAGAAGTCATGTTATATAGCAATTCTTCTTCAACATACAAACCTGTTTCTTCAGTTTCACTGGTATCTTCATCCGAAGTTTCAGAAACAGGAATCTCTATGTGATTCGGTTCTTCTCGAGTATTTGATTGAGATTCATCTGAAGGTTGACTTGCTGGGATCGATTGGACTTCTGGTTCACCATCTGGTTGATCTGATCCTCCAGTAGAATTTGACTGAACAGTTTGTCGAGTTTGGTCACCATGGTTGGGACGTCCGGCACTGTCAATCACTTCTGCTTCTGTGACATTGGGACTGGCTGTCATGGATGTCACATCATTCCGTTGGCCAGCAGCAGGGGATGGTGGAATCATGTCAGTAAATTGCACCCCTCCATGACTGGAAATGATTGAACTTGTAGTGGATCTGGTCGTATTTTCAGGGTTCACATTTTGTCGGAATTCCTCAAAGGCAGACAATCCTCGCAAGTGTTCAGGAGCTACTCTATATAGTTTATGGTTACGGGACACCCAAACTACATTTTGGTCTTCTTGAATGATTACTTGCATAGGACCTACCGTATCCAATTTCCTTCTGCTTCCCTTTTCTTCTTCCATAGCATCACCCATTCCCCCTTTTCATAGAAACCCCGATGTGGACGACTCCTATGGACAATTGCACGGCGCAATGTTTGGTCATTGTCCACCATCGCAAAAGCTTTGCGAGCAGCTTCACGAATTGACAGTTCTTGTCGGAATCGGGCTCCATCAGGCATATTGGACAGGGCAGTGGCATGTGCAGCTATGGTGGGGTCTGAGGTGATGGATCCAGGAATCCTAACCCCTTTTCCAAAGACTAACATCTCTGGGGGATATCCTCTGTGTCTGCTCCATTGATTTTTGGTGCTTGTCACATGGCTGAGTGCAGTCGACAATTGGTCATAGGTATCAATTGGTTGTTCAGCGTCAATCTTCTTCAACATCATTTGTAGGATACCTCCATGACGCTCTGTCCTGGCATTCTGCCAGTGGGCCTCAGCAGCACACGCACGGCATTTGAAACTATGTCTCTGCAGATAGTTACTGAACTCCTCGGAGTTGAGTTCAGTTCCAGCAGGTCCGGCCCAATTGAACCATCCAGTGTGCAATGCTCGGCATGCATGTTCGGTGGCATGTGCTGGTGCAACAACAGCAGTGTTGAACAAAGTGCTTTGATCCAAGAAATGATAGAAATGGAATTGGCTTGTTCCTCTGAACTAAGCTTCAAAAACGTGGGGCCATGTTTCTGACTTGCAAGATCAATCACCTGTTGTGGAATGGATTGGTCATGGTTGGTGTCCTCATGGTTGTGATGGCTGGTATCATGTCTTGACGCGTCTTGATTGTTATGGTTATCCTCCTGATTGGGATTACTTGTTTGTGGTGATTGGCTCACTGGTCTACTTTCAGACACTTCTGGGCAGTGTCTTTTGGCAAATGGCTCTATATGCTCGTCTTCAGTCTCCCTTAGGACACGTCGGTAACTATGCGCAGGCATTTCGCTGGCAGCTGGCATGCGCTCTGACCTGGATGGCATTGGCACACTTGTGTCTCTTGCAGCAGCAAAAATGGTCATGCTGACCCTGGCGGAGGTACCCTTTTTCCTAAGTCCCCTCTGTGACAAGTGTTCCCATGGTTCCCATTCATCAGTATGAATCTCTTCAGTTTTCCTTTGGATGCAAATTTGACGGCGAAGTGGTGCAGAACCCTTTGGTACATGCTTGCATGGGCCTACATACCTATCGGTGCCTCGGCAGAGGACTACATGTCGAATATCATGATGTAGACACAATTTCTGAAGCAGCTCCATCAAGTCACCTTGTTCAATCACATGTGTGCCAACTCGTGGTGCAAGTTGGTCAGCACAGCGCATGGCATTTTGCCACGTTGCATCACTGGGATCTGGGTAGCGATCCGCAATGGCTTGGGGACTAAGTTTCTGTCCAAGTCTACGTTTCTTTGTCGGATGCTCTTCAACTTCCCCGGCATAGGCAGAACACAGCTGACCCTGATCATGTAGCATGATTTTGGCGACCTGTCGGGTAAATTTTACAGGGTACAATTCAGTCAGCTTGGGCATCTTGATAGTCTGACCATTGATCTTAGTGTTCCCAGCTATCACTCTGTGATGATGTTCCCCTTGACAAAGCTTCCCATCGAGTGCAGTGTGCAAATCGAGCGAGGTGGAACATACAGTCATGCGTTTCCTGATGGCTTCACTGGTGGTCGGGTCTTTCAAGCCACCAACTCGGCACATGTCAAACTCATTCCATAGAGTGTGCTCCAATATTTCAGACATTCCTGGAGCTTTCATCATCGCAGAACCTCTTGGTTGCTCAAGATCAAAGTGACTGCGGTGTTTTCTCTTATACCTGAACAAGACGATGGAAAGTGCAATTGCCATAGTTTCTCAAACCTTTGGGTCATGACTTGTTCCCATCTCGCTAATGATCGGTTCATGTTGAGACAACTCCATTGGCACCATGGACCGCATTCTGGGCTAATCCATACATGTCGTGGTTGTTCATTTACTAGGATGCAGAATAGTCTCTGACGTCCTTCGCAAGTGCTTAAATCCCCTTGAACACGACCAAATCTTTTGGCTTTGCCCCCAAGAATTGCTACCTGACGAGTCAGTTCACTTCGCTCGGAGCACATTACCTCCAAGAGGTCAAGTCGGGAGCTTCGGCGCTTGGAGCTGGCTTGTGCTGTCGGAATCACTTCTTGCAGTTCTTTGGAAAACTTGGATGCATACCTACTGATACGGGCTTTAAAGCTGTTGGCATTATCAGAGGTCATGAATCATGAAGTCAAAATCCAAATCGGGCATTGCCATCTCATGGTGTGCATGGAAACTCTCGGCACTCTCTACGGTTCGCTCTTCACACTCAGATTGCAAACATGTTGAAGCAACTCGTTCATTGCCATCTCCATGCCAGCCATCCGATCGGAGAGGTTCTTGTTCTCCTGAGAGAGGTTGGTCACCTGTTCTTCCATCTGTTGCACTTTGCTGATCCCTGGCAACTCGAAATCCTGCAGCATCTCCGGTTCGGTCATTTGATCCCAGGACTCTGTCACATCCTTGGATATCTGACTGCTGTTGCTGGTGGCAGTCATTGATGTCTTTTGATAGCCCTTGCGGTGCTCCATGATGATCCCCTCGTCGATGCGTTTCGTCACATATTGGACGAACATTTGGTGTTCTGGTTTGCCACTCTTCTCGTAGGTTCGAATGAACCAATCCGTCCACTTGGCATCTTGGAACACTTCCGGAAAGGGCATTCCCAGCTTGGCTTGACCGAAGGTGATCTTCTCCTTCTCCAGCGTCTCGAGCGGTATGAGGCGGATCTTGCTGATGACATCCTTTTGATCCTCTTTCAGCTGGCTGTCGTGGAACTTCTGCAGCATTTGGGACACTGACGTCATGTTGAGACACACACGCGACAGACGACAAGTTGATCACGGCACTACGTTCGCTCGGCTGTTCAGGCTGCAGTGCACGGCTATCACTACTATGCTGGACTTGACATGAGGGCATCTTTTGAGGTTGTGTTGTACCTTCGGACCTCTGACCTTTCTCACCTGATGCATGTGACCGTGGATTGTGTGTGCCATGGTGCATTCCGGAACGGCTTTCAGTATTTTCAGCGATCACTGGATGACAAGTGAATCCAGCTGCATCAGATTCCTGTACTGGCTGCGCATCATTGGGATCAGCCCATAATTGGCAAATGTCCATGAGAAACAAATTCTTGCTAGACCGTTCAACATGAAGCTCTTTGTTCAACCGTTTACTCCAAATGGTGCCGTGGTCAGCATCAATGATTGCTTGGATTCCTTTCAAGAACGAACTTGACAGCAAAAATGGTGTCTCTCCAGGTACAATTGCTATTTGGAATTTGGCTTGTCCCAATGGCAGCACAATGGCATGTCTACTGGTGAGTGTTTGATGATTGCCAAGCCGAAACGTCAAGTTGCATGATGTTCTTTGAATCTGACTTTGAACATGTTGGGGTAAACTCCCTATGAGATCTTTCACCTGTTGGGCTCCAATGACAGTTTGTGAGGCTCCTAAATCCACAATTCCTACTGCTCCGGTTGTGGCAAAGTGCACATCACAGGTTTGGTCATTCAAGACCTCGGCAGGCGGTGACTTTCTCACAATGGGCGATTGCCCGGCTACGATTGTCTCAGGACATGGTGCAGGCATCGCGGTGGGATGCACAATCTTCTCAGAAGATATCTTCGTCCTGATGGCTGTCTTCCACCGGCTGTGGAAACGCTGGGCAAACTTATGGCTAATCCCCTCTATCTTACCCCGCAGTGATTACTCATGGCCGTGAAGCATGGTTGTTCATCAACAGGGTCCTCACCCTCAACAATGGTGAAGTTGGCAATCTCGGCAAGGGCATCATCGATGGTCACAACGGATGTGGGCGCAACACTGGCAGTGGAGCTATTGGCAGAGGCATGAGAACTGGCAGTTCTTTCTGTGGGCACTCATTCTTCCAGTGCCCCTTTTGCATGCAAATGCGGCAAAAGGAATTGGCGATCCGCTTGGCAAGCGAACCCGGTCCAGCAAACTGTGATTTGCCTTTGCCTTTTCCAGGACCCTTCTTTCCAGAACCTTTGTCAAACCTTCAATTCACTGGCCAGAAACCTCGAACCTTGACACGCTCACTCAGCCTCCTACGTGCATCTTGGTATGTTGAGCAAAAGGCTGACAGTTCTGAATCTGATTCGATCGTCTCAGAAATCGAAGCTTCAAACTGCATGACCAAAATAGCATCCTCATCGTTCTCCGCGGCTAAGGCCTCGAGCACATCGTCCTCAAGAGCATCGTCCTGAGTTACGTATGCCTCATACTCATTTTCACCTTCATCATCAACATGTAATGCCATGTGATCATAAGTTTTTGCATTGCGATCTCGACGGAGACCGGTGTACTCTTGGAAAAACCCTGAACCCAAAAGTCTGACTGCTGCTGTGACATTCTTCATGGTGAGGGCCCCCTTCTCAACATCTGTGGGCTCTACTATGACTCTCTTTTTGTCTTCTGGTGCAAGCTTGCTTCCCCTGAGTACGATGTAGGCTTGAATCTCCTCAAGTGACACCTTCTTGGCCAGCAATTCAGTCCACACCACATCACAGCGGGAGAGGTAGCTATCTGCACTTTCATCAACCTTCTGGGCACTGCAAAAGAGAGCCTTTTCGGCCATTTCGAACTTTTTCTCCAGCGGTATTCGACCCCAAGTTTCAGCAACAATCTCCACAAGTCTCTGAATACCTTTCTCATCGTTGGTCAAAACCTCTGACTTGAGCAGCTGCAGTTTCTGGTGTGCGGTGCCTTTGCACCCCAAAATCAGGCGTGTTGCTAACTCATTCAGTTTGTTGTTGGGCCACGTCGCAAGGAGAAGCTCGACCTTGCTCGTCCAGATCTCGACATTGTCCACGGCTGGGTCAAAATTGGGAACTAAACTGGCTAGTTCCTTCGGCACTGTTGTTCCAGATGAATCCCCTCCAGAAGCCTCACTCATCCTTCTTGGAGAAACCTACCAACCCTGTTAGCAGTTTTCAACTGGTCCCTGGGCGTCGCGCTCGTCCAGCGCTCCGCTACCAATCTGGAAAGATCCCAGATTGGTAGGGAGTTGGATTGTCCTGGAGATTCCCTGATCTCACCAAGTTGTAAATGATCCCTGATCACCAAATTGTAGATGGATGTTGAATTCCCTGATATCAACTGTAGATACACCAATCCTGTCCTCAGGAAACACTCGCAGCACTGTTTTGCTATGGCAACAAGGCAGTGAAATCCCGCCCGCCACGTGGCTCGCCTGAGCCCCACATTGACTGCGGAGCACCATGCATTCATCCCAGCTGGAACGTGTGATCTCGAACTGGCACTTGGGAAAGTGATAGATTTGAGAATATATGTATATTCATCTATACGTCAATTGAGTCTAAGTCACAAGCACCATTTAGATACCATTTATAAACAATTTATAATATGTATAAAACATCATAGTTCATCATAGTTCAACATTATTCAGTCGTAAACTCGACTTTTGTGCACTTCCAACGCTACGAATTCCATTCGGTTCCGGATGATGGCGAAGTTTCAGAGCTTAACGTTGAGGTTGCAAGACACGTCTTCTTTTGCAGTTCACACTGACAATTTACATTGGGTGTGGACAGTGTCTGACCTCGACTTGCAGCATAGCTTGTGTGCAGCTTTCATACTCCAAACATCTCCAGAGATGTCCACACACATTTTCTAAGAGAATCGCTGCAAGCAATTTGCTGAGCACTGCCTTAACACTTGCCTTCATTCGTTCAAGAAATCTCCTCGCGATGAGCGCTCTGTCCATAGAGCGGTCATGAGACATGGAGAAAATCCAACTGACAAAAGGTTGCAGTGGCAATGCAGTGCTCTGCAGCGTTGTGCTTTTCCAAAAGAACTCGCTGCATCTATGCTGACTTTGTCTTCCTATAGGGGGCTGAGCAACTCCGGAAAAGGCTTTGCAGGAAGCGGTGATCCATGGACAATATAGCTGGAAGGCGGGATTGTCGTTGTTTGGATGAGTGGCTTAGCCGGACGGGTAAAATCCAGGCACGAGCATGGACTCAAGTTGAGAAGGTACATTCATGCGATGAATTGAGGCATTCTGATTCTGTTATTGGAACAAGAAGCTAAAAGGCACGCTTAGGGAAATGGCAGGATCTTCAAGTTTGTCTGTCGTCGACATTGTTATTGTCTGGAAGTAAAATGACGAAGTATACAAGATTATCTAAGATCTTATGTCTTATATACAACGAAGGTCTGTCTGCGTGAGCCCAAAAAAAGCTCCTAAATGGATGTTATTCATTACCCCAAAATTTGGTCCCATAGGTTGCCCCATCCCCATATGGACTACAATGTAGTGACTACAATAATCATGACTAATTATGCCATCAAGTTAACCAAGTCCACATCAAGTCCATATCTTCCATTTGGGGACCTCTCAAATTGATTTACATTGCCTCGGAGTGTCCTGCATCATTGGCATTCAGCCTGAAACCAAAATTCCTGAACAACTCCCGAAACATCGCAGAAAAACTTATTTGATTCGGGCATTGGAAATATGGTGTTGCCACCTAAGCTATTAACTTCAAAGCCTTTCGCATTGTTTAGCTTAGGGTCAAAGCCATCTGCAGAGCGAAATGGTTCATAGCGGAAGCACTGATAGCCTGGAGCATAGACTGAAGTCTCAATGCCTCCACTTCGCATCCATACTTCACAGCCCCAGCGATTGAACTCAATGCCCACACAGCCAGCTGTGAAAATGCAGCGCATTTCGCACGCCTCCAAGGTTCTTACTTCAGAGATGCTGTGGAATTTCCAGTGGGCCTCGGAGTTGTCACTTTCATTGGCTCCACGACAAGCACGATGCAAACCACCATCCACAGGATCAAAGGCGGAAGCTGCGCGGAAAGGGTCTGGACTTCCGAAACGGAGACAGATGGATCCGACTTGTTGAACTGTTGTGCCGATTCCTTCCACCTTCAACCAGACTCTGCAATCTTGCTGATTGAACTCAATTCCCCGGCAACCCGAAATCTCCACGCATTTGGACCTACATTCCCCCAGAGTAAGGACTTCTGACCTGCTGAAAGATGTATAGTGTAAGCTGGAATCATCGAAGACATGTGCTCCTCGGCATGACTGGTCCTGCCCCCCATTGATATCAATGAAAGGTTCAAAGCGCAGGCAAGTGTTTCCTTCGCTTGCTGTAGATCCTTGAATGCCGACCAGCCAAACAACACATCCACTTTCATTGAACGAAATCCCTTTGCAAACATCTTGCGTTTGAGTTGTCAAACTTGAGTTTGCTCGTGCGGCACATCTCTGCTTGCAGATCTGCAAAGATGGAGCTAATGCAGCATCATAGAAAATGAAACTGTCTAGCAAATTAACTCCGTCACTTTTGCATTCTCGGTCAGTACCTCCATCCACTGTCTGGAACGGTTCATATGTCAGGCAAACCGAACCTTTCTCTGAAGAAGTTGAAAGAATTCCACCATCCCTTGTCCAAACCTGGCATCCAGATTCACTAAAATCAACCCCCCTGCAGTCTGGGGTGGAGACGCAAAGGACTTTGCACTCTTCCAATGTGCTTGCCCGAGCAGGTCCAAATAAGACATAATAGTCTGGATCAATGTCTGAGACATCGGAGCCTCGACAGGAGCGGTCTTGCCCCCCTTGAAATTCTACAAAGGCATCAGTAGTAGCCAGGGTAGCTGGGCCAAAGCGCATGCAAACTGCACCCATCTTGGGAACTGTTGTGCCAATTCCAGCAGAACGGTGCCACACTTTGCACTGGCCAGAGTCATATTCAATTCCCTTGCAATTCCATGTGCTGAGGCAGGCACCTCGGAAGTAACAATAGCATGCAACAACATGTAGCACTGTTGTATTCGAAATCTCCAAAAAATATGAACAAATATAGACCAGTAGTACCGCACAAGGCGGCGAGGAAACCTATAGGAGAGCTTGTTTTTGGTGAATCACGGATGGCAGAGCGAATCCACTCATGGACTGAAGGTGGTTGGAGTTGTGCTTCTTGGAATGACTACCATGGTTGCACTGGTCACCTGGTCGGTCACCTCACCCACAACTGCTGGATGTAGTGTGGTGTAGTGCAGTTGTAGTTGTAGTTGTAGTGTAGTGGAGTTGTAGTTGTGGTGTAGTGTAGTTAGTGTAGTGTAGTTGCAGTTGAGTTTGTGGTGGTGTAATGAGTGTAGTGTAATTTAATGTAGGGTAGTGTAGTTGTGTAGCGTAGTCTAGCGTAGTGTAGTGTAGTGTAAAGTAGCGTAGTTGTAGTTGTAGCTGTAGTTGTGGTTAGTGTAGTGTAGTGTGGTGTAGTGTAATGTAACTTGAGGCCAGGGGGGAGGTACGAAAGCTAGCAGGGCTGGGGTAGGGTGGTAATCGTAAAGGAGGATTAGCAAGGTGAAGTCGGAATGCGGCAACGGTCTCACGCGTTTTTCTTGGAGTTGCTGCAAGTCACAAACAGTGCCAATCTTTTGATGTTGATGAGGTTGCTGACCAGAACGATGAAGGAAACTGATGATGACGAAAGTGATGGTAACAGGAATGAGTTTATGACGACGATGATGAGGACGAAGAGCGTGATGAGGATGATGAGGATGATGAGGATGATGGGGATGATGGGGATGTATGCTGAGGATGAGAATGAAGATGAACATGAGGATGGTGATTGTGATGAGCAGGGCTGTTGTAGGGTTGCAAAATCTATGGAGTCCAGCAAGCGAAAACCCCCCAATGCAGTACTCGTCTCTCGCCAAGTGTTGTAAGCAAAAGAAACGCCAAAAAAAAACAGAATTAAAGGACCGGATAACCCCACATGTTACCAACTTCTTTAGACTTAGACTGAGCATAGAAAAGCAAGAAGGGAAGAGGAAGTATAAGAGTGATGGAGCGGTGATGGTGGGTGAGTTTGTGT
>Ga0126342_10018785_pt1 | contig 11815 bp, 8 predicted proteins | sample Cyp1metagenome_FD_92528 | JGI IMG/M metagenome (GOLD analysis project Ga0126342, IMG submission 92528) | Coral microbial communities from Lord Howe Island, Old Settlement Bay, Australia - Cyphastrea 1 metagenome | ecosystem: Host-associated > Invertebrates > Cnidaria > Coral ... | reverse complement strand
TAACCAACTCCGCCACAAGATCCCATTTGGATCCAACCTCCGAGGCCGGGTCCCAAACCCACGTGTGGATCTGACCCTCGGCACCCCAGAGAGCCATGGCAAAACGAACACCGAGTGAACAGGCACGCCCACCTTTCGGCTTGCACCGCTTCCCCGCTGGTAGGGAGATGGGCCAGAAGCTAAAATAAAATAAAAATAAAAAATGTTCCAAACCACCAACCAGATCAGTTTTTGAAGGAAACTATTGTTCCAATCTCCTATTTGGAAGGATAGCCGGGATGGTAAATGGGCCGTTTTCGATGCAAGATGATGCAAGTAACCAGAGGGTAGACTTGGGTGAACGGTTCGTGAATGGGGTGATGTTGTGAGCCAAAAGAGGTACATGTTCAAACTCTTCAATGACACCAAAAGAAATGTCGCTGGGAATGTAGGATTTTATGGAGATGAATGGTTATTATTGTAAACACGATAACACACCAAAACCATTTTTTTGGCAATTTGGAGGTTACTGTAAACTGCACATCCTGAATTTTGGTTCATGTTCATCATTGGTTTTGCCAAATGAAGCCAGGTAAGGTTGGAGTCCCGTCAAACCGAGGTTCTCTGGGAATTGTTGGAGTTTACATCCCGTCCTCTCCTTGAGTTTGAGAAATGCATTTGTTCTTTTCAAACCTGCCATTTTGGTACCAAAAGATTGTGTGTTACAAGCCACCAGTAGAGTTCATCTCTGGTTGTCTTGAGCAAAGGGTACCTTGTTCGATGACTTAGAATACTGTACTTAAAGTACCAGAAAATGAGCAGTCGATCCCTGGTCTCTTTGGCCTGAATAGCAGCGGCTAGAAGCAGACTGCAAAGCCCCAAAACTGTTCACTGATGTGCTGGAACCCACAAACCACGTGCTTCAGAAAATCATTCCCCACCATAAAATCACCATGATCTGAGTTGGGAAAACACAATGCTTTCCTCATCATATCACCCCAAAAGTGATCCAAACCTAAAGTGACCAGTCCATGACTTGTGCCTGGTCATGAAATGTGGGCTGAAAGCATAGCATAGGGGAAAAAACAGCGGAACATATACGGTGTTCATAAAACTATCAGAATATATATATATATATATATATATATATGTATACAATACTTGAACATGTAACAATGCATATTGCAAATCCCATTAAAAAACATCAGAAAATATAGGCAAATTATCAGCACATGTCAGAACAAATGCCTTATGTCCCTGTAAAAAAAATAACGTATCATGGAATACTTCTAGAATCAAGAAATCCTCCATGGTTTGTTGCCCCAACTCGCTTGTCGCCCAAGTGACGCATCTGGAAATTGCTCTCTCAGCTGCTGTTCCACCGCCTGTCATGGGAACATCAACGAATTTGCCTTGAGATAGGTATCATTAAGTAAAACACTATACATCATGAATGATATAGTGGTAATTCATTATCAATCACCAGTATCATTTTATACATATATATATATATATACATATAAATATATATGTATATATATATATATATTGTATTGCCTTGATAAATCGTGTATACCTGTCATCAACCACTAATATAATCGAAGATATACAGAGTATGTCGTCACACAATGTGTAACTTTGTGTCGGAGTTCTTTCTGTTGACCCGTCCCCTTGGTCTCTGTGGTCTCTAAGCATAATTTCGCATGGGTCAGGTCTGTGGGCTACACCGAAATCGAATGGTCGATGATCAAGTGCCCCATGAAAATGAGAAATTTACCCTCTGGTAAACTAAGATAGCTATGGAAAATGGCCCGTTTATAGATGGTTTACCTATTACAAATGGTGATTTTCTATAGCTATGTTAAATTACCAGAGGGTAGAATATCCAGGAATATCCCGCATCTGTGGACGATTCCATGAAGACAAAATATCCCAAGTTGATTCCCAATGTCTTCACATCCATTGTTCGCAAAGTAAAGTTCAAGTTCAAAGTATATAATTCAATGTCAGTCCCCCAGAATTGGCCAACATGTCCACTAACAGATGATCGTCCATGATTTGGGATTGGAATCTATCAGTGGCAAAATATCCTATCAGATTATATGATATTATATGTGGGTTTGTCAGGTTTGTCTGAACATAGGTGCCTCAAAATAAATTGTTGTGATAATCATCAAGTTCACTTCAACAAATAGCAACTTTGGATATAATTACACCATATGGCAGTGTGTCAAAACCTTGTACCCCTGGTGAACATCAAAATAGCTGGTAAATGGATGTTCATCCCCCTAAAAATGGTATTAATAGGTATTGATCCATACCCATATTAAGTCACACCCATGTATCTGTGACTCCACGTACATATCATGAGTAGAAGACTCAATCAACATGTATGACTTTCAGGCCGTGGAATTCATGCAAGATGCTGCCCCATAGCTGGCTAAGTTGAAGTACGACCACGTTACTTCTGGTTTGTCGCATGTATACATAATATATAATATATAACACATACTGTATGTATATATATATATACAAGGACAATTCTATTACAAAGATAGATCGATAGATTCCGATAAATAGATCCAGCGATAGATGGGCAGACTAATATAGCTAGATAGCTAGAAAAATAGATCATGGGCCTTAAAAACATCTATAAACCAACTTTATGTAGCATTCATCAATAAATGTATAGCATTCATCTACATGCCAACTATAATAAAGCCCACGGTTAATACTATCAAAGGTTTATAATATGTCATAATAACATTAACAATTCTTAACCACTATTAAACATAATATACCCATTGTATATCCATGCTCAACCAAAAATAACCGTTATTATTAACCATTATTCGCCGCTATTAACCATTAAATAACCACTATTAGTCATTATAGATAACCACATAACCAGTATTAGCCATTATTAGGAGGGCACTATGAATACTATTACCCATGATATAACCATTAATTAGCCATTATCAACCATTGTTGACCATTCAATATAACTATTAACCGTTAACCACTATACAGTGGTTCTTAACCATTGTTAATTGTGATATAACCACTATGAACCATTATTAATCACTATATAACCATTATATATTGTAGCATATCATAAAATATACAGCATTCATACTAACCACTTTATAGATAACCACGTAACCAATACATACCATTAAATACCCACTATGAACAGTAACCATAATGATATAACCATTGTTAATTGCGATATAATCACTATTGTGATATAACCACTATTGTGACATAACCACTATGATTCAAAATCATACATAAAAACTAGAAGAGTCAATCACCACTATGAAAACAACGTGATATTTCACAACCTTTAAACAAATTGTGTTACCCATAGGATCCATGGTGCTGCTATATATATATATGGTAACATTTACCATCAATATACCCCAAATGTTAGCATATATACCAGCACCATGGATCCTATGGGTTATATCACTTGTGATATGGCAGTGTGTCAAAACCAATAGTACCCCTTCCGTTCACATCAAAATAGCTGGTAAATGGATGTTCATTCCCCTAAAAATGGTATGAAAATAGGTATTGATCCATAGCCATATATGGCTGGTTGGTGGTGACTGGAACCATGGAATTTTAGGACTTTCCATATATTGGGAATAATAATCCCAACTGACTTTCATATTTTCCTATGGGTTATATCACTTGTGATATAGGTGATATTTCAATCATTCTTTACACGTGGAGTTCACAACGAAGTTATCCAAGTGGTCGCCTCGGGGAATCTACGCCATTCCAAGGCGAAGAACGCCAGCAAGGCATCGGCCCTAGGGGCCGTTTACGTTCGCGTTGAACGATGGAAAATCACCATTTTTTAGAGGTAAATCAACTATAGTTCAACTATACATGTAAATGGCAATTTCAATAGCTATGTAAACGTTTACCAGAGGGGTTTGTTTAAATGGTACATAGTGGTTATGTAATGGCTAATTGTGGTTATATCATGCATATAAAGGTTTTAACAAAGTGGGGTTTATGACTCTAATATACAAAGTGGGGCCCCCAAAGTTGGTTTATAACGCCAATAACTATGGTTTGTGGTACTGATAATTATAGCTGCTAGGGCTTATAAACCAACTTATAACTGGGGGGCCCGTTATGCAATGGCTATTGGTGGTTGTATAATGTACAAACTGGTTAACAATGGTTGATAATTAGTTGGTAAATAATGGTTATATAATGGCTATATAAACAACCATAATATGGATGAGGAATGTAGAATTTGAATAATGTTGTTGTTTTTGTTGTTTGATGGAACATGTTTGATTCAAATGGTGAATATATGGATATGAAATGATATGAATTGGATATGTTATTAATATGATATATATATATATATGGTTGTTGATATTAAAACTCCTTACAAGGACCTTTAGATCGATCACCATATACATCTTTGGCAGGTGAAAAATTATGAAACGTCAGAACAAATAAAACCAGCAGTCGTGTCTGGGGAAATGTTTGAAGACTTTGAAGCATCACAAGGCCTCACATTGCGTAGTCTGGCAATTCTGGGAAACCACCAGCACCTATGGGTAAGTGGATAGCACTGTTGTTAAAATTGGATGAGTCGAAGTGCTTGAGACATCCAATATCATCCAATTGGCTTTGGGAAGGCTGCAAGAACTCATCCAACTCCTGATTGCTGAATCATAGTAATTCACACTAACCCGAAAATAGCAGAAATTAATCAAGCCATTTGGGGATGATTCCCCTTAGTAACCATCATTCCAGTGACGCCACAGTGTGACCCTCTACAGGCATCGTATGATGCAAGGCCATTTTTCAACTTGCAAATTCTTTCACAACAAGAGTGGCTGCTGCCGTTCCGCACGCATAGCCACCCGTCGTGGTCATGTGACATTTGATACCAATAGCACGCAATAGCACACGAACAATAGTATCCAAGCACCTTCAGCGTCAAGCCGCAGCATGCACCGAATGTGTTGATGAAGCTTGTGAGATACATGATCATGTCCTTTAAATCTATGTTTGCCTGTCGACATTATGTTTGTATTAGTGTTACTCCTAATCGTTTTGCCTTGAGTATTCTCATGAAGCACTAGACTAGATGTCAATCCCCCAACTGATGTGTATTCGGAGTTCCTCGAAAACCTGTTGTTCAAGCTAAGACACAGGATTCTTCTCATCATCCAAGAGAGATGTCCCCATATTCACCCCATGTGTCACCCCATTTTTGACGTAGTCATTTCGCACTGGTTTCGGTTGATCTCCATGTCTAGGGAGATGGGATTATATATATATAGTGCATGCATTAGCACATTTCAAATTTTCAGCTGTTTTCTATAGAAATAGATGCCAATGCTACTTCTTCACCGTGAAGGGTGACTTTGCGGAAGATATTTTCCTCCATCTTGGAGGTAGCAGCATGGGTGATCGCTCCCGCCAGCTTTTGAACGGGCTACGCTGGCTAGCAGTAGGCTAGCTAGAACTCAAATGAACCGGGCATGTCCAGTTTGAAAAGCCTACTTTGCACATTTCTTTTTTTTGGGGGGGTTGACAATCCAGGTAAAATAACTGCATAAAACTGCTATATCTATATATATATATAGTATATATATATTGAAATCAGTGATTCTATAGATCTGAAGATGTTGATCTTTGGAAATTCCCGACTCTTCGGACCCTGCAGCTACGCAGCTGATGCACAATAGAAGCAGCCGATACCCAATTACAGGGCTATGCAGCAAAAGCATGGAACAAACCAAATGTTTCAAAAACTTACTTCATCTTAGTTCTATCTTGACAATTTGCAGGACACGTTTTTTTGCTTCTGTATTTTATTTAGATTTAGTGATTTCCATCTTCCAAGCGATTCTTGGAATGGCTGCAGCGGCTGCCAGCGCTGTTGTTCGGGCCAGGGATCTTCAAGGACCGCGCGAAAATGTGAGCGAAAATGCCTGAAAGACCCAATCATCCTGGCCAGGGCACGCGGGCCAACTGGTCCGACGCCGCAATCCTGGCCAAAAAACATGGTTTTTCTCCATCCTTTCATATTAAACACCAAGCATAAACCATGATTTAGCTTGTGTTTTTAGGGAGTTTAGTGACCATTTAGGGAGCGTTTAGTACTAGGGAGATGGGATTATAGTTCTTCATTTCACCAACGAATTTCCACCGGCAATGCGTTTGACAGCCTGAACGACTGTCGAAATCATTTAGGGGAATCTCAGGACATTCGACCCAGCAGTGATTCCCAGATTCAAAGTCCAAGCAGTTGTGATTGATCTTACCCTCTGGTTATTTAACATAGCCATGGTATAGATGGCCCATAGAAATAGATGGTTTACCTATTAATCGCATGGTGATGGCTTCCATGGCGAACTGTTAGTCATAACCAGATGGTAATTCACATGGTCAACAAATTCAAAAAGTGACCAAGCAAGGTATGTCAAAGTTCCATCTGGCACGGCCCCGAGCATGTTGAAACCCCCACTCGGGGCTTGCCGTAGATATTCCAAGCCCGGAGCAGCAGCTTCCAGGCTCCAAATTTAGCCTTCAAAAATCTATGGCAGCCGAAAAAGCGAAACGGCCAGGTCTTAAATAGTAAAATAATCAAATGGCAATCAATCTTCCAGCATGGGTGTTGTGTCCTCATACTTCAGGGAACGCTTGAACGAGGTTTGTGTGTTTGCCAGCATTGATAGGAGGACTTCTTGAAATTCACTGGAGCGGATGCCGGCCAAAGTCATCGACCTCGGAACTTTTCATTTTTTTTCGACAGGTTCCGAGGTTCCGAAGCACCATTTTTATCGGCTTGGAATCATCCTCTTTGTTGAAATGGAATAACACATGAAAACATGAAAAACATACCATCTTCAAAATAACTAATCCACTCACGGAACAATAAATCCATTCGATATCCTGTTGTGATTTTTGAAATGCCAATGTTTTGCTGCTGAATCTTGACATTCAATGCCAACCAATCTTGGAAACCACCCGCCCAGTAATATCCATCAATCATATTGAAAATGACCATAGAAATAGTGGCTTTACATGGATTTACCATTGAAAATGGTGATTTTCCATAGTTTTATATATTAGTAAAACTGAATATATAAAACTATGGTGATTTATAGTTGATTTACCCATTGAACATGGTGATTTTCCATAGTTTTCCATAGTATATTAGTTTTTCTTACCATTGAAAATGGATATACCAATTCTATATCAGTAATTAAAAGTGATAACCTATCTCCTTTTGTTGATCAATCCCCGCATGTTGACACCCCAACCTATAGTTATAACATTACTTTCTGAGGCCTACCTATTGACACTTCTGTATAGCTATGTATATAATACATAGATGATAATATAAATATTATATATATATATACATATATTATACATAATATACATAATATATATATATATATAATATAATATCATGTTTTTCATGATCCCTCCCCTGGGATCTATGGCAGCTTCGGGATGCAGAATATCATTTTCAAATCCCCATCCAACCCTGTCCCAAGTCATTTACCCGGCGACGCAAAGAGCTTCGTGGTGAAGTTCATGGTCGTGAAGAAGATGCGATCGTCGCGATAGCTGACGCCACCATGCAGCCGGGAGACGTAAACCTGGAGTGACATGGAAATGCCAGAAACAAAAGGATCGACTCACTGGGGTTTAAGATGGTTCAGCATCGGTTTAACATGGTTTAACATGGGTTTAGCATGGTTCAAACATTGGTTTAACATGGTTTAACCAGCTCAAAATGATGCGTTGAGATTTTTTCACACCAGCAAATTACCATCTGATAAACTAACATAACTATGGAAAATCACCAGTTTCAATGGGTAAATCAACTATAAATCACCATTTTCAATAGCTTTTTGTATGTTTACCAGAGGGTACCGGTTTGTTCAGAAACAGCATCGGATTTCATCAACTGAGAGTCCACCAAGATCCAAGGCAGATTTGACGAGCTCTGGTTTCCCAAAATGCTTATAGTGGAACATCCGAAAATAACATGGGATGATAACTGGGGCATCCCCTATTTTAGGAAACCTCCATATTGAACTGGTAATAAATCCATAGATTTTTCATGGAAAATGGATCTATGGAGTAGTTATGTAGGTCAACATGACTGTGCCTTGGGCACAAGGGTGAGCTATTTCTGCCCTACAAAAAATTCAGGACCAATTGAGGCTCTGGGAATCCTGAGGGCTGGAAAACAGTTCTAGAAACTCATCACTGATGATTTAACCACATCAAATCCTATAGGCTAGCAGAAACTATGTTTAAACTAACAGTAACTAACACATCTTTGACCAGCGGAATAGGCTCTGAGGAATCACGATTGCTATCACTGAATCACCGGTGCCGGATTGATCGAAGGATTGCAGCTGCCCAACCCAGCATATGATCCTATCCATAACCATCTGGTTGGTGGTTGAGCCCTACCCCTCTGAAAAAATATGAAAGTCAAATAATGGGATGATTAATTATTCCGAATATATATGGAAAGACATAAAATTCCATGGTTCCAGTCACCACCAACCGTTGACGAACCATCCACAACCCTGCCGTCAAAGCTGAGATACAGCTCCATAGATGCCAAAGACAAGAATCAAAACAAAGGTCAGAACAGGCCTGCACCATCTGCATGGTCTGCACTATGGACACCCAGAGCTCCGAAGGCGCTCGGAAACTGTTCTAACCGTTCTAAGCGTTCTAAGCACTGGATAGACAGATTAGGTATATCATGATGGTTGGTGAAATCCCATGTCAATTTCACTTTTAAATGACATGATAATTTCATGTTTTGGCGGAGCGCCAGAAATTGCAACACAGCCGCCTGCCAAGAATGTGGTGATCATCAGAATTCTCCAAGTGCCAGTTCCAGACCCAGCGGCACATGCTCCAGGAAGCGCGAAAATACATGAGAAAGGACAAAGCTACCAGGAAATATCGGATCCCTGGATTGCTGACAAAGTGCGCCACCCACGCCTCAAAGGCTAAAAAAAAAGAGTGATTTTTGACAACACGTGGCTGCGATTGCTAAACCCCGGTAGTTGAAGGTTAGTTCGGGGATGAAATACTTCCTAATATATTCGGGATTATCATAATCATTCATAATCCATCATGTTGTTTTCGGGGCCAACTGCGTGCTCCTTTTTGAGCATTTCACCTGTTGCCGTGTGTGTTGCACATCCTCGCTTCTGCTCAAGAGGGTGGGTGGGGGGAGGTGTAGTAACGTCCTGACGACTTTAAGACTGCTGGCCAAAAGGGTCTATGTAACTTGTTGTCGATGTTGACATGTTGCATTGTCGCTTCTGCTCAACAGGGGGGCTGGGTGGGGAGGGGTTGGGTGCGGAGGGGTTGGGTGGGTGGGGTGGGGTGGGGTGGGGTGGGGGGTGTAATAACGTTCCTGACGGCTTTAAGACTGTTGGCCACAAGGGTCCATGTAACTTGTTGCCGTTGTTGCAGAAGTTGGGCCAACTCTTCAAAACGAAGAACAGCGGCTGAAGAAACACAAAGCAGGGTCGAAGAAAATATGAGAGCTTTGAAGGCAGATGTTGAAACGTTGCATGTTTTTCGAATGTTGACCTGATCATGGCAATATCAAGAAGAATTATAGTTAAAGAAGCATAAATCACTGTAACATGCAAGGCATTATGCTCATTCCAGATTCCAAATCCACAACCCCAATGATGAAAAACCCACGCCCGTGTTTTCTGTTGTGTTCTGATTGGTATAGTAGCTTGTTTTTCATACGTTCTGGTGTCAGCTGATGAGCCACCCTCCACATGTAGACTGAATCATCCTAGGCATGAAAAAGGAACAACTGCTTGAGACAACGAACCTGGAAAGTTGAACGCTACAAATGAAACAGCGCGCTAAGCAGAGTGTCATGTCCACTACATCCAAATTACCGTTTGAGTCAGTGAGAATCAGTAACATCTCCCTTCACTTTTAGAGCATTTCCTAAAATAGGGGTACCCCAAATCATTTATTTTAATAGGATTTTCCATTAGAAACCATCCATTTTGGGGTACACCCATATTAGGAGATTTGAAATCACCATGTATTATACCAAATTCATGCAAAAAATCTCTCCCACGGGATGTGGGTGAGGAAACGGAAACCTTCAGCTTGCTCATCGTGGCTGTCCAAAAATGTGTGTTTTTCGGATAGTGAACATCATATGTACATCACTCAAACATTAAAAAAAACCTAGCCCACATAATTGGTCCATTATTTGGGTATGGGTCAAAATTAGGTACCCCAATAATTGGATGGTTAATACTAAACTAGACTAACATCTGTGGTCCCCTAGGTCTTCCATTTTGACCCATCCCTATTTTAGACTATTTACTTGCCCTTTTTTCAATGTCTCTACAAAAAAATCATCGTTCGAGCGTCGAAGACAATGTAAACGTTGGTGACCACCAAAGGCTCTGCAACTTCGGGGGTTGGTCGTTGTAGGGCTATGCTTCCAGCCAAGATCAGCAAGATAGGGACCTGGAAAAAACAATAGAAAAAACCCGGAGTTCGTTGAGGGAGTCACCAAAATCGTGATAACTCCAATTGAAAAATATGCCACCCCCCATAAAGTTTAGAAACTCCTATAAAACGGGGAAATGGTTCATGAACCAGGGGTTGACACTCTCCCCCCAGCCAACTCTAATCTGGCCATGGGAAATGGAACAACCAGAACAACCACAGGACTTTGAATAATATGTCCACCAAAGGGTTGAAACCAGTCTGCTGCAACCAACTCAGATGCATCATCTAGGGCTCATCAAAATTTCGCTGGGGATCTGGACCCAGACTTTTTTGGATGTCCAAAAACGGCTCAGAAAATGACCCAAAGGTTGAAGTTTCCCCTGCTTGGAGCGACCATCCAGTTGTGGATCCCAGTCATAAATTTTGGAGACGTCCATGGGCCAAGGATGGCAAACCCTTCGAGTTGGGCACCCAGTGATCTCCATCCATAGCCCCGCCATTGGAAGCCCCCATCCAGAATTTTCACATCAGCCGGGGATCCCCCAAACTCTGTGAGTTTACACATGTTTACACATTCAAAACCTGGCCGATTCTGAATCCTGATGACCATATCTCCCACCCAGTGACATTGATCAGCCACTCTGCATAGAAGACCGTGTACACCGGCTGCCCGTCCAGCTCAGGATGTCCCAAATTGGCGGCATGTGCAAACCATGGTGTCTCTCCAATCACGAGGGCTAAGTTTTCCTGGGGAAGTCGACTGCTCTTCGCTATCATTCATCAGTGATTCATCAGCTATTAAATCGCATTTCACAGGCAAAAAAACATGCTATCTCACTGACCAATATCATTTGCAGCCGTAATACATTGTCATAACACAATGGCCAAATAAAATCAGCATTAAATCATTTTAAATCAGTAACAGTATGATTTGGTCATTCAACACATTGACGATCATCCCACATTGTGGGATTCGTTCAGCCCCGAGTTTCTGCCTCTTGTTCTTGTGGGGCACAAAGTGTTCTCTGTAAAACAAACGTTAAACCCTTTCATACCTGGCAACATAAGGTCAGTGGGGATATGAGGTAAAGTTGCTACCCATAAACGCACACAGAGTTGGTTGTTCCTATTTCACCATCCCAAACATGTTGGGTCAAATGATGTCGATACTTATACTTTTCAATCATGTTCAATCATTCCTATCAATCCTTTTTGTGATTCCCAAGTGTCTAAAATGATGAACAGTGCATCACCTATCAATCATTCCTATCAATCCTTTTTGTGATTCCCAAGTGTCTAAAATGATGAACAG
>Ga0126342_10018784_pt1 | contig 11815 bp, 10 predicted proteins | sample Cyp1metagenome_FD_92528 | JGI IMG/M metagenome (GOLD analysis project Ga0126342, IMG submission 92528) | Coral microbial communities from Lord Howe Island, Old Settlement Bay, Australia - Cyphastrea 1 metagenome | ecosystem: Host-associated > Invertebrates > Cnidaria > Coral ... | reverse complement strand
TACCATGGTTTACCATGGTTTACCATGGTTTACCATGGTTTACCACGGTTTACCATGGTTTACCATGGTTTACCATGGTTTACCATGGTTTACCATGGTTTACCATGGTTTACCATGGTTTACTATGGTTTACCATGGTTTACCATGGTTTACCATGGTTTACCATGGTTTACCATGCATCTTTCAGCCTCTGTTTGCCGCTTCCTTCCTGCACTCCAGGCCGCAGGCACCGTCACGGATGAGTTTCTGGATGAGAAGAAGATGAAAAAGTGCCTTTTTCGGAAAAAAAGGGCGGGTTTGTTTTTTGTATCATCCATTTTTTTGGGTTGTCCATTTTTTTTTGGCTGACACACTTGAGACAAACAGTTAATATCACAAGTTGATGGATGTTAATTAATGGGGATGTTTATGGGGATATAGACCATCCATAGTTGATATGAACCCCTATTTGGCAGGGTCTATGTGAAAATTTGGATGATGGTATTTCTGGTTTCAGGGTGAATCATGGGCAAGTAGGTACTCATCTGGTTGGTGGTTTGGAACATTTATTATTTTTCCATATATTGGGAATAACAATCCCATTTGACTAATATTTTTTGAGAGTGGTTATAAGATGTTATAACCACCAACCAGCTTTGATATTTTACACATACCAAATGGATCTAAACCGCAACGTATAGTTACCAGTGTTTTTTATTTTCGTAGGGCATCTAAGTGTGGCAATGTGTTGCATACCAAAACTCCAAGATCTGTTTCATGGAATATGATCAGCACATGTTTTGGCGTGAGGTTGTAGGAACAAGAGGTGGATGGGTTTGAGGACATTTTTTAATGTACAGTAGCTGTAGCTACTCTCTTTAAAATAGACATCGGATATGCGGATCTATACGGAAGATCTAAGATGATCTTCCGCACCTTGAAATGCACCTGATGCTGTCTCATCTTGGTCTCCGTCACCGTTGGCTTAGGAGAAAAATCAGGCAGCCAAATTAGTTGAGGGAATATCCCAGGAAGATATGACCTTCAACGGCACAGTTCCTATGTTTTGATGTGGGATATCCACAGGACGAGCCTAATGGTTCAAGATGTATCAAAAGAAACGGTAAGTTTATTTCTTCGTTTGGATTACCACATTGCTTTCTAACACTGCATTGAGATGATGATTCCATGATTGACGTAAAATATGTTCAAAGGTTGCAGAAAGGAGTAGAAACCCAGATTGAAGCCATGCTTGGCCCAAGTGAAGCTGATTATGTTGTGCAGTTATTTTTTCCAAAATGTGCCATTGAAAAAGATGTGGACATCAGATGGCCCTTGTTAGAGATGATATTTGGTTGGGTGATGTTGAAGCGGGGCATTTCTGCCTTACCTTGGTTTGGTACCCTCCGGCAATCAAACATGGCATTGAAGAATCACCTATTTGCACGAGATTTTCTGAACAAAACCTTCATTTATAGGGGATTCGGCAGCTAGCCATCCATGTTTGATTGTTGAAGCTCAAGCTAGTGTTGCTGTTCTTTCTCTATGTTGATGGGACTTAGGTTCATCACCGCTCTCATGAGCTACGGCAGCATCCAACGCATGGATGAGGCGTGACCTTAGCACTGGCAGAAATGGAATGACTATTGGGAGACCCTGGACAGTCAGTGCACCCAGAAACATCAGAAAGCGTTTTTGTTGACCTGATGAACATAAATACACGTGCTTTAGCGGACTGAATCGAGTATTTCGTCATCACATGTCTTGGGTCCCGAAAGGAACATTCTCGATTGAAAGCGACCCTGTTGTTGTATGTGTGGTGAACGTAATACCTGTCATAGTTTGCCTATCTTGTTGCTTTCGTAGTCATTGTGTGCCCACTTTTTTGGTTGGGTTGTTGGTTGGCGATGTATGCTTCTTACTATTATATAATATTATATAGCTATATTATCTTGGTTGTTGTTGGTCGGCAGTTTGTCTTACTTTGTATGTTTATGCTTATTGTTTGCATCGTAGTTTTGCTGATGATTGCGTGTCAGTCATTTTTTGGAGGATGACTTCAAGCCACCGATTGTTGTTGCCTTCTTACGAGCCTCCAAGATAAATGTATGATGATATATGCAATATTCAAGCATGGTTTCATTTAGGGATATTTAATATGACTATTGGCTATGTGGATTATAAATATATATATATATGAATTTTGAATCACCATTTCAGATTGAATTCACCGTGTCACTCTCCATGGTCAATGGTCCCCTTCACCGCAAGGCTCCAGACAAGATCTCCAGGAAGCTTCAAGCAGATGCCAAGTGACTTGGAGCCGGAAACATCCTGAATCTTTCATCGACAATGGAATGTGTTTTAACTGTCGATAATGGCTATAACGTGGTATAACCCTCTAATTAGCCTCTGGTAAATTCACATAGACCCTGAAGATCAAGAAGTTGTAGTGGAAAGTCATCTTCCAACCCCCGATAAATGGATATAAATGGCAAGATTTATGTGATTTTTTGCTGGAGGGTATTGTTCTGATGTTCTTATGATTGGTACTCTGATCTCGTGTTGTCCTTCGAGGGGAACATGACGAAAGATATGTTTCCTGCAAGTTGGGTATGCTAAAAATGTTCTTGCAGGTATTTTGAGGGTAGAGCGGCTAACCTCGCAGCCGCCAAACACCTTAGGAACAGGCTGGTTGTAATTTATAGCTTAAAGCTTTCAGGAGGCCTGGGGCTGCAGTTGGGGTAAGTAATAGATATTTCACCGTGGTAGATATTCCGCAAGTTGGGAAATATATCCAACTCAGAAATAACATGAAATAACTATGATATATCCACACCATACATATTGAATGGGGACTATCTAATATTCCACAACTGGATATAGATATAGTGGGACCCCTATAGCTGGAACGGCACCCGATAGAAGTGGCCAGTTACTAGTCCTTCCCTGGTGATGAACATCGCCATGTCTTTAAGGGTATATAATAATCTCATGTAATCTTAATCTTCCGTAAGGGATCATATGAGTATACATTTGTTTAGTGAATATCAGTGAATATCCAAAGACTTTCTGGAATTGGCTTTTAGGTTCTTTCTCTACATTTGTTTGTGGTTTATATCACATTTGTCCTGGTCAATACACTCGTTTTTGGTTGGCAAAAAAAACATGTTCATGCTTGTCAGCCAGATCCCCAGGTTTCGCCTTTTGTTCCCAGCACCCTAGCAATATAAACCTCAGTAGGGGACCTCAATGAATGTAAATAGATGTAATAGATCGAATATGATCCAAAAATGAAGTAGTAGGTTGTTGTAGTGCAGTAGCCGTTCCTTCAGGACTTTCTGCACAAAGTAGAGGATGATCCAAAAATGAACCTGAGGTTGTCCAACAGTTTATGTTAATGTTTTCTCTTCTGATCGCATTTTTGGCTGGTTGATATGCCCATGAATATACAGCCAAAATTGTGCAAAAAAAAAGCACAAATGTCATGGTTGATATGTATATATATTCAGCACACAGTATATAGATATAGCAATTACATATATAGTAGCATATACAATTTGAAGGGGTTATAGTCAGATGGTATAATATCTAAAATTGCATAAATTTGCTACCCTCCTGTAAACATAATAGAGATGTGAGCAACCCACCATTGATAGACCTTTTTCCAAATGGGTTTCCTCATGGGCTTTCAACATGTTTGCGTATGTTTACCCCAGGGTATGTCATGGTGGCTTCTATCTCACTGCTCCACATCTATCCATCAACATGTTTTTCCAGATCGATGTGACTCTACCCAAGGGTTTACCCGGTAAATCATCGTGTTTTTTCAGAGTGTTTCCCCATGGCTTTTCCACATGAAAACCATCTTGTTATTTAACATAGCCATGGAAAATCACCATTTTTAATAGGTAAATCAACTATAAATGGGCCATTTCCCATGGCTGTGTTAGTCATAACCAGAGGGAAATACCGGTGATTTCTATTGGTTCCCAGGGAGGTGGAACAGTACCTGGTGGCCAAAGACTATGGGAAGGCGATGGAGACCTTAGAGACCTATCGCTTAGGCCCCGGCAGGGAGAGCCCGCAACCTGGGACGACGGACGACTGATCCCATACGGCTATGAATCAATACCTATAAATACCATTTTTAGGGGGATGAACATCCATTTTACCAGCTATTTTGATGTTCACCAGGGGTACAAGGTTTTGACACACTGCCATACTTCAACCTGGGGCTATTATTGGAGTTGGCGAAAAATGAATCACAAAAACTCTGTTGATGATTGAAGAACTGTGTAATATTTATATACTGTATTTGATGAATAGTATTTGATGAATATATCAATCCGATACTAGACTTAGAACTGGGGCATGTTCATGTTTTTTTTTTTCTGTTGATGGTGGTTCTTTGGGGATGACTGGCCTAAGAAATTCTTTGGTGATCAACTGTTCTGTCAGGCCAAGGATGCAACACATTGAACAATGATAATTCTTCGCTTGCTGATTTATCTCTGAATGCTGAGAATCCAGTGGATTGTGACAGTGGTTAGGAAACTGTTACACAGCAAAGTGAACCAACAAGAACATAGGGCGTTCCCCAACAAAGATGAAGTGCACGCATCGAGTCTTCCAAATTCCATCGGTGGTTCTGACCAAAAGATTTTGGTATAATCCTTATGTGCTGTTGGAACATGGTATCACATATTAATCTGAAACCAGGTCTGACAAATCTTTCCATGGACCAAACAATTCATTGGAAAATAGTGACCACTGATTCCTTTTTTTAGTGTCGAGATTTCAGACCAACCCACCACTTTTTTCGGCCATGTCTTGCAAGCAATGTGACCAAGTTTTTGTTGTCCTTGTTGCCGTTGTCGATGACGTAAGCCTTGTGTTTCCTTGTGTTTTTCTTTTCCATTCATTGGTTCTACTTAGACCTTCTATATCTCTATAAAGGTATCTAGAAAACTGAAGCAAAATATATACCTACAGTATATGATCCTATATGTTATAAAATGGGACTTTTGCCCATTTTATTTTGGGATACTGCTGATACTGCTGTTGTTGTTCATGATCTTATTGCCGTTGTTGTCGTCGTTTTCTCTGCAGACATTCCCTTTGGTGGTGGTGAGTTCAAGTGGAGCGATGAGGGCTAAGCAGATCGTGCGATCCGCGCTCGATTCGCTGTGATTGAGAAACAAGGCAAAGACCTGTCCGGAAGAGGACTAGATATCTGGATAAACCTTATATGGGTAGTTTGTCTATTTTGTTTAGATACTGAGTTGTATGATTTATTGTTTAACTAGCATAGTATATTGTGATTATTATTGTCAGTTTCATTCATTATTCTCATTTTAAGCATCACTATTATGATTAGTATCATATAGTTGTTAACCTATTGCTTGTGAGTACATGGTCAGGCAGATGCAAGACATAGATGCGAACTGATCACCCAGAGAATATACTGTACTTGGACTGTGGGCCTCCCAGTTGGAAATGCTGATTTGTGTTCATCCATCCAACCCTAGTGTCATAGTGTATTCACCATTTTTACCCTATCCAAGAACAAACGAGAACATCCGAGAACTCTTCATATTTCAACGCCCTGCAGTTGGGATAAAGATGCTGTGAATTTTGGATGGGGTGAAACGGTGGTGAAACCACCGCAAACATCGGCAAAGCGTCACAGCCATCGGAAGCCATGTTTTTTGAGATCGGCTGATGGAATGGATGATGGGTTTCTGAAGTTACTTTAAGCAGTGCAAGGACAGCATGTGTCTCAATCACAGCGAGTAGGGTTGCTACCCTACTTTTCTGGCTGGTGGTTTCAAACCTGTTAACACTCACCCCACTGAAAGACAATTTTCTGTAATATTTGTAATCGTAATGATTGAGTTTCACTTTTGTAAGCAGGGGTTGGAACCAGCAACCAGTATTTTTCTTGACGCTTTGAATTATCACAGGCATTTGATAGCATTGGGCACCCTAGCGCAAACCTGGAGGAACGAGTGTGGAGGAAAGACTTAGCTGCTGTGCTCAATGAACTTCAGCACCGTGACTTTTTTTTCCGTGGTCTTTCACTCAGAAAATGGCACGGTAAACCTAGGAACATGATGGAACTATGCCCTTTTTCGGACATTTGCTGTGGTGCTATTCTGGTGCTAGCGTCTTTTTAGCATCTATGCCCCACTTGTGGTTCATGTACCATGCAATGTTACGTATGTTATATGATTTAATAATGTATATATGTGATTATATATACGCACATTATTATTATACATGCTTGGTTCATATATGTTGCAGATACTGTAGACACCATGTTGTCCTTGTGGCCAAAACACAACAGTTGTGCTGGCATGCTCAACAGTTGTGAGACAATGCTCAATGTTCCAACCAGAAATGCAAACATGAGTATCATGAGTGTTTTGCAATGATGTGATGTGTGAAATCACCGGTGACAAGGGTTAGACATGTTGTTGTTGGTACACAGGGATGCCACTTTGGAACTGTGCACTACTATCGCTTGATCAGCCAAGGACTCCATAGACCTTGAAGCTATCGAGCATGAAAACTGCAATGGGTCAACAAGCAGTTGGGTTCAACAAACGAAAACTCAGGTTGACAGTTATTTCTTTGGGACTCTACGTAAATCTCTGTGAATGGTAGGTCTATCCGGGTGCTTGTTGGCATTGATCGCCATAAGTTGAGATACCACAGAGAGATGTGCTTGAACCATATCTCTTTCAGATCTTTGATACGTAATTTCGATCTTGTGGAACGCGCCGCAGTAAACCGGGATCCGTTGCGACCCGCTGTTGGTCAAAGTTCAAGACCCAGGAAACCACAGCGATCAACACATCAAGACAAGTATGTGTCACTTTAAGTTTGTCACCATCCAAATTTCTGAGGTAAGTCCGGTATATCACAGATGTTGGTCACGGCTTTTGCTAAACCATGAAAATTGATGAACATTGAGGGTACTGTATCTGCATTTTGCGATTGCCGATATTACAACATGTGTTCAAACACATTTTGCATTTAAGACGTGCCTTCCAGCATCAACCTCTCCACCCGCAGAATTGATTTTTGCCCAGAAATTGCAAAGTCCACGACCATGGAGTAGTTGAGGGCCAACTGACGCTCCTAAGATGTGTTTTTTTACTTGTTGTGTTGCAACGTGACACCAGATACGCCGCTGCCTAGGAATCACGCAGCAAACAAAGAAAAGTGTGTACTGCAAAGCAGGTTCAGATTGAGAGTGACTATATTTGAGGTAAGGAGATGATATTTCTCGTGAAATTCGATCAGTACTCTCTGCTACATGATGGATGATTTTCCAGAATGAGCTATATCCGAACTGCCATATCTTGCTAGAAAGGCTTTGAGGCGGCTCAGCCACCCCTGTCAGTTGCACGTCGCGCATGCGTGTACGGCAGCTGGCTTTGCTTGTGGCTGTTGGGCTAGGTGCAGCAGCGCAACAACCGAGGGAAACATACCAAAGTGAACTCATTAGATACAATTCGTTGGCCCCAAATGATAGCTAACTTGGTGCAAATAACTCCAATAACTGGAGGTTAGGCTTGGAGTAAATATGTGTAAAATACATTAAAATATAATATATCTAAATATATCTAAATATGGTTTATAAAAATAATCTTATTATTTTAACCTGGGGAGCCCCCATGTAGCTTTGCAGGTATTTCCCCATCCCATACTCAACGGATCAACGGCATGTCACTCATCTTCGAAGATCGCAGATGTTTGCCTGCTGCATGAGTCTTCAATGAGAGATATCGTCAATCATCCCAAGCTTTGGGACCAAGATCATTCCATTAATTCTGCAAGACTGAACTTAAAGGTGATTTCAAGTCCAGATCACCTCAAAAAAAATCCCAGACCCATCAAGTCATTCCATTCTCATGAAATGGAATGAGACATAGTGAGACACATGTTTCCTCTCAATGTTCGTTCCTTCATTTGTTTCTATCACCCTGTTTCCATCCAATTTTGATTTCAATGGATGATCTCCTGTGTCTTCGACTGGTGCCCGGCTGCCAGTCGCCCCCCATATGCTCCAAGCTGCGTGCTGGCTGCGACCACTGTGGAGGACCGGCTTTGCTGGCGAGCTCCAGTGAAAACCGGCATCAAAACACATGGGATTTTCCATCAATGGGGGTACCCCAATAGCTGGATGGCGTATAATGGAAAACTCAAACTCATATTAAAATGAATGATTTCAGGGTACCCCAAATTTCTTGAAATCCCCACATGGTGTGTGTGTGTGTCTGAAAATGGGAATTTCACCCATGAATAGAATGGTTTAATAGGTACAAGATGAGAGATCATGATATGATGTTTGGGTGTGTCTGAAAATGGGATATACCACATGGCAACTTTAAATAGGGAAATTGATGATAAATCATGGGATTTGGGGTTACCCTGTTGTCGGTTTCAAGTTTCAAGTGGAAAATACCCGGCAATTCGACAGTTGCTATCGAAAATCACCATGTTTAACAGGTAAAACATCTATACATGGGCCATGGCTTCCGATTGCTCAAGGACTCAAGGGTATATAACTTGGCTGATCTCATTTTTTTGAAGAATTCAAATGTGTCCGATCATGATATATGTCAATGGATTTCTGTGCATTTCTTGTAGTTGAAATCCCCCGTTCAGTTGAAGTCTGTTAGCCGCCTCGCAGTGGTTTACGGAAGGTGTCCAGGTAGATTGGCGGAGTTGACACCTATCCGATAGCGATGTCCCAGAAAAAATCCCACATCCCCAGAGCATTCTCAGTGAAAAGATACCACTAGAATTTTAGTGACTGAGAATATTGTGAAGTGTTTTCTCATTGTTAGCGCCACTTGGGGTGCAGCTGGGCTTATTCATGTGTACAACTATAAGATATGGGATGCTAACCTCCAAAAGTTGGGATCTGGAGCCCCTAGAAACTATGGTGGAGTGTACCCATTTCTTAGTGCAACGGCCCAGACAGAAGGTTAGGATTGATGGCCAACTAAGTGACCCTCTGGTCATTTAACAAATAGTTATTTTTCAGCCATGGCCCATTTAGTTGGTTGATTTACCTATGATTTACCTATGAAAGATGGTGATTTTCCATAGCAACTGTTGAATTACCAGAGGGTACTGGCCGGGGGGTTCAGATGTCCCATCCGCCAGGAGCACCAGGCCTCACAGGCGGCTTTCCCGGAGAAAGCTGGGGTGCTGGCGATCCGGGATTTTGAGCAATCCTCACATAGCCGCGGGTAATTTGAGCTAATTATGGAAAATCAACAAATAAATGAAGAGGCGATAAATGATCATTTATCATAATTAGCTCAAATTATTGCCAAAGGCTGCAAACGTGAGACGCTTCTGGGTGAGCAAAACTATGTAGACCAAGCTCAAATTACCAGAGGTAATGATAATTTTTGAAGAGGTAAAACATCTATAAATGATCATTTCTATGTTTTTACATATTAAACATGCTGATTCTCCTTAATATGAATAGGCAATTTTCCATAGCCATGTTAAACTACCGACGAGTAGATCTGGAAATTTCTGGAAAACTTAAGTGTTGCGACCGCCTTTCGCGACGTCACCACGGCGGAATTGGATTGGGGTAACTATCCTACAATAGCCGAACTATTCAGGCACTCAGGTTAGTGAAGTATCAGTATGTTTTAAGATGGATAGCAACTTTGGACATGTGGAAATTGTAGGGTGAAAATGCTAAATCAAGATATCCTGGAAAAGAAATTTGCCGATTTATTGGTCATGCACTTTGTTGCTTCACCTAGGTAAGTAGATCCTCCTATGGGGATGGATCAAAATCTGCTTATTTTGGAACAGAAAGGTACCAAGCTTTTGACTCCTAGCCAGAACCCCAAGAATCCGATAGATCCAATGCATTTCAGGGGCTGGGAGTTCAAGCATCACGAGTCTACGTTGGCATGGACCCGGCCACCATACGCCCTGGCAGATTCGTGTCCATGGCTGCGGCCGATGCCAAGAGCATGACCGACGAAGAGAGACTCAGCGGTTTCCATCCGGGCAAATATGAGCATCCTCACTGGCTGGCCTCACCATGATGGAAACATATAAACAGCATCATTCTAATTTTTTTTTTTTTGCTTTAGATTGTATTACGAAAATGCTAGACCTATTGACCTATTCTTTCCAGATAAATGTAGTTCAGTAGCCATTGGCCCACTTATAGATGGTTTACAAGGAACTACTATCATTCACCATTTAATAGGTATCCATGGTATAGATGGCCCTATTCTTTCGCCCCAGGAAGTTTTTCTTCGATCTCAACGGACTCTCGGCAGCGGCTGGAGTTGATGATTTCCACATGGCGTCGGCTTACCTTTTGGTTTAGTAAGAGGAAAGGTACACACCTCATGGTTCAACCTAGTGAGGAGGTGGCTTGTATAGGAAGTATAACCTCCGTTTTTTGCTGGGTTTCCAGCTATGACTGGGGGTATAACCCACTTACCAACTGGGGTGAACCATCAAGTAGACAAACAAAAATCAGGGGCATTGGCCCGCCAAAGCATTGGACCATGTGTTGACGACATTCCTGAACAAATTCAATGGTAAATCTGCCCGATGACATCTATGCATAGATTCTGCCATTTCGATTGTGGGTCAGACACGGGACACGGCTCAACTGCACTTTCAGCTATACTCACCATGCTGAAATCACATGGCTTTGTCTGAAAATAGTGTACCTCTACATCCATTGGATTATCAGATGGATTATCATCATTTTCCCATTGAAGATAGCTAGACTTGGGGGGTATACTGTACCCTATTCTCAGACAGACCCACATGGCAATTTCTGAGCAATTTCAAGGTGCACCCCTAGCCGGTTGATCACTCAGCTATGTAAAAATCACCCGTATATCTCCATAAATTGCCTAACAGACTTGCTCTCTTCACACCTAAACACATAGCTATTCCGGATGCATTTCCAATAAGTATCCATGTACTTTTTCTTGGTCAACATTTTCGTGTTTCCCTAATCATTCACCTTTACCCCGCATGAGACACCCGGAAGTCCCTGTGGGAAGCCCCAAGATATTCCATGCAACATCCACCACAAATATCACGCGCCTTTACTGTGACATCACTAGAATCAGGTTGCTGTTCATTATCATATACCCAGATAAAAGATGATATAAGTATATACACTTATATACATTATACACTATGCATTATACCCCTTAAACATTCTAGATAAAATTATACATTAATATACAATATTAATATACAATTATGTATATGTGTATATGTTATTATATTATGTTTTTATACCCACATATGTTTACATATATATACACATTCATAGTAGCCCCCAAACATGTTGTATCTTTTGAGAGATGTTCTCAAACCTTTCACATCATGTGTATATATATATACATACATACATACATACATACACGTCAATGTATGTGTATATATATACACACATGGTCTTGCCGCTCTTTCCCATTATGTTCTAATCATTCTGAAGTAGATACAAGATACATACATATATACATATATGCATATAAACATATGCATACGTACGTACGTACGTACGTACTGTATGTACATACATACATACATACATACCTACCTACCTACCTACATACATACATACATACATACATATTTGTATATATATACATACATAGATACATACATACATACATACATATTTGTATATATATATAGAGATACATACATACATACATACATACATATTTGTATATATATATATAGAGATACATACATACATACATACATATTTGTATATATATATAGAGATACATACATACATACATAC
>Ga0126342_10018783_pt1 | contig 11816 bp, 5 predicted proteins | sample Cyp1metagenome_FD_92528 | JGI IMG/M metagenome (GOLD analysis project Ga0126342, IMG submission 92528) | Coral microbial communities from Lord Howe Island, Old Settlement Bay, Australia - Cyphastrea 1 metagenome | ecosystem: Host-associated > Invertebrates > Cnidaria > Coral ... | reverse complement strand
ATGATAAGATATAAATATATCATATAGCCATAGCAGTGACCGTACTGACCCTCATCCACCCATCCACCCACCTAGCACCGGTCTGACCCAAACTGATGAACTCTTGCTCAACAATAAAAAAAATCCTGCAGGATTGGGAACCAAAAAAGAATAGACAATGATGTAGATAATGATGACATAGATGCAGATAAGAATGATAAGATATGAATATATCATATAGCAGTGACCGTACTGACCCTCATCCACCCATCCACCCATCGCCTCCAAGCCGTACAGCAAGGAGTTTGTCTCCGCAACGATGGCGCAGCCGCAGGCTGCAGCCAGGCATGCCACTATCTGAGTCATGTCACATCACATCATTCCCAGTATTTCAAAGGAAAGTCTGCAGGAAACCTGTGGTAAATCCTGGGTTGAAAAAAAAAACATTACATAGAACCTATAGTAAATCCTGTTTTCCTGCAGATTTTCCCTTAAACCAAACCATTTTTTGGGGGACGTCCTGTGGATCAAAGAAATAGCTCTGGATCAAAGCCTGGGAAGCTGTAGCTGGGAACTGGATGTAGCTATACCAAGAAAATGGGGTCTACGGTACTATGATCATTTCCATTATTGTTATCCATATTTTCTACTAGTATTAATGATCATCACTATTATTAATCATAATAACTCTGATGCTTATTAACAACAATGATAATTTAATAATAACCACTAGTATTATCAATAATAATTACTATATATTGATATTATGAATCACTAGTTTTATTAGTATGAAAGATCATTTTTTGTTGGTATGAACAATGATTCCAAACAGTATGAATAAAAGTAATAGCTATTACTATTAGTATTATTTGTTGTATTAGTATTCTGAATATGATCATTATTTTTATCAGCAGTAGCAGTAGCAGCAGCGGCAGTAGGAGTGGTAGTAGGGGCAGTAGTAGTAGGAGTAGTACGAGTAGTAGGAGTGGTAGTAGTAGTAGTGGTAGTAGTAGTAGTAGGAGTAGGAGTAGCAGTAGCAGTAGCAGTAGCAGCAGCAGCAGCAGTAGTAGTAGTAGTAGTAGTAGCAGTATCATCCTCTAATTACAGAGCTATCAGTTTGAATCTGTTTGACCCAGACATGGTGCAAGAGAGGCTGAGAGCTTTGCTAACGTCACTCCACATCGCAGCGTCAGTGACACCAGTTCCAAAACACAGCCTGGAAATTGCCAGTCACTCGAGAATTTCAAGCAGGGGATATGGAGACATGTTTGAATATCAAAAATTCACATCAGTTTGAAGAATTCAGCCCTGGACTGGCTGCACCCATGCGGTAGCTACAGCTGGATTCTCCAGGATTTGATGAAAAATTGAAAGTTTCAGCTGGCATGGCATGTTTTTGCGGTGTTGGGTTGGCATCTGCGAGTTGTTCTTGGTCTCTAGGAGCACGCCGCAAAGCCAAAAAACGGCTGAGGCTGGGTGATTTTTCTTGCCACGCCGGGAGCTGCTCGTGAAATTCAAAGCGGGCTGCTTTTGCACACACTTTTTTGGGAAGGCAGTATCAAAGAGGCTCCACACCGCCTGTGCAAGCGGCAACAAAAACTGATATTGGAATTATTTCTTCCGACATGCCTAGACAAGGTCTGCTTTTTTCTCGGTGACTGTTTTCCTTTGCTGAAATGTTCGGACATGCCCACATCCACATATACATACATGTATTATTAGATGCGTGTATTCATTCATTCTATCTATCTACCTACCTATCTATCTATCTATCTAACTATATACATATATATATATATATTCTAATCTATCTATTCTAATCTATCTATTCTGATCTATCTATTCTAATCTATATATTCTAATCTATATGTAATTATACAGATATACCTATAATTACACTTATATTAATGATATACGATGTCTGCAGGCGCCTCAGGTCGACCAAGTCCAGGCAGCCGTGGCAAGTCGCCGCGTCGCCGGCGCGGTGGAGCCGGCGGAGCCACGCGTCGGGCGGCGATAACGGCGGCGGCCGCAGGGGCCTGGAGAAGGGCTGTTTGTTGTGGGAAAATCTAAGGGAATATCCCCAGAAAATATGGCCTTATATGGTACAGTACCTTAAAAATTTTAGGATCGAAAATCTGGAAAGCCATGATTTTTGGGGATGTTTCGGTTGAGAAAATCATACTTTTCCATCCATTTTCCCTATGAAATAATATCAAAATAGTGAAATATAAAGGTAAAACCTGCAAACACCTTGTATTGGGTGATCATGATGGAAACCCTGGAACATGCAGGTGTTAGAAGCTCTTTCTTGGGGACGTAATCCATTTTGGCCCATGAGCCGAATGCATCCAAATGCACTCTTCATGCAATCAACAGCGAAGCCGTTGCTTCAACCAGTGGCAGAGAATAGATGTGAACAGCAGGGTATGTCTCAAAATTGGACTAAAATGATTTCTAATAAGTGTTCCATAGTCATTTTAATTTTCCTATTAGAATCATATTTCCATCATCGTTTTCCCATTAGAATTACCATATCTTATGGTATAGGACAACCCACCCATTGAGACAAGGCTGCCGCCGCCGGTCGCACCACTGCCGCCAGTGCCCCCTTGGTGAAGGTCTCGTCAAAGCGCCGGAGAGTTGGAAAGGCCTGAAGGACCTTGGAGCGAGATGTTGGACTCTTGATACAACTTATAAGGATATACTGATATACTACTATGATATACTAAATTGTACTCATAGATTCTAATATCTATGTGTCTATGTGTATGTCTGTATCTATGTATGTATACTATATATATATAGTTATTATATAATTATCTAGTATATATCATATAAAACTATGATCAACTATGTAATACTATATACACTGATATATGATATCACTATATAATATCACAAACGCAGGGGTATCTGAGAAGCTGACACGCTTTGCCCAGCTTGGTTCCCGCGATGATGTTGAACCAGGAGTCTCAGGCCACCAAACCTCATGGCTCTTGGATCGTCTGAGGACACATCGTTCACTGTTCACTTTGTGAGATGCTTCATGATGATTTCCGTCTTTCACATTGCACGACATTAGCACCCCACCACATGCAAGTCGTCCAAGTTCGTCAGCAACTTCAAATCAGAGATCAAATCGTCGGTTCCCTGCGCGCTACAGAGGCTGTGTGCCACAAAGCGCTGTGCAGAACCTGCCACAGCACAGGCGCTGTGACGCACCTGAGTGACGGAGATGGGCCAATCTTCACCTCTGACGGCATCCCCGCAACGGCTCCCTTCAGCTGCTTTCAGGAACTGAGACCAAAGTGTTGCCTCCTTTAAGCAAATTTCAAAGGTCTTGTTGGTCGAAGATCCAGTTCGGTCCAAATCGTCGTCTTCGGTGTTGGATAGGAAACAATGCCGCAACACTGGTACTTCTCGATCTCCTGCTTTCTGATTTCTGAAGAGCAAGCTACAGTCATATCGACTGAGATCCACTCTGCGAAGCCTTGGGAGTTGAACCGCAAAATGGGCGGCAGCTGCGAGTTCCTGGGCCAGATCTGGCAGCTGGCCATTCTTCACTAAGGAGATTCCTTGCTTCAAAATCAAATGTTGAAGTCCACCCAGGCACTTTGGCGGTGGAGTGGCCAGGCTATGAACCACTGGCCGTTGGATTTCCAGCCTCTGAAGCCTCAGAAAACCCTCAGAGATCGAGGTTTCGACACCTCTGCAGCTGGCGCGGACCGCAAAGTTCTCGGTCAACGACAGGGCCGAAACAATTCCCACCATGGCATCAGGCAACTGCGGCAACAACGACATGGGGACTGATGTACTGATGGCGGCGTCACCTGTCTCCCAGCTTTGGGGAAACAGTTGCCACTGACGTGAAGACTTGGCTGCTGCAACCTGTTGGCTACATCGCAATCTGTAGTTACGACTTCAAACGTGCCATGCAGCCTATCAAATGAACCTGGATGGTCTGGTGTGGCTTTGAGATACACAAATGATGCAAATGGTTCCTTTCAGGTAGCAGAAGTTCAGCAAGCAGCTCTGCTTGAGCCTCAATCCAAAGTGTGTTGGTTTGTCTTTGCAATGCCAGACTGGCTGGTCCAAACCAGACCTCCTCTCATGTGCTGCCCCGATCAAAACCCCTGAGAGGCACGGTTTCTTTTGTTTCGACAAGTCTTCGCGGCACACTGTCCATGTAGCATCCAGATCACCTGGCACTCCAACCTCACAGTGATAGGACACGGCGCCACACGGATAGCACTCAACTGGAGGCTCAGATCAAGACATAAATCTGCACTGGAGATTGCCTGCACGACATCTCAGGAATCGCAGACTTGTTAGATCCCTTGTGTCCTCAGCTTCTTTAAAACTCTTCCACGCAAAGCATGATCAATCATTAGTGAAAAAGGAAAAGCACTCCTTCCCAAAATAAATACCCGAGCCATGCCTCAAAATCTCCAGGAAGTTGTCTGGCACATAAAATCCCCATTCAGCCAAGCCATGCCGAACTCCAAGTCTGCCATCCTGTGGCTTGCTGTAATTTCTAGGTCTTCAATGGTCTTCAACTGTTTCAACTCATGTAAATACATCACCGCAAAAACTTGGCCTAAACCTGGTTCTTGAGCTACTTGTATACATCCGAGATGTTGTGGAAGTTCATCTAGCTTTGGAATGTGTTTGTGCCACATTACACGTTCTTGTACCATAACAACATGGCGCTCCACTCCTCCTCCAATTCCACCTGCACCTTCCACGTCTTTGAAGGACTTGCATCCTGCCGAGCACCATTTGGGTCTGTCCCAAACCATGATGACCCTTAGAAAAATCCTCAAACCATTGGTTTCAGGTAGTCAAATAGCAGCTATTAGATGCTGGGCTTACCAGGATACCACATGATACCACCATTTTCAGCCCGGTCTGAAGCATTGGGCGGTCCTTTTGAGGAGACCCATCAAAAGCCGTCAGGGAAGTATAACTTCCCTCCGAGAGCCACCTGTCATCGAAAGTAGACTAAGTAGACCAACATTGTTTTGGGGATGGGTCAAAACCCTGGTACCTAGTGAACCCCAAAATAGCTGGTAAATGGATGTTCATCCCACTAAAAATGTATCTATAGGTATTGACCCATACCCGTTGACCCATTGCAGTGCCATGAGTTCTGTCGGTCGCTGAGCCGCCAGGCCGGATGGCCGAAAAGGTCCCCCCGTTGGCGCCAAACACTATCTGTGCAGCGGTTGAGACGGCATTTTACATTCTGCAACGAAGAACAGGAGGCCAAGAAAAAAAAAAGAAACACTGTATTGTACATGATGCCTGCTTTTGCGAGATGATGTGGCCTTCTTGATTTCCAGAGTTCTACATGTTCAACATTTGACATTCAAACGATGAAATGTACCCCTCCTGGAACACAGGGTCTTCAACTCTGAGTCTCACCTCTGCAGAATTCCAAGGACCAGCGCCGATCAACAAGTGGCCATCTGCAACAGCTGTCGAGTCAACCTGGCCGTCGTTTGCGCTGCACTCGGCCATTCACAGCCGAATGACATGCAGCATGGGAAAACAGATGAAAAAATGTAGCGAATCTTGGCGCTTTTTGCAACTCCCCAGTTCGGCGCAAGTTGTAGGCCTCCAAACGAAACGGTGGCGGCAAGGGTTTCATATTCAACGTCCTCGGTGGATCTCAGGGGGAAAAAACATGGAAAAAACCGGGTGCAACTGGTCCTTGAGGCCCGCACTTGTACAACACCTTCGGCTCCTTGCGCCTGGAAAATGATGATCGTCATGGCGCCGCTCAATGGTGGACCCCAACCAACAGATAGGACTGAGCATCACACAGCGAGTTGTGGGCCGTGCAGCAGCGCTTCTCGTCACGCTTGAAACAAATCTCGGCCAGGAAATCGCAGAGATCATCCCACCAAATATATCCAAATATATATATATATTTGGATATATTTGGTGGGATGATCTCTGCGATTTCCTGGCCGAGATTTGTTTCAAGCGTGACGAGAAGCGCTGCTGCACGGCCCACAACTCGCTGTGTGATGCTCAGTCCTATCTGTTGGTTGGGGTCCACCATTGAGCGGCGCCATGACGATCATCATTTTCCAGGCGCAAGGAGCCGAAGGTGTTGTACAAGTGCGGGCCTCAAGGACCAGTTGCACCCGGTTTTTTCCATGTTTTTTCCCCCTGAGATCCACCGAGGACGTTGAATATGAAACCCTTGCCGCCACCGTTTCGTTTGGAGGCCTACAACTTGCGCCGAACTGGGGAGTTGCAAAAAGCGCCAAGATTCGCTACATTTTTTCATCTGTTTTCCCATGCTGCATGTCATTCGGCTGTGAATGGCCGAGTGCAGCGCAAACGACGGCCAGGTTGACTCGACAGCTGTTGCAGATGGCCACTTGTTGATCGGCGCTGGTCCTTGGAATTCTGCAGAGGTGAGACTCAGAGTTGAAGACCCTGTGTTCCAGGAGGGGTACATTTCATCGTTTGAATGTCAAATGTTGAACATGTAGAACTCTGGAAATCAAGAAGGCCACATCATCTCGCAAAAGCAGGCATCATGTACAATACAGTGTTTCTTTTTTTTTTCTTGGCCTCCTGTTCTTCGTTGCAGAATGTAAAATGCCGTCTCAACCGCTGCACAGATAGTGTTTGGCGCCAACGGGGGGACCTTTTCGGCCATCCGGCCTGGCGGCTCAGCGACCGACAGAACTCATGGCACTGCAATGGGTCAACGGGTATGGGTCAATACCTATAGATACATTTTTAGTGGGATGAACATCCATTTACCAGCTATTTTGGGGTTCACTAGGTACCAGGGTTTTGACCCATCCCCAAAACAATGTTGGTCTACTTAGTCTACTTTCGATGACAGGTGGCTCTCGGAGGGAAGTTATACTTCCCTGACGGCTTTTGATGGGTCTCCTCAAAAGGACCGCCCAATGCTTCAGACCGGGCTGAAAATGGTGGTATCATGTGGTATCCTGGTAAGCCCAGCATCTAATAGCTGCTATTTGACTACCTGAAACCAATGGTTTGAGGATTTTTCTAAGGGTCATCATGGTTTGGGACAGACCCAAATGGTGCTCGGCAGGATGCAAGTCCTTCAAAGACGTGGAAGGTGCAGGTGGAATTGGAGGAGGAGTGGAGCGCCATGTTGTTATGGTACAAGAACGTGTAATGTGGCACAAACACATTCCAAAGCTAGATGAACTTCCACAACATCTCGGATGTATACAAGTAGCTCAAGAACCAGGTTTAGGCCAAGTTTTTGCGGTGATGTATTTACATGAGTTGAAACAGTTGAAGACCATTGAAGACCTAGAAATTACAGCAAGCCACAGGATGGCAGACTTGGAGTTCGGCATGGCTTGGCTGAATGGGGATTTTATGTGCCAGACAACTTCCTGGAGATTTTGAGGCATGGCTCGGGTATTTATTTTGGGAAGGAGTGCTTTTCCTTTTTCACTAATGATTGATCATGCTTTGCGTGGAAGAGTTTTAAAGAAGCTGAGGACACAAGGGATCTAACAAGTCTGCGATTCCTGAGATGTCGTGCAGGCAATCTCCAGTGCAGATTTATGTCTTGATCTGAGCCTCCAGTTGAGTGCTATCCGTGTGGCGCCGTGTCCTATCACTGTGAGGTTGGAGTGCCAGGTGATCTGGATGCTACATGGACAGTGTGCCGCGAAGACTTGTCGAAACAAAAGAAACCGTGCCTCTCAGGGGTTTTGATCGGGGCAGCACATGAGAGGAGGTCTGGTTTGGACCAGCCAGTCTGGCATTGCAAAGACAAACCAACACACTTTGGATTGAGGCTCAAGCAGAGCTGCTTGCTGAACTTCTGCTACCTGAAAGGAACCATTTGCATCATTTGTGTATCTCAAAGCCACACCAGACCATCCAGGTTCATTTGATAGGCTGCATGGCACGTTTGAAGTCGTAACTACAGATTGCGATGTAGCCAACAGGTTGCAGCAGCCAAGTCTTCACGTCAGTGGCAACTGTTTCCCCAAAGCTGGGAGACAGGTGACGCCGCCATCAGTACATCAGTCCCCATGTCGTTGTTGCCGCAGTTGCCTGATGCCATGGTGGGAATTGTTTCGGCCCTGTCGTTGACCGAGAACTTTGCGGTCCGCGCCAGCTGCAGAGGTGTCGAAACCTCGATCTCTGAGGGTTTTCTGAGGCTTCAGAGGCTGGAAATCCAACGGCCAGTGGTTCATAGCCTGGCCACTCCACCGCCAAAGTGCCTGGGTGGACTTCAACATTTGATTTTGAAGCAAGGAATCTCCTTAGTGAAGAATGGCCAGCTGCCAGATCTGGCCCAGGAACTCGCAGCTGCCGCCCATTTTGCGGTTCAACTCCCAAGGCTTCGCAGAGTGGATCTCAGTCGATATGACTGTAGCTTGCTCTTCAGAAATCAGAAAGCAGGAGATCGAGAAGTACCAGTGTTGCGGCATTGTTTCCTATCCAACACCGAAGACGACGATTTGGACCGAACTGGATCTTCGACCAACAAGACCTTTGAAATTTGCTTAAAGGAGGCAACACTTTGGTCTCAGTTCCTGAAAGCAGCTGAAGGGAGCCGTTGCGGGGATGCCGTCAGAGGTGAAGATTGGCCCATCTCCGTCACTCAGGTGCGTCACAGCGCCTGTGCTGTGGCAGGTTCTGCACAGCGCTTTGTGGCACACAGCCTCTGTAGCGCGCAGGGAACCGACGATTTGATCTCTGATTTGAAGTTGCTGACGAACTTGGACGACTTGCATGTGGTGGGGTGCTAATGTCGTGCAATGTGAAAGACGGAAATCATCATGAAGCATCTCACAAAGTGAACAGTGAACGATGTGTCCTCAGACGATCCAAGAGCCATGAGGTTTGGTGGCCTGAGACTCCTGGTTCAACATCATCGCGGGAACCAAGCTGGGCAAAGCGTGTCAGCTTCTCAGATACCCCTGCGTTTGTGATATTATATAGTGATATCATATATCAGTGTATATAGTATTACATAGTTGATCATAGTTTTATATGATATATACTAGATAATTATATAATAACTATATATATATAGTATACATACATAGATACAGACATACACATAGACACATAGATATTAGAATCTATGAGTACAATTTAGTATATCATAGTAGTATATCAGTATATCCTTATAAGTTGTATCAAGAGTCCAACATCTCGCTCCAAGGTCCTTCAGGCCTTTCCAACTCTCCGGCGCTTTGACGAGACCTTCACCAAGGGGGCACTGGCGGCAGTGGTGCGACCGGCGGCGGCAGCCTTGTCTCAATGGGTGGGTTGTCCTATACCATAAGATATGGTAATTCTAATGGGAAAACGATGATGGAAATATGATTCTAATAGGAAAATTAAAATGACTATGGAACACTTATTAGAAATCATTTTAGTCCAATTTTGAGACATACCCTGCTGTTCACATCTATTCTCTGCCACTGGTTGAAGCAACGGCTTCGCTGTTGATTGCATGAAGAGTGCATTTGGATGCATTCGGCTCATGGGCCAAAATGGATTACGTCCCCAAGAAAGAGCTTCTAACACCTGCATGTTCCAGGGTTTCCATCATGATCACCCAATACAAGGTGTTTGCAGGTTTTACCTTTATATTTCACTATTTTGATATTATTTCATAGGGAAAATGGATGGAAAAGTATGATTTTCTCAACCGAAACATCCCCAAAAATCATGGCTTTCCAGATTTTCGATCCTAAAATTTTTAAGGTACTGTACCATATAAGGCCATATTTTCTGGGGATATTCCCTTAGATTTTCCCACAACAAACAGCCCTTCTCCAGGCCCCTGCGGCCGCCGCCGTTATCGCCGCCCGACGCGTGGCTCCGCCGGCTCCACCGCGCCGGCGACGCGGCGACTTGCCACGGCTGCCTGGACTTGGTCGACCTGAGGCGCCTGCAGACATCGTATATCATTAATATAAGTGTAATTATAGGTATATCTGTATAATTACATATAGATTAGAATATATAGATTAGAATAGATAGATCAGAATAGATAGATTAGAATAGATAGATTAGAATATATATATATATATGTATATAGTTAGATAGATAGATAGATAGGTAGGTAGATAGATAGAATGAATGAATACACGCATCTAATAATACATGTATGTATATGTGGATGTGGGCATGTCCGAACATTTCAGCAAAGGAAAACAGTCACCGAGAAAAAAGCAGACCTTGTCTAGGCATGTCGGAAGAAATAATTCCAATATCAGTTTTTGTTGCCGCTTGCACAGGCGGTGTGGAGCCTCTTTGATACTGCCTTCCCAAAAAAGTGTGTGCAAAAGCAGCCCGCTTTGAATTTCACGAGCAGCTCCCGGCGTGGCAAGAAAAATCACCCAGCCTCAGCCGTTTTTTGGCTTTGCGGCGTGCTCCTAGAGACCAAGAACAACTCGCAGATGCCAACCCAACACCGCAAAAACATGCCATGCCAGCTGAAACTTTCAATTTTTCATCAAATCCTGGAGAATCCAGCTGTAGCTACCGCATGGGTGCAGCCAGTCCAGGGCTGAATTCTTCAAACTGATGTGAATTTTTGATATTCAAACATGTCTCCATATCCCCTGCTTGAAATTCTCGAGTGACTGGCAATTTCCAGGCTGTGTTTTGGAACTGGTGTCACTGACGCTGCGATGTGGAGTGACGTTAGCAAAGCTCTCAGCCTCTCTTGCACCATGTCTGGGTCAAACAGATTCAAACTGATAGCTCTGTAATTAGAGGATGATACTGCTACTACTACTACTACTACTACTGCTGCTGCTGCTGCTACTGCTACTGCTACTGCTACTCCTACTCCTACTACTACTACTACCACTACTACTACTACCACTCCTACTACTCGTACTACTCCTACTACTACTGCCCCTACTACCACTCCTACTGCCGCTGCTGCTACTGCTACTGCTGATAAAAATAATGATCATATTCAGAATACTAATACAACAAATAATACTAATAGTAATAGCTATTACTTTTATTCATACTGTTTGGAATCATTGTTCATACCAACAAAAAATGATCTTTCATACTAATAAAACTAGTGATTCATAATATCAATATATAGTAATTATTATTGATAATACTAGTGGTTATTATTAAATTATCATTGTTGTTAATAAGCATCAGAGTTATTATGATTAATAATAGTGATGATCATTAATACTAGTAGAAAATATGGATAACAATAATGGAAATGATCATAGTACCGTAGACCCCATTTTCTTGGTATAGCTACATCCAGTTCCCAGCTACAGCTTCCCAGGCTTTGATCCAGAGCTATTTCTTTGATCCACAGGACGTCCCCCAAAAAATGGTTTGGTTTAAGGGAAAATCTGCAGGAAAACAGGATTTACTATAGGTTCTATGTAATGTTTTTTTTTTCAACCCAGGATTTACCACAGGTTTCCTGCAGACTTTCCTTTGAAATACTGGGAATGATGTGATGTGACATGACTCAGATAGTGGCATGCCTGGCTGCAGCCTGCGGCTGCGCCATCGTTGCGGAGACAAACTCCTTGCTGTACGGCTTGGAGGCGATGGGTGGATGGGTGGATGAGGGTCAGTACGGTCACTGCTATATGATATATTCATATCTTATCATTCTTATCTGCATCTATGTCATCATTATCTACATCATTGTCTATTCTTTTTTGGTTCCCAATCCTGCAGGATTTTTTTTATTGTTGAGCAAGAGTTCATCAGTTTGGGTCAGACCGGTGCTAGGTGGGTGGATGGGTGGATGAGGGTCAGTACGGTCACTGCTATGGCTATATGATATATTTATATCTTATCAT
>Ga0126342_10018782_pt1 | contig 11816 bp, 12 predicted proteins | sample Cyp1metagenome_FD_92528 | JGI IMG/M metagenome (GOLD analysis project Ga0126342, IMG submission 92528) | Coral microbial communities from Lord Howe Island, Old Settlement Bay, Australia - Cyphastrea 1 metagenome | ecosystem: Host-associated > Invertebrates > Cnidaria > Coral ... | reverse complement strand
GAACTCAAAACCGTTGCACATACCGTGGAAATGGCAGTTTCCAGCTCCAAAATGCTGCAAATAGCATGGAAAATGGTGAGAACCGGAAATCCAAAAAAAATTCCCCAAACTAAAAAAAAAAATCCCCAAACAATTTCCTACCCTTTTCCTGGGGGATTTCCGATTGATCGGCGTGTATCACCGGTATCACCTCGGAGAATCGACTCAAAATCGAGCCGGGGATTCGTTGCTTGTAGATACCCGGCCTGGTAAACATAGAAAAAGCTATTGAAAATGGCCATTGAGTTCGTTGATTTATGTTGATTTACCCATTGATAGCATGGTGATTTTCCATAGTTATGTAAACGTTTACCAGAGGGTAGATGATGGTTGACTTTGAAAACGTCCAACCGTAGCTCAGATCAACCCACTGTGATGTCCCATTCGTTTTTGAAACCTTGGCCCATTGCGGGACGTATCAGTATCGTTTGAATCCCCAAGTCATGGTTTTTGTGCCGACATCGTGAAGAGTTGGAGTATGTTGGAGGATATTAATTGTTTATATATATATAAATATATTAATTATATCATTGATATGAATTGATCCTAATAATGGAGGATGGTCATAAATTCATCAATCATCATCAATCAGTGATTTGGATCTCAGACCTCCTAAAGGATGGCCTTTTTAGTGGGACACCCGCCATCCCCACATCCCGCGGGGCGGCAGGACAGCCTGGGGATTGGACCTGTCCCAAGTGCAAGTCCACGAACTTCGCGCGGAATCCAGTCTGTGGCAGGTGGGGAGTGGGGGATGGTGCTGGAAGTTCACCAATGTTCACCAGATCCCCTTGGTGTTTTTTTTTGGGGGAACCCGACAGGAAACACCCTGATTTTTACTGGAAAAAAAGGCCCAACTGGGTGATTTCTGCAACTCTTGCTTGAAAAACATCGTGAAAGAAGCCATTCACAGCAATATAGCTGCAGTGAGCAACATGACAAAGTCCAAGTTGTGAGATGTTGGAACTCGAATGAGGTAGACAGACCTCAGCTACCACTTCCATGTCACATCCTATGATCTACGGACATCTACGGGCAACGTTTGTGTAGTTGCAACTGGCAGTGTTTCAGTATGACCAGTTGACATATGTTGACATTCTATGTTTACCAGGCCGGGTAAGGTCCCAGAGACCATGGTCATCATCATGGCCCTCCAGTGATAAGATCCATCAGATCCATGAGATCCGACCAGGTGCAACTGTCCGAAACCTGAGACGGTGGAGGAGTACAATCTTTTGGCCATGGCGGCAGTTGGATGTTTGCCAGGCGATTTTTCGGGGCGGCAACATGCTGCAACTGGAGTTTAAGGCAGTTGGACGAAAACTTTCTTGGTCTGAAAAAAAAATCGTCATAATTGTAGAACAACACTAACAGCATATAGGACGTTTGATGACGTTTGGATGGTGTTCTGTTGTGCGAGACTTGTGAAAGCTTCAGAACATGGTTGATCTTCAACGAGTAATATGAGTAATGTCCCCCCCGTTGGGCGTTTTTTTGGGGGGGAGCAGCAATTGCCACATTTCGGGTCAAAATCAGAATATGATGGAAGAAGTGGGCCCTGGCCGCTGGCCCCTTTCCATCCTGCAGACTTATTTGATCTTATTTGATCCCAGAGATCTATGAAGTTGGTTGATTTGAAACATTTTGAAACAGCAATGAACATGGTTTGATCACCGCTTTCTGGTTGTATGGGTTGTATGTTGTTGTAAGCGGCTTGCCTGTTTGATCACTGTTTGCAAGCAAAAAGAAATGGGACGATCATCCCAATGTTTCGGTTCACAGCTGCTGCGCCGGCGCTATCCGGCGCTCGGTATGCCTCGCGACTAGCCTCGGTGCAGGTCAACATGGTAGCGCCAAGGGCTATGTGCCACCAACAGCTCAACTTAAGAGTGATGCTTCATCACCTTGGGCGAGGCAATGGTGCGCTGGGCCTGTGAATGGTGCCATGGAAGCAGTTGGAGTTTCATTTTTCGATGAATCATCGAAAGATGCTGGGAAAATATGATGAGTTTCATGGTCATATGATCAAGATATGATCAAGATGAAAGCCAACGCCTCAAGCCGGAGGTGAGTTTCATGAGGTGATTTGAAGATCCATCTGCCTGTTTTAGGTCAGGCTGGCCTTGTAACGATGCATGGTTCTGAATTGGATCCAAAACTCTTGACCCACTTGCGTTGCAAAGCGTCCAACCCCTACATAGCAAGCAGGGCAAACCACGTGTCAACAGACTGCAAGGGGTGGCTGGCTCGTGTCATGTTTGGCGCCAAACTTCTTTTAGAGCACATCTTATCATGAAACTCTCGGAGTGCTGCATTGGAACATATTGGAACTGCATGGATAAGACGTGTGTTTACATAGCTTCATAGCTTTCATAAGGTTCCAAAGATGATTCGAGTGTGCCACTTAAACAGCTAAGATGAATTGATATGATCGGGAAGGGATCATGCTTGGTCATGGGATGATGTTGATATGTTGGATATATCTGATTTTCACATTGTTTTTGGATGTTCCGTGACGTGGATCGTGGTTTACAACTCCTCCATTTTTTGAAATGCAAGGAATTTTCACATAGTTTGGTGGTGGTGTTTTGGATGTACATTTACGTTTATATCATAAATATTCCATGGTTTTTCTGCGAAATTAAGCCTTTTTGACCAGGGGTTTGTGGACCAGTTGAGGGCACCAACCAGATCAACACCTGCACACACTTGTAGACTCTGGCAATCAAAGATGGCAATTGAAACCCCCAGAGATATCTGGCTGGTTGGTGGTTCGGAACATGTTTTATTTTTCCATATATGGGAATATCACCATCCCAACTGACGAAGTCCATCATTTTTCAGAGGGCTGGCGAGCTCAACCACCAACCAGCTGGGCATTTATATTGTGAAGTCATTTGTAAATGGTGGATTTTCCGAGAATTTCATCATTACCAGAGGGTAGATGATGCCGCTCCGGCACTGGTGAAACACTAGGTATGTTTGTCGGTGAGACGAACCTACCTGCACCTTGGCACGGGCTGCTTTGAAAAACTTTCCACTGAAGAGAGAGAGAGCTGTTGGAGCTGTTGGCGTTCTGGATAGCTATGGTTTCTAACATATTCTATCCATATTCCCAAGAAAGAAATGGGGAAGCAGTTGGGGCTTCATGGGGCTAGCAAAATTTCCAGCTCATCGTTTTCGTGGGGTAAGGACTGGATCTGTCACCATGACAATCCAGTCACAACTCACTGGTGAAAACGGAGCATTTTGTATAATTTTCAGATATTTTTGTTAGATGTTTGAAGCTCAATTGGGGTTTTCCCATGTTCTCCCCATTTTACGCCCGATAGTTATTATTGCTGTTTGAAGGGAACACCTGCAGGAAAGCCTTAAAAACGCCCGCGCTGATCAAAAAAAACATGCAACATAATTATGTCAACATATTTCAACCATGCATGTTTAGCATAAACCCAGCCATTGAACTACAACTTCAGAAATTTTAGGGGGCAAACAACCTCCTAGTGGTTCTTTGCTACGACCCTTTAACGGTCCAAACGGTGCTTCCAATCTCCTGGCCGCACAGGGCTGGCTGACGGGGGCGAACAAAGAGGACGGAGGATCTGATTCCGAGTCCAACAGCCAGGTGGGACGGTGGAACGATTTGCTTCGCTGATTTTAGGCTTCATATTGTGAAACTATGAAAGTTGTGGATTATTGTGATATAACTATCTATATTACATATACTGTTTGTATAATGGATCATGTTAAAAAGAAATCTCTTATATACATAATATATATATATATACATAGTTATATATATATGCATATATATATAGTTACCATGAATATTATTTTTTCAACATTTCAACATTCATCATTTAAATACACATAGAGACACAGCATGTATAGTTGTAACGGGGATTTTGGTATTCACAGCAGAATTGGGTTGATCAAAAACCTTCAGCCAACCCTGGGGCAGATCCATCACCCTTGTTGGTCAGATTGCTTAAGCTTGATCTTACTTCAATCGCCGAAATGACTCACATGTTTTGGGTAGCATTTTCAGACGAAAAATGGTTGATGTCTGACCGTGATTTTTTTTTCGGCCGCTGGAAGTTGATGCAGTTGATGCGATGCATTGTTTTGCGAATTTTGATCGCTCGCTGGCAGACCAAGAAAAGAAAGTTAGAGGCCATGCTCAGATCACAGCATCGTGTTTCTCAGTGGGGGGTAGGTTGACATAGTCTCTATTGTTGATACCGAGAAAATATGGTGAAATAGCAGCTGAAGGTGGGAAATGGTGGGAAGATGAACAATTAGCCAACTGATACCTTTTAATACCTTTTATATACATGTCTTCTATGGTTGAAAAGAACATTCAGCGATTGAATCTGAAGATCATCAACCGTGGCAAGCCGGGAAATCCCCGAACAAACAAGCCATAGAGGTGTCGTTTTTTGCTGGAAAAAACATCTACAAATGGGAGGTTGTTTATAGCCAGGTTTCAACACACCGGAGGGTAACATATACTGGTTGGTGGTGACTGGAACATGGCTCTTATGACTTTCCAGAAACAGTTGGGAATGGAATGTCATCATCCCAACTGACTTTCACTCCATCATTTTTCAGAGGGGGTGGCTCGGCTCAACCACCAACCTTGGTATATATAGATATGCCATGATATCCCCATTAGATCCCACTAAATCCAGTGAATATCAACATTTCCCATGAAATGCTGAGGGATATATCCCCCATGGAGAGAGATCCGGGGATATCCCCCAGTCAGCCCCAGGCTCAAGGAAATGCAGCCGCAAAGGCTGCCCCGAAAGGAGAAGCGAAGAAACGGCCAAAGATCAAAAAGAAGTACTCCGGGTTATCCAAGGAAGCTGCTTGGTGATGTGGGAAGAGGAATAGCTAAATGTAAGGATGTAAGGGGGGTTAAATGGGTCAGTTTAGGTCAGTTTACCTCTGTGTTTAACCCATTTAAACCCCTCCAGTGTACCTGTGGTGTTTGGATGAAACCCGAAAAACGCGTGATTTTAACATATGTCAACTTCATATTTTAACCAACAGACATTGAGATTTAACATGTTTTTTAAGCATTAAGGGATATGACCACGGATGATCTGCTTGGCTGCCAAGGGTTCCTAGGTCTGCAGCTGAAACTCTTCCACCCCTCTTGGGAGGATCCACATTTGCACAGAATTTATCAAGATGTAATTCTGTCTCACAAAAACATACATATTTGCGGTATGTGCATAAATAAATATATATATATATATTTATTTATTTATTTATGTATTTATTTATTTATATGATTCTACATGTGTGTGTTGTACATGTGCATATAGGTATACATAGGCATACATAATGTATAATAATTACACAATATGCACAAATGGTGTGGTGCGCGCGGGTGTCAGCCATCGCTTTCACCAGGTGGTGAGCTGCAAAATTCATCAACACCCCAGGAGAAAAATGAAGAAAATTCAAGCCATGGCACTTGGCAGGGTTTGGGGCCCGCTTTTTGGCCATTTTGGCGCCCCTCAGCACCTAGGAAATCGCCAAGAAAAAGGCGGAGGAGGAGGAGGAAAAGCGGCGGCAGATGAGGGAACGCCGTAAGGATCGTGTGATCAAAGTGGACTAAGCCGATAAAGCTCAGCCCAAGTTGGTCCACTGAGCACTGTGCTGCGCTCAAAACGTCATGAAGCTTTGGCCACCTGTGGTGCAAGACAGAGAAAACGCCATGGAAAACGTGGGAAGAGCTGGGTCTAATGGAAACCCCCAAGTTGAATCATCCTGGGAACGTTACAAGAAACATGTTGAAGCTTCTGACTCCGGGGGAAACCCAACTCTCACGACCTTGAGGTGAACTGCTGCGGCGAGTGACAAAAAGTGGGACAGGTCTGAAGGGATGCCACTTTCGAGAACCGGGTCTGGTTTGGCAGAACCAGCAACATCAAGCAACATGTGCGGAAAACACAGCAATGGAAGGTCATATTTCCATATAGTGCCACTGCTGCCCCCATCTAACCCATCTCAGATCCCTGCAGAAACGCAGCTGGAAACCAGCTGATCCAAAGGACCCTGCAGTACGGCGCAGGTGGGGCCACACCCGTAGCCAGGGTCACTATGTGAGTAGTGGCTGTGCAAATCAACACCGCCAGCAAGAATCATGTAATACGGTAATCCAAAACATCAACTCTAATCAACTCCATGATTCATCGGGTGAATTCGAAATGGTTAGCATTGCAAATCCATGTTTATGTGATTTCTCGTGGCTTATCTTTGGAAAGTGATGGATGGCGCCGCCTCCGCCACGAATTCGAACTCGCTCATGACTCGCTCATGACTCGCTCAAACGACTCGCTCCTCTGCGAAAAGGATTCGTCGCCAGGGTGAAGATCACCATTGTTGATGGCAAATCTTCAGGGTGGTTGGTGTGGTTTCTCTGAAGAGTTCTTGGCTGGTAACCAGAGTACTGGGTCAACCTTGGTTAGATATTTTGGTACTTTAATCTTTTGCTATCAATGGCAAAATGTACTAACCAGCTAGAATCAGCTAGAAATTAGATTTTTTGCAGGTATCTAAGATTTACATAGATTTACCATGAGAAGGTTGCAAAAGGCAGAAGGCACGATTTACCATGCATTAATTAACCACGGGGCTAGCTGGGATGTCTCCCTGCGATTGTCCAACAAATTCTGATCGTTTCAATTGAGCCGATCGGCCAATCGGCATGAAGTGCACCCCATTAAAAGTTTACCCTCTGGTAAACATACAAAAAGCTATTGAAAATGGCCATTTAGTGCGTGGATTTACCCATTAAAAATGGTCATTTCCCATAGTTATGTTAGTTTACCAGAGGGTGACATGTTCACCACCTGTAAACAAAATGCGACAAGCCTAGCTTTTTGGATGTTGTTTTCCTTCCGTATTTTCACCATGCGCAATGATCTCCATGTCCTTAGGACTAGCCTCGAACGCTTGCGAGAGTCAGTGGCTGAGAGGGCTATGTCGGCTGTTAAAACCTTCGTAGCCTTTTGTTCACACCAAAATAGTTGCGATGTATGGATGAATGGATGTGAATTACGGGATTTTTGTGGGATGTTCGTATATGTTCGTGTTAGGGGATGTTGCTGTAATGGGATTTTGTGGGATATTTTGTGGGATATAAATGGATATAATGGGATGGTAGTCCCCTAAATTTGCATAGGCCAAGTGGGTCCATCTGGGTAATGGGTCATGTGCCATTGAAATGTCCTGTCCATTTGGGCTATCAATCCCTGGCGGCTGGGGCTGGTAGATGTTGATAGATGTTGATGGAGAGAGGGAGAGATTTGATTTCTTCCTGACTCCCCAGCTACCTCCAATTGATCCGTGCGACGATGTTTTTCGCTTTTGGGGATGGGTGCCCTCCAATTTTGGTCGCACCTGAAACAGAGGTTTGAGATGGAGCTACCCCAATAGCTGGATGGTTTATAATGGAACATCCAATCATATCCAATCATAAAATGGATGATTTGGGGGTACCCACATTTTTGGAAACCTCCATATGGTTTGATGACCCCTTCATTCTTGAGTATGAATTACTAATCGTTCATAGCTGGAATTTAGCTCACTAATCCCCCTGAAAAGTTCGTAATTAACAGTCAGCCAAGCTATGTTTCACCAAAAAGTTCATCATTACCAGCTTGGGTCAATCATCAACTATAAATGATGGTTAATTTCTGTTAATTGATGTTGATTGAATAGCTAATCAATGCTAATCATGACTAGCCAACCATCAAAACCCCCAGTAGTGATGGGGGGAGTTGTCCCATACCATCGTCCGTTCGAGGATCGAAAGGCATTGCTGGGGGCCTGGAACTTAGCCCCAATAGAGCCTGGATAGATGATGCAGGACGTGAGAACACCTGGAATCTTTTGGAGGTTTGATTTGTTTATAATATATTATAATATAGTACGTTATATTTATATATATTGATAATCTAGATATATGTTACAACAGAAAATGGAACAGAAGATATTGTGTCTGGACATTCTGGTTGTTAAACATACACACACATATATATATATATACGTATATATATATATATATATGTATATCTGCATGTGACGATAGCAGAACAAAATATGTATGTATGCATAATTATACATTGACATGTATTACGTCCAGACACCTCGTTTTGCGTGACTTGTGCAATGACGCACAGGTTCCCTACCTGAGCTCTTCAGGAATGCCAGAATGACTCATATTGAATTTACATGAATTTACAATGTTTTGAGAGTCCCTGGGGCAAAACGGGATGTTTGCCCGTAGTTATGCAGTACTACATATAGGAAATATATAAGAATGATATGTCGTATGATATGTTCATAATATTATGATGGATTCATATTGCTCCTACCAAGGTAGGGCAGGTAGGGAGGTGGTGCATCACGTTCGTTCCGAGGAAAAGAGTTAGCTTCAACTTTCGATGTATGACCGTGTTACCAGCTTGGCAGGCTGAAACCAGTCAGCAAATCTGGCCAATCAAGTGTGCATAGCCTTCTGGCTCGAGAAATAGCTTTGCTTGCAGGGTAAGAATAGGTGTATCCCAAGACTTGCCCAAGAGAGCATGGAAGGCCAAGGTCTTGATTGGTTTTTGCTACTGAAGATGCCCACTTTCAGTCTTCGATGTTCAATTTTTTGGGTTGATGTGTGGTTTGCACTCGCGGCCAGACCCTCACTGCTTAAACTTATAAGATCAGCCCTACCAAGTCTGCAGCCGGCTGCAGTTACTGTAAGCAGCCTGTCAGTTGTGGTAAAAACACGTGACCTATGTCAGAATTTTAACAAAAGCATAAAGGAAGTATCCGGGGAACCTTGTGGAATAACCGGTTTAAACCTATGAAATTCATGAAGAATCAGCTAGCTCAGCTAGTCACCTAGTCCTCAGATGTCCCCAGTGGGTAGACCTTCGACAGTCGCAACGTCCCGCGGTCATGTCCTGCTGTTGTTTTGACTTTCTGTCTCCAGCTGAGGAGGTCGGTAGCTGGGGATAACAGGGCTCGAAAACGGCGAAAAACGTTGGGTGGTTCCGACCGTTCTGACCGTTGAAACACCGCTTAGAACGCCGTTCTAAAATCATGTGTTTTTCCATTGTTTATCATGTTTTTTTCCAGGGGGTCCTGCGGTTCAAAGCAACAATTCGCACAACATGACGACCTCAGATTTGAGTGAAAAAAGTGGTTCCAACCATCAGAACAGCACCATTTCGATCCATTTATAATTCTATTTAGATCCAATTTTCCTCAATTTTCTGCATATATCAACCTGAGTTTCTCACCATACATCGAAGGTGGACGTGGTGGTGGTGGGTGCCGGTTTGGCCGGCCTGGCCTGTGCCCTGCGTTTGCACGATGAGAATCCCAAGCTGCGCTGTGTGGTGCTGGAAGCCCGGCAACTGGTGGGCGGACGCGCCTCGCGAGGTGGAGCTGATTGGGTGCATGGGCAGCATGTGGCCACCTGGCGATATCTGCAGCTTGGGTCAAAAATATCCAAAAATGGGGAAAACACCATGGGAAAGCCAATTCCAATGCCATGAAATCCCCAATGTTGTGCTTTATGAAATTGGGAGTGCCCCGTTCTGACTGGGATGATGTAAAAAACGACCCCCAAATGGTGGGTTTACCACCTGCAAAAGCAAACCGCTTTGGGGGATGGGGTGGTTTGAAAAGGACATGGGGAAGGACCTTTGCATTTTTTAAATGTTGGTAAAAATTGGGAATGGAATTTTGAAGGCACGTGGGAGTTCGCAGACTTTGAAAAGTTTTGGCCTGTTTTGGTATACCACAAGTATCCACAAAATCCGCCCAAAAGCACTTACAAAAGAGCCAGCAAAGCTTCCAAAAAAAAAGCAATTCTCTGATCCCCCATTCAAACGAGATTAATTCACTTATTCTCGGATTCTAAGCACATTAAAATTTCTCGGATTCTGAGCCAAGGAAGCGCTTCAACCTTCAGACTGATGGCTCCCAAAATGGCTGGGACAACTATGTCCCTGGAGGGCCTGAATGCTGGATCTATGTTGATGGCAAACTGCGGGGACCTGAAGAAGTTTCTGCAGAGCCCAACCGGTGCCTCGAATGGATTGGGATGGTCCATGATGGTCCCTACGGTTGAAACGGTTGAAACTATGGTGTGTTTCCCGTGGTCAATCAATAGCTGGTTGGTGGTTTCAAACATGAATGGATTATTTTCCATGTCATATATGGGATATATAATCCTTCCCATTGACGAACTCCATCATTTTTCAAGATGGTTCAAACCACCAACCAGATAGGTTTCGCCCTGGGGGGTCCTGTGATGTCCTGGATGTTCCATTCATCCACTAGGCTAGGATTGGCAAAAACGGGATGGTGGCAGTATAATGGACAATGTCAACGGATTTATGTAGTAAAATTTCTTGTAATTATAGAGGGGGTTCTATTTTTGGGCTCCCCCCAAATAGTGAGAGTTTGTGCTACTAGAATGGTGCCACCAGAATTCTTCAGCAGCCTCTGAAGGCTTATTGATCCGGGGTTGACATGCGTTATATGATCAGCGGCGATGTACTTGGGAGATAGGATGAGGTTAGCCGACGTTAGTTATGCGGAAAATAGATGAACTGATGTTTGGGCCGCAGCCCAGCCGATCGAATTCCCAAACCAACGGGATGAATCTACATCAGACCAATGATTGAACTATTGGATATATGATATATGGATATTATATATGATATATGTTTTTTGATATTGATAACGATATTCCTGTTGGTTTGGATTTTTATATGTCTATAGATCGGAGCGACCAGCAGATCTCGAGATCCGGAGCCAGGTTGTTCTTTGGGAAGTTCGAGGAACTCATTGAGCCGCTCGGTCGTGGCGCAGTGACAGAGGTTTCCGTTGGGGCCCGTTGGGGTTGCGGTGGAATAGCCCAACAGGAGGATAGGTTCCCATTTTTGTGACCCAGAAACTGATCAAACTGAAATGTGAAGTCGGAACATGTTGGTTTTCAACATCATTTGAGTGGGAACCCCGAGAAAGTGCGAGCATGGGAGCCCCTGGGGCCCCTGGTAATGGGCAATCCAAGCTTTAGCAGTTATGGAACAGCCCCTATCTTCAATGGGAAATCATTCACAATCAAGATGCAAAAAAATAGATGGAAGATGTTCCACTGCCAACTTTGCTTGGCGCCCCAAGAAACCCTCGCAGGAATGACGGTATAGGGGGAACCACCCAAAATCTTGTTATTTATATATTAGTTATCAGTTCATGGTTGGTGATTTAGTGTAGTTTAGCCAGAACATATCTCATACATCTCAGATTCTCAACTGAGGAAGTGGATCCAAGAAGGACGGGAAGATGTTCGCATGTCCACTTTGGCCGAGGATGCCTTTGACCGTCCACCTACCGCAGACGAGCGTCGCTTGATGGAGGGGATGATGGCCGAATGGCATGCCGCTGATTTGGCGGATGTGGGTGTCTATGAGGACGACGGAGGGCCCCACCTGGCCCATTTGATGATGTTTGATGCCCGCAACTCTGTGGGACCCACATGGGGCCACGGATTGTTGAACCTTGTTTAATATATACAGATTGTTGAACGTTGTTTAATATACAGCAAATATATATATATATATATACAATGAATGGATGCTAACATGGTTCATTTGCCAACCCCAGATGGCTGAGCACAACCACAACAAAAGGTTGCCTCTGGCCACTGGACGCACCCGAGCAACGGGCCCTAATGGCTGCCGCTGAGGGAT
>Ga0126342_10018781_pt1 | contig 11816 bp, 7 predicted proteins | sample Cyp1metagenome_FD_92528 | JGI IMG/M metagenome (GOLD analysis project Ga0126342, IMG submission 92528) | Coral microbial communities from Lord Howe Island, Old Settlement Bay, Australia - Cyphastrea 1 metagenome | ecosystem: Host-associated > Invertebrates > Cnidaria > Coral ... | reverse complement strand
CTCTCGCTGAAAAAATCAAACGGTTGTCGAGGGAAGGACACGGTCGGGACAGGTTGTCTTTGAACTATAGGTCATTTATGTTTGGGAAACTTCCGCCGCCGGCTTGCCCGGGTCTATGTTATTGATATGAAAACCCCTAAATCACAGTTAAATGCTCCCATCATCCATTTCTGGGAAGTTCAACGTGGACATTTGGAGCAGGAAATCCACCTTTTCAGAACTGTGGATAGGAAACAGCAAGGTATCTACCTTCCGCTAATTTAAGTCTAATAGCTTAATGAACTTACAAGCTGCTTAATAGCTATATATAGGCTATATTCAATAAGATACATATTTTTGCATGTCTAAGAGCTAAAATGGTCATGAAATCATCTAAATGAACAGACTAAAAATGCCATGATTCGAAACGCTTACATTACCTTAAGCCGGTGTTCAGACTAAGATTGGCCATGATTTTGGGTCAGCCTTGGATAGGAAAGCCTGTCCTGCAAAATCTTTGATTAAGCAAATGGCTATCTTAATGGTAAAACTAGCATAAACTAGCTAATTCACCAGCAAAAATTGATGATTTGTGGATGACAGGTATCCAAGATTCACTGTTTGTTTTTTGCGCTGGTAAAATGGACCAACCAGCTCAAACTTAGATTCTTTCACAGGTATCGACGATTCACCACAGCTATAGGTTGGTTTATAAACCCCTATATGAATGTTTCTGTGTGCCATAAACCATAGTTATTGGAGTTATGTTGACCAACTTCGCTATCGCTTGGGGCCCCACTTATGGATTGGAATGATGGGTCTTCACGGTCTTCAAACGTCTTCGCACCTAGGTACCGACCCACGATGGTTGGAAGCGAGGGCAGCTTTGCTGAACTGCCCTCATGGTAGGTTTCGCAGCATTTATTTTGGGTCAAACTGAAAGTCTTGACGTGCACTGAACGAAAGTTTTATGCAGTTGAAGTGCACTTAGAACATCTTAGAACTGTACTCTTAGTTTGGGGATGTTTGAACTTAGACTGAGATTTGTGATCTGTGTCTGAAAATGTTATCCGCCACTCAGATGATCCTTTCATGGCCGAACTGCTGGTGAAAGACTTATTCGATTACCAAGACCTGTATCCAATTCTATAACTAGTATATCCCTTATGATATCCCACTATGCCATTGATAGCAATATATAGCAATTATAAATATATATGTGTAAAATATCCCAGTATATTCCCAGTCAATGGTTTGATTTTTTGAGCAGAACCTTGTGTCTTTCCAAGTGCTGACATTCTGTTAAAAAGGCTTTTGCTGTGAACAGCAGCAGCGGGCACCCCGAAATCATCCAACGTTTGTCGTAATTTTTCCGGCGGAAAGCAGTGATTTGGTTGGCACCATGTCTGGGCAACGCCCAGAAAAATGCATTTCCAGCCCATGCATTTCCATGATGCTGGTGTGACTCAATGGCATATTAAGATTTGCAACCTTTTTAGGGGCAGAACACTCAAATCTCAGTGGCTCTGTTTTTGAAATCTAAGATTCAATCCTTCACTAGCAAATTTCCCCGAAGAATCATCTTCCAAAGCCTTTCGAAGCCATTTTAGGGAAGTTTCACTTGTTGGTTTTAGGGGAGCCATCGTGACTCCCAGGAAGTTTTCGTGTGCGTCACGCAAGCACCTGGCTGTTTACCAAGCGCTCAAGTTCAACAAGTTCTCTAGCTGCAGCAAGGGGCTTGAGAGGTACAAGGTGGTGCCCCCCTAGTTATAAGTTGGTTTATAAACCCCATTAACTATAGATGTATCACCTACAAACCCAAGTGACATTGGAGTTATGTTCACCAACTGAACGCTATCGAACGGGGGCACCACCTTGTAGAACTTGTGAATAATTCATGCCGGGATGATCTAAGTGACCTTTCCCGGCGAACAAGTTCAAAAAAGAGGGTCACTAACCTTGGCCATTTGGTGGTCGTGTTTAACCCATGGGATCCACATATGTAAATATGGTGTGTTAATGTTTGTTATTGGGTTGATGGTGGATCATGGTTTTCAACTATCAATACTGGGTTGGTGATACACGCAGCAATAAGAATGAAACGCAAGATAGTGTCAAGCCCATAGGATCCATGGTGCTGCTATATATGGTAACATGATGCAACATGGATCCCATCAATATACCCCAGTCATGTTAGCATATATACCAGCACCATGGATCCGTCATGGGAAGGATATGGTGTTTTCTTTTAAAGCAAGACAACGAATCTCACCCCATTTTTTTAGGACTTCGCATCACCTTGACTGAACCTTTTTTTACATAGCAGGTGGGATAAGATCGAAATATAGTCAATGTGCAGAGCCGCCAACGCATATGTTTTTTTCATGGGGACATCATCTCAAAGCCTTGTTTTTTTGTTGGTACAGTTCTGTCATTGGGTAAACTTTATGGTGAAATCGAGATCGAATCGCTTGGAAAAATTCACCAAGCAGCCCAGCAATTGCAGCAATTTCTTGCAAATTTCAGGAATCCCCATACTGACTGTGGATATCTGTGGATGGGCCGAAATCCACCAGTTTTTCAAACGCTCCGGTGGCTACCACATCCCATTTTCTTGAGGGATTCAACCAGCCGTTTGGTGCAGGATTTCGCGGGCCCAGCGTAGCTATACTTGGTGGCTCATTCCACGAATCCTAAGTAGGTTATATCCCTGGTTATAAAGTGGGATAAGTGGGCTTAATCCACTCAAAAAACTACGGTTACAACCCACTTACTAAGTGGAATGAGCCACCAAGAAGGGAAATGTGGTTGTTTCCTATGAATCCACCCATCGCTCCCTGCCCTTCGAGACGAGGTCTTTTTCGGAGCGGAGCGACGGAGAAAAGTGGCGCTGGCGGTCGACGTGGTTTTTATGGCTCGTGATGGATCAATATGAGTGGAGAATGGATCCCAGTAGGACCATATCACATTGGCGAAATCCAATGATTCTTATGTTCAATCCTAGGTCAATCTTAGATGGATACAAACTAATCAACTAATCCTTTAGTCTTTTGGTATGGGAATATCTACTTTCACCAGTAAAGTTTTTTTTTTTGCAGGGTATCTGGCTGATTGGCAATGAATCGTATTGGAGCTGTGGATAGCACATTGACTTGGATGCTGAAAATTATGTTTCAGTGGGGTTGAAACCCAACAGGCTTCTGGAAATAAATGGAAATAAGGCATGTTGCTACGCTCCACCCGGCCCATTAAGCGGAAAGGTGAGGTATTTTTCACCGCTTCAGTAAAGATGTGCAGCCCAGGAGTTTTACATAATCTTCATCCAGGGTGGTACAAACTGCAACAGGACGTTGATATATTGGGGGTAATTGAAAATCAACCAATTCTGTGGGTTATGTACCTGAAAACTTAAGGGAAACTTCACTCCATCCGCTTGTTAATCATCATTATCAGATTAAATATAGATAAATGACCATAACTTGGTGTTTAAATCCATTTTCAGACACACAGTCACTGCATATAGTTGTTAGATCTCATCAGCAGATGAAGAATCAGCCAGATCCTGAGGCCATTGTTAGTGGCATTTTAGCCGGTTTGGCACTGGCTGGCTTCAACCTTCAGGCACGTCGCCTCACAGCTGGGCATCGTAGGAGGGAAATCATCCGAAAATTGCGGCATGTCCATTTGAAGTTATATACTATAGTTATAGTCATGTATACTCATTTATAGCAATAGCATGTATAGTACATATATATGTATATATATATTGTTTATATATATATACATGTATATATATATTTGCATATATGCGTGTGTATATATATATATATATATCAATATAGTGTATATATACATGCATATAGAGTATGTATATCTATATTTATACATAGGGCCCAGATGCTGCTAGGGCAGAGCTCCATGAGTTGGAGAACGATTGTGAGTGAACGCGCGCCGGGCGGTTCACCCGCCGATGGCAGGGTTAGGGTGTTGAAGCAGTGGAGAGACGTATACAACATATATATATATATATATATATGGTATATGGTATTTGGTATATACAATGATTTATTGTATTATATATGGAATTATACATGGTATATATAAACAGATATTATATATATAATGATTTTTTATTTATATACATATATATTTATATACATATATATATATTTATACATATATATATATATTTATTTATATACATATATATCTATATATATATATTTATTTATATACATATATATATATAAGTAATATATATATATATATTTGGTAACCACACATGTTTGGTTGGTGGTTTGGAACATGTTTTATTTTTCCATTCAGTTGGAAATCATCATCCCAACTGACTAATATTTTTCAGAGGGGTTGAAACCACCAACCAGATATATATATATATATACACATGTATATATATATATATATACAGTATATACACATGTGGTATTATTTAGAAATATACACACTCACACCACAATTATAAGCATATACTGGCATATAAACACATAAAGAAATATGTTTATTGATCTGTTTATTTCTCATAATATTACACATGGTATACGCATATAAGGTCTTGATGTTTACGTTTGATATATATATATATATATATTTATATTTATAATATACACACAAAATCACATGCATGGCTTGATGGCTGAGTTGTATTTTGTTTGGCGGGCTAGCAACGATTGGCCCTGAAAACTTGACATGGGTGTGGGGACTTTTAAAAGATCACACGCACACTGGGTGGGAACACACGACAGATGAGCAACGATATAATGAGTATAATCACTGGCCATCTCAGGAACCTAAATTGGAGGTACCTACCATATATAAGGCCTATTTTTCAGGGCTATGTAAGGAAATATCCCCAGGAAATATGGCCAGAAATTTGGTACAGTACTTTCATTTTAGGATCCTGAAGATCTCCCATTGATATTATAAAAGCCTAACTGCGGTCCAAACGAAACACTTTTATAGCCCCTTGCCGGATCAGCACTGGAAAACCCACTTTTTCTGCATAGTTTCAGGGAGTCCTGGGCCTTTCCACTGTGTAGAATGTGATGTGAAGATCATGTCAAAACATGGGATGTATGATGTATGTTTCTTGGTCAGTGTGGTTTTCAAGATTTTTAGTATCATATTTAATAATATTTACTTTTTTTCCCATTGCTGGTGATGGTTGAAGTTTCATTTGCCGCCGCGCACATGTCTCGGCTCAAGACCAACCGAACCCCCTCCGGTTGCTGCAGATAGCAGTGTCCATATCTTTCCGCGCCGGGCGCTTTGCGTCGTTGTCCAGGTAGCTAGTAGCCGCTATTAGCCGATACTGGCCACCAGGAAAGTGACTCACATGTTTTTCAGGTTTGAAATGTGAATGAACATGTTCTTGTACTTTGGTACATCCGGAACCTAAATTGGAGGTACCTACCATATATAAGGCCTATGTTTTAGGCCTAAATTTCAGGGAATATCCGCACAAAATATAGCCAGAAATATGGTACATTTACGTACCTCCATTTTAGAATCCTGAAGATGTCCCATTGATTGTTTACTTTTTTGGCATCATTATCCTAGCATTTCTGTGCCATTAGCGCCTATGGGTTGCTGCCTGGGTGCCCATGACGACGTGGCTATGGCTGCTGGTTCCGCTACTTTTGCAGGTTTCGCACAGCCACTGAGACGAGTTCAGCCATAGCTGCCATAGCTGAAGTCCAAGTCAACCTTCGATATTGATACGAGAATAATGGGATATTAGTGGGATATTCTGGGGATACTGGGGTACTGATGGGATAATAGTTAGTGGGATGTGAATCAGATATCAATATGAATGGGATGTTAATAGGATATGTGATACGGTCAAAAGACCACTGCTTTTGTCAGAAATGCGCACGAAACACTGTAAAGCGAAAGGGCCCCTCCAAAAGCGAGAACGGCACGAAACACTGGAAAGCGATATGGCTCCCCCAAAAAAAAGATATCCAGGAGTAGTAACTACCCTCTTGGTAATTTAACATAGCTATTGAAAATGGCCATAGAAATAGTTTGTTTACCCATCAAAAATGGTGATTTCCCATAGTTTTTTGTATGTTTACCAGAGGGTAAGCCGCAGAAAATGTCACACATGTCACAAATCGAAGGCCTTCCAACATGTTACTTTTCTACTTTTAAGCATCTCATATCCCCAATGGTGAGAGCCCTGATGAGCGCCAGAACGGTGATGAAAAACAAGGCCATCAAGAAACGGTGATTTAATTGAATAGTATTGGGAATCTGGTTGGTGGTTTGGAACATGAATTTTATGACTTTCCATATATTGGGAATAATCATCCCAACTGACGAACTCAAATTTTTCAGAGGGGTTGAAACCACCAACCAGGAATCATTGTTTGGAGGGCTATTTAACTGACTTTGATAATACAGGAACATCAGCAATAAGGTGACCCAGTTCATTAGCTAAGCTGGTGTATTACTCCAATAACTTGGGTTATAATATATATATATATTCATGTATAACTCTATATTTACACATAACTATACATTCATTTTTATATACATATATATATAACTATAGATCTATATTGTTTTCATGTGGTTTTAATCCAACATTTTCACTGGGGACATCGCCGAAAACTCGGGAGTTATTTTCAACGACATGGTGGAGTGGTGGATCATCCCACTGCTAGTCACTGGTTACCGTTTCGACTGTACCCATTTATTGGGGGCTATCCGGTTTAATGGAATATGCCCACTTGGATTAATGGGTTTATTTGGATTATATATGGATGATACGTAAATATGTATATATATATTATACGGAAGTATATGTATGTATATATATATAGATAGATAGATAGCGATGCGGCATATGTTAAGATCATGGTGAATCCAGGCAAACGATAAACGATGGTTAAATCATGTTAAATCCTTTGCTAGACATGATGGTTAAGTCAAGCCCCCCACATTTGATTGTTCAATCCCTATACTATATAGCTGTCAGTGGGTTTTGGTTATCCTTCCTTCAAGCGTCTCATATGCTTCAGATCACTTCGGGCTGAGGCGAGACGGTGGAAGACTGTGAATTGTCTTTCCTCCAGACAGAAAGGCTTGGAAAGGGCACGGCGCGACTTGTGTTTTTTGTTCCCAAAACATGAAAGATTGGTCAGTCTGAACGGGAAAATCAATAGTTTCGGGGGGTCGAATTCTATGAAATTGGAAAAAAGCAAAAGTTATAAGGGTTATATAACACCACATAACACCATATAACATTTAACGCCATATTTTGACCATTATCACGTAGAATCCCAACTGCAACCCTAGTATTGGGCACAGATGAGAAGAGTGATGAATATGACTGATTGGTGGTTTGGAACATTTTTTATTGTCCCCAATAGTTGGGATGATAATCCAATCTGACTAATCTTTTAAAGCGGATTGGCGAAGTTTCTTGTGATACAAGTAGACTCTAGACTCGCAAAATGTGCTGCTGACGAGCAATTGCACGATCTGATGATTTACCGAAGTTGAACATAGCCATAGAAGCCATGCCCATAAAAATAGATGGTTTCCCTGTTAAAAATGGGTGGATTTTCCATGGCTATGTTAAATAACCAGAGGGTAATCACCATTAATCACCATTAAATCACCATTAGATCACCATTAAATCACCATTAAATCACCATTAAATGGCACCATTAATCACCATTAAATAACCATTAAACACCATTAAACACCATTAAATAGCAAAAAAAATGTAGATGATTTTAAGTCAGTTAATGGATCTACAGTCTAGAGTCCAACTCTGATCCTTCTCAACGATTTTTCTACCAGAACTCATGTCATAATCCCAGCTATTGGTGGTTCATTTTGTTGCCCATACCAAGATCTCTATGGCAAAAGTTTCGGCGAAAGTGTGATGAAAAAAACCAGGGGGTGGACATAGTACCATCAATAGCGAATTACTACGTGCAAAATCAGAAATCCCAGTCATGATCCTTGAATGACCATACCCCATGAATTAACGCCACTGGCACCCTGCTTTGATATTGAGAGAGATGTAGTTGGTTAGTTATATGTCCAAGAAAATCTCCCATTAGATTCCACCATATTTTCAATTTAATCATGGCACATAGAAGGTGGTGCCCCAGTGAGCTAAATCGCGACATGTTGGGGCTCACAGAACTCCAATTTCACTTGGGTTTATGGTACTTGGTGGCTCATTCCACGAATCCTAAGTAGGTTATATCCCTGGTTATAAAGTGGGATAAGTGGGCTTAATCCACTCAAAAAACTACGGTTACAACCCACTTACCAAGTGGAATGAGCCACCAAGTAGATATACCGAACTACTTTTCATGGGGGTTATGTTCACCAACGTTAAGCCATCACCTTGCATGATGGAGATAAAAGACCAACAACAATGGATGCTTAAGCATTGCAAATCATTAAATCCCCATTAGACTATACAATGATTAAATGTCTATATATAAAGCGGGTTCCCATTGGGAAAGTAGGATTACCCCAAATTAATCCAATTCCAATTCCTGTTTGGTGGTTTGGAACATGAATTTTTTGACTTTCCATGTATGTTGGGAATAGTAATCCCAACTGACTAAGTCGTATTTTTCAGAGGGGCTGAAACCACCAACCAGCTATACAATGATTAAATGTCTATATATATATATCATTAATCCCAATAATAGATAATAATTAATGTTTAAATCTCATTAAATCAACATTAAACATTGCTAATAATGGATGCTTAACCTATATACGCCCATTCAATCATATTAAACCACCCATTCATCTCCCGTTAAATCTCTACAGGGCGGTGCCCCCCCAGTTATAAGTTGGTTTATAACCCCCTTAGGTATAGTTTTATGTACCATAGAATCATTAAATCGTTTTTAAACCACAGGATGGTGCCCCCCACTGATGGCTACGTTGGTTTAGTTTCACCCCATGAATATTACAGCTATATCTTCCACAAACCAACAGTTATAAGTTGGTTGTAAACCATTACAACCTCCATTAACTATAGATATATCTACCATAAACCATAGAGTTCAGCCACTTTTTTCAGGCAATTGAACGCTATCCAACGGGGGCGCCATCCTGCAGATGTCTTTGGCCTTTCCACCAAAAAGGGCGCCCTGTCCAGGATCGTGTCACGCGATGCGCCTGCGCCTGCGCCTGCAATGCCCTGGTTGGCACCAGCCTTTGAGTACCTCCGATGCGGTGGGTTGTACCGGTAGACTAACATGTGCTGTGGAAATCTTGGCCATTTTTTCCACCATTTTCCAGGGTGAAATCTTGAGCATTTTTTAGGGACCTCCACGACAAAAAATGGAGGCTGGTTGGTGGTTTGGAACATGTTTTATGACTTTCCATATGTTGGGAAGAATACTCCCAACTGACGAAGTCCATCATTTTTATATATTTTTCAGAGGGGTAGGTCAACCACCAATTAGGAGGTTTTATAACTAGGATACAAGTATTTTGTTGATTGTCCCAAAGGGAAAACCACTACTTGGGGATCGGTCAAAACCATCGAACTATGATTGGGCTGTTTCCATAGCAGTGTTAGTTGACTGGAGAATAACACATCAAAAAGGTCGCACAAAAATAGATTTCGGGTTAATTTAAGTCCATTCTAGTAGGATGCTGCGTTTCAGGATTTCCCCTACAAACTGGTTTTAAAGCAACAATGGGCGTATTGATGATTAGTGGAATTAAGGAGAATGATTCTATAAAAGTGGATTTCAATGGAATCAATGGTATTTGGTGCCTTGCAGTGATATGTGTTGGTAAAAATGAAGCCATTTCACTGTGGATATACCTAGCATAAGCCTTTGTAAACCTACCTGGACCTACAAAAAACTCACCATCAAACATGGCTTAGACGGCACGGTCTCCTCGGTCTCCTACGCCGGGAATCCATGGCAGATCCGCGAGGAATGCGAGGAATCGGCTGAATCGACTGGCGGATCCGAGCTGAGGATCAGCTGTAGAAGTCCAACTTTGTCGCCAGCGCTGTCAGATGGAGCTACCCTCTGGTAAACATAGAAAAAACGAGGGAAAATCACCATGTTTCATGGGAAAATCCACTATTTCTATGGTGATTTTCCATAGTTATGTAACAGTTTACCGGAGGCTACTGTCGATCACCAACTTTGTCAATGCTCATTGGTGAACTGCAGGCTGCAGAGGTCTCCCAGCAAACTGGCAACTTGATGACAGCTGCGACAGCTTGCCGCAAGCGCATTTGCATAGGCGGACAATGATCAAGAGGCATGAGGAGATGATGCACGTCCATTTTGCATCAAAATTAATGGGACAAATCTGGGCCAACAGACAGGCCAAGTGAGAAAAATAATATTTTGCGGTCTGAATAGGAAAAGACAAAACTTTCACCAGCTAACTTGTTCATTGCTTGCAGGATATCCAAGATTGGCGGTCTGATAACCTGATTTTACCCAGAAAAATCATTTACCCATTAATGATTTCCATCATTATCCCACTATATCATCACATCATGTTTTCTCATAAAAATAGGTTAAAACACCATGAAAACGATAGTTATATCCCATTAATTGATGTTGTATCTCCACATGTCTGCCATAAACCATAGAGTTCCACAGAATTTCACAAGTGAACTTAGTCTCACTCAGCTATCTTGAAGGATTGGGCCCCCAACATAGCTAAGTTGCCTGAAAAAACTAGCATTAACTCTGGTTTATGGTAGATATAACGAACTAGTATTCATGGGGGCCACCATCCTGTGGGGGTTAAGTCATGTTAAGTCCCCGTTCCTGGCAGCCAAGCTGTCAGCGATGCTCTGCTCGCCCAGGCACGTGACGGTCCCCGACGTCTTCGCCCATGTAGCATCGCCACCGATGTACTTTACGGAGGGCCACATCAGCTTGTTGGGAAAGGTGGGCACAGGAGCTGCGGAGCCGCTGCGGATCGTCGCGTGTCTTATTCCTAGGTCAATCTTAGATGGATACAAACTAATCCTGAATAGTCTTTTGGTATGGGAATATCTACGTTCACCAGCAAAAAAAATGTTATTTTTTGCAGGATATCTGGCTGATTGGCAATGAAATTCTATGAGGGAAGGGATTCTCATGGAATTTCACGAACCAAAGTGGGCTATTCCATGATTTACACAAGCTGGTGCAGGTATGTTTGCTAGTTTATAACCCCCATTAAGTAGTTGTTCGGTATATCTACCATAAACTCAAGTGAAATTGGAGTTATGTTCACCAACTTAGCTAACTATGGGGCACCACCTTGCATGGCACTCTGGTGTACTTTACTAACCAAACTCAGGTATTTTAGGTGATTTTGAGATGTGGAGATATTGACCATCCTGTTATGAAATGGTTAGTACATAATCAGACATGGCGATTACCCTTTGGTAAACTAACAGTTTGCTATTGCAAAGAGCCATAGAAATAGTTGATTTACCCACAAAAAAAGTGATTGTCCATAGTTTTTTGTATGTTTACCGGAGGGTAACTCCATGTTTAGTGGATGTTTCTTTGATTTTCCGATGTGCCCGCCGATTTTGCAAAAAAAAACATTTAGATCGAGGATTTCCATAAAGCCACCATAAAGTCACAGTAAAGCCACTAAATCATCATATATATATACACAAGGTGGTGTCCCCCAAACGTTTTAAGTTGGTTTATAAACCCCATGAATACTAGTTCGGTATATCACCTATAAACCATAGTTATTGGAGTTATGTTCACCAACTGAACGCTATCTAGCGGGCACCACCTTGTATATATATATATATATATATGTATATATGTATTATAATATATATATAT
>Ga0126342_10018780_pt1 | contig 11816 bp, 10 predicted proteins | sample Cyp1metagenome_FD_92528 | JGI IMG/M metagenome (GOLD analysis project Ga0126342, IMG submission 92528) | Coral microbial communities from Lord Howe Island, Old Settlement Bay, Australia - Cyphastrea 1 metagenome | ecosystem: Host-associated > Invertebrates > Cnidaria > Coral ... | reverse complement strand
TTCTATAATTCTTGTCTGAGCGCTGTTGTTCTATAATTCTGTTTTCCCCATTTTTCGCACATTTCCCATTTTCGTTCTATAATTAATTTTCTCTGTTCTATAATTAATTTTTCCGTCGAAAGAAAAAAATAATTATAGAACGGAAAAATTAATTATAGTATTATAGAACCTCTTCCGGGGTCTTAGAAATCCTATAAAATCAACATGAAATCTAAGAAAATCACCGTGAAATCCCATAAAATCACCATGAAACCATAAAATCACCATGAAATCAAAGAAAATCACCTGGTAAATGTGGGAAAAATGAGGGAAAACAGAATTATAGAACGGAAGTTGAGGAGTACGAAGGCACGGTTATTTACCGTACCCTGTTGTTCTATAATTCTGTTTTCCTCGGAAGGTATGAGAAAAAAAACGTATCTGAATTTACTCCTAACTTTTTTCGTCGTTCTATAATTCTTGTCGGAGCGCTGTTGTTCTATAATTCTGTTTTCCCCCATTTTTCCCACATTTCCCATTTTCGTTCTATAATTAATTTTCTCCGTTCTATAAGTAATTTTTCCGTCGAAAGAAAAAAATTAATTATAGAACGGAGAAAATTAATTATAGATTGTTCTATAATTCTGTTTTCCACCATTTTTCCCACATTTCCAATTTTCGTTCTATAATTAATTTTCTCCGTTCTATAATTGATTTTTCCGTTCGAGGGAAAAATTAATTATAGAACGAAAATGGGAAATGTGGGAAAAATGGGGGAAAACAGAATTATAGAACAACAGCGCTCCGACAAGAATTATAGAACGACGAAAAAAGTTAGTAAATTCAGATACGTTTTTTTTTCTACCTTCCGAGGAAAACAGAATTATAGAACAACAGGGTACGGTAAATAACCGTACCTTCGTACTCCTCAACTTCCGTTCTATAATTCTGGCACCGACCATAGAGAGGAGCACAGAAGAGGAGACTGGCGAAGGGTAGAGCAGAGAAGAACAGAATAGAGCCGAACAGAGTAATTAGAGGAGATAAGGGTGAAGTAGATAAGCGTAGAGAGGAGCAGAGTAGAGTAAAAGAAGAGAAGAGAAGGGTACAGAAGAGCAGACTAGAGAAGAGGAGAGTCGGGAAGGGTGGAGTAGAGAAGAGCAGAGTAGACAGAAGAGAAGAGCAGAGAGGAGCAGAGTAGAGAGAAGATGCGAGTAGAAAGAAGAGGACGGAGAGAAGGGTAGAGCAGAGAATGGCAGAGTAGAGAAGACAAGAGAAGGCAGAGAAGAGCAGAGTAGAGAGGAGCGGAGACTCGAGAAGGGCACAGTAGAGCAGAGAAGAGAAGACTAGAACAGAGTAGAGCAGAGATGAGCAGAGCAGAGAGAAGAGGAGAGTAGAGAAGGGTAGGGTAGAGCAGAGTAGAGCGGAGCAGAGTAAGTAGAGAACAAGAGACAAGAGAAGGCAAGCGAAAATACAAGAAAAGCATAGTCATTACATGTCAGTACACTATTTGATACTTTTTGGAGGGAGTCTCGCACACAAGCTTTGTTTTCACGATGGCAACTTGCAGTGTTGGAGGACGTCTTGCACTAAATGCTAGCAAAGGTGCAACACCTCACTCCTCCTCATCTCCTCTCCTCTTATCCTCTCCCCGTCGTTCCCTCCTACCCCTCTGCCAGCTTGTCCTGACTGTGGGACTCTGAGCTTACAGCAGGTGACGTCAGAAGCTCATCGCGAGCTCCAGCGCAGTCTGGCTACGCACGGACCTCTATCGCGAGCTCCCGCTCAGTTTGGGAACGCCCCAGACACGAGGCGTATAGGGAGCTCCGGCTCAGTTTGGGCACGGACATGCACGAAGGACTCGAACCCTATGGCGAGCTCCGGATCAGTTTGGGCACGCACAGGCCCGAACACATGCCAGAAAGAATGTCAAATAGAATGTCAGAAAGATGCCAGAAAGAAATGCCAGAAAGAATGCCAAATAGAATGTCAGAATATATAGTATATAATTTCACATATATATGTCAGATAGAATGCCAGAAAGCATTCCGGATAGAATGTCAGGTAGAAAGACAGGTGAATTTGAAATAATCGATAGAATGTCAGATGGAATGTCACATAAGGGGACGATTAGGATGCCAGATTGAATCCAAGAATATATGTACGTATATATATATATGTCAGATAGAGTGCCAAACATATGTATATATATATATATGTGTGTGTGTGTAACACCTGAACGATAAAACTTTATTTTTGCAGGGGGTAGCAGCAGATCATTTCGGACCGCTACCAACGAAGACACCCATTTGATATGGTCAGGATATGGTGATACACATTGGCACGCCAATCTGGATTCAGTTCCCAACAGGTCACTTCATTCTGGTCTAGTGTGTGTATGCGTCAGATCGAATGCCAGGTGAAAAGTCTGAAAGAATGCCAGATGGAATGTCAGGCAGCATGCCAGAAAGAGAGCCAGAGAAAACCCCCAAACAGAATGCCAGATAAATGTCAGATAGAATGCCAGATAGGGCGCCAGATAGGATCCCGAAGAGGATGTCAGAATACATGCCAGAAATTTTGCCAAACAGATTGCCAGAATATATATCACATGGAATGCCACTTAGTGGGGGTCACTCGAAGAAAGTTGTTATTGAGAGATAGCGGATGTCACATTTTATGGAGGCAGTGCGGACAGGCGGGCCACTACCCCACCCTTGCAGTTAAGGGGATGAGCTAGGGTGCCGTCCGTAAAGACAGTCTCGCTAAGGTAGTAGACACATTTGCCGATGCTCGGCAAAATGATATGCAGAATTTGGCAGAAGAGATGGAAGACGAGACTTTTCTGCATACATTTCGCGTGTTCAGGTGTTCGGGACCATTTTTTCCTTGGGCAATTGTTGACCAACACCCGGCACCTATGTCATCCATGACCCGAACCCACCAAAATTGACTTTTTGACAAATGCATAATAATCCATTTGTACAAGGTTGTGGACAAGCAAGATCTCCCACCATGAATTTCCAAACGCGCCCAGGAGATTCAACATGATAGGAAGACATTGGCAAAACTTTTCTCGAGGATTGATGCGGACGGTAGCGGCCAGGCGTATCAGTTGGTGGGGCTCGCTGTTGGCTGGGATGGTCTGGCATGCGTACTAAACAAAATTATACATAAAAGCAAAGGGGGAAGTGGCATGTTGGTGTGTGGTTGTTCCGGTGTTTGTGTGCGCGCGCGTGCGCGCAACATTTCAAAAGATGCTGCTGATTATGCCTTTATATGCCTTTCGCCAAGGAATTTCACCCGTTTATTTCTGAATTGCGGTGGGCCTGGCTTTTCCAGTCCAACGAAGCTACAGGAGTGGTTTGATTCTGTTTGATCAACCACCCGTACCTGCTTCATTTTTTGCGATTGACAAGGCATGGGGCAAAGCCAGGAACCACCTCTCCGATTTTTCATAGACACTTTGCGCCCAGTTTGCCCTATCTCAACGCCAAAGCTTTTTTTTTCCGCGGGAGTGTGAAGATTCCTGTTGTTTTTTTTTTGCGGCGTCTTGGCCAGTGCCTCTATCTACATCAGTACCAATTAATTTGAGCCTGGACGGGTGACATTGAAGGCATCTCGCAGCCAGTGCCCGCGCGTCCAGCCAATACAGTTCCTGTCAAATGAGTTGAAAATTGATTGGAAACGCTTATGTGCGTCTGTTTTGTGTCCACACATGCAGCTCCTGGTCGCCGCGCGCGCCCCCCGCGTGCCGGCCGCCGTCCACGCTGCCGCCTGTAGCGGCTGGCGGCGCCGGTGGTGGAGTCACCTCAGCGTCGCCGTCCAGCGCGCTGTTTGCTCCACGGCCCTCGGTGGCGACTGGATCGCGCCGGCCCTCCCTGCTGGTGAGGAGCCCTCTCTGGCGACGATCCTCGCCGGCGCTGAGCCTTACAGGGCCCAGCCGCCTGTCGTTTCACTGACTCGCGCACAGTTGCAAAAAGGCGCGAGGAAAAAAAACAGATGCGGCCAACATGCCAACACATCCCCCAAAAAAATATTGCATGATGGCTGGAGCCAGGGCTGATCACAGTAATTTCTTGTTCACAGACACGGCACCAGGCCAAACCAAGAACCCGCATGACGACGCTTTAAGGAAATCTTTTTTCATAGTTTCCATCAATTAGCTGGTGCTTGGGACGGTTTTGGGCTACATCTTCTTGGCCCTTTATTTAGGATGCTTTGTTTTTTCATTTTTCCCGACAGCTCCTGCGCAGGGTTTTTTTCCAAAGAACCGCCGCCAAATTCAACTTCCCACTTCATCTACACAACACATCTCCTACTTTATTCTCTCTACATCACCAAAATCACATCATCCACATCGACTACTTCAATTTCATCACCTACATCATCTACATATACACCACATGCAGCTTCTACATCATCTTCATCAACTTCATCTACATCGCACACATCATCAACATCCTCTCCGTCAACTTCATCAACATCCCATACATCAACTTCATCCACATCACAGACATGCATGACATACATCATCACAGTTGTTTTAGGCAGCAGCTGTTTTACAGGAGTTGTTACACAGGAGCTAACTTCACCGGAGTTAACTTCTAGGTGGTTTGCTTGTATTTGAACTTCTTAATTAAGTCCTTCTAAATTCTCTCTTCCAGGTGGCAGGGGCAGCCCTGTCCATCGAAACGTGACCTTCTGCGGAGATGGCGTGTGCCGAACGCACAAACATGTGGTGAAATGCGAATTTGCCTGGGGGACGAGTCTGCGGAGATCGTGCGTATCGGACGCACACACGTGTGGTGAAATGCGACTGTTCCAGGGAAACTTCTGTAGAGATCGCGTGTGTCAGACGCACAAACGTGTGGTGAAATGCGGGTTTTCTGTGGCGTGACATGCGTCCAAAACTGGCGTCAAATTACGATTTTGCGACGTCGCAAAGGTCCTCTGTGGCCAGGGTTTTCTGTGCAAAAGCATCTGTGTGTAAAAGCTCCTCTGTGTAATGTGTGTAAAACCTTCTGTGTGCAAACGCGTTTGTGTGTAAAAGCTTCTGTGCGTAAACGGGTCAGTGTGTAAAAGCTTCTGTGTGGAAAAGTTCACCTGTGCCAAAGCTTTTGCGTAAACGCTTCTCTGTGTAAAAGCCTCTCTGTGTAAAAGCTTCTTTGTGTAAAAGTTTCTGTGTAAAACAAGACAAACTTATGTTTGTAAGAGTTCCTGTGTGTAAAGGCGCCTGTGTTTAAAAGTGTTTGTGTAAAAGCTTCTCTGCGTGTTAAAAGCGTCGTGTGTGTAAAAGCTCCTCTGTGCAAAGACCTTTCTGTGCAAAAGTTTCTGTGTGTAAAAGTGTCTGTGTGTAAACGCGTTTGTGTGTAAGAGCTCCAGTGTGTAAATGTTTCTGTGTAAAAGCGTCTGTGTGTATAAAGTTCCTCTGTGCAAAAATTTTCTGTGCAAAAGTTTCTGTGTGTAAAAGTTTTCGTTTGTGTAAGAATTTCTCTGTGTAAAAGTTTCTTCTGTGTAAAGACTTCTCGTGTGTAAACGTGTATTTGTGTAAAAGTTCCTCTGTGTAAACGCTCCTCTGTGTAAAAATTTCCTCTGTGTAAAGACTTTTCTGTGTCAAAGTTTCTGTGTGTAAAAGATTCTGTGTAAGATTTTGTCCTCAAATTTCAAGATATTGGCCCTTGGGCCCTTGGGTATTCCCTATGGATGATTTGGGAAACTCTGCGTAAAGCACAGCAAGAAAGTTGGAGCACGGCGCTTCGGCTGATAAAAAGAATGCAGTGCCGAAAGCTCTGTTTGAAGATTGCATCCATGATGTTTTCTTTCAAAAGCGCCCCGCTTCCACAGGCGCTGTAACCACGAATGTTACGCTCGTGCTATGCTCACCATGTGCACATGCACACAGCAGCGCGTGCTACGCCCATGCTCCGCTCATGATGGGGTTGCCAAGAAACACCTACGGGATCCTACGGGTGCCGCGTGTGAAGCATGTCAAAAGCGAATGGACAAAGAAGAAAACAATCAAGAAAAGCAGGTGCTCAGTGGAAGTCACCAGTTGTGGAGACATATGCAGAAGTTCCAACCCTCTCAGGCCAAAACCAGAAACGATGGCCCTGTGTGTTACCATGTTTTTGTCTGGTGCGTGTCGGCGTGCGGATGTGCGGGCGTGCGGGCGCGAGGAGGCCGGCGTGCGTGCGCGCGGGCGTGTGGGTGTGTGCTGTGTGTGTGTGTGAGTGTGTGTGTGTGTTGTGCCTGTTCGTTTAAACCTCTGCGTTTGTGTTGTGAACGCTGTTGGCACTGTTCTTGGGGTTTACATGGTTATACGAGCTGTAGCCGTTACATGCCGCAACACTGTAGCATGTAGCCATGCCTGGCCATATGCCACAGAACATCACTTTAGCATACTTTAGCATTGATTTTGACTTGGGGTCAAAAGAACCAATGTTGTCAAGCCTGCTGCTCGTCACGAAGTACACAAGTTGACAATGGAAAACTGGCAGGTGACTTTGGAAGAGTTGATTGAAGGAGCGCGGAGAGATTCGGACTTCCAGAGTCGATTGCGTGTGATGGACATTGATGAAAATGACCTGCAGATGCTCTTTGAAATGATTGATCTGGATGGATCTGGAGCTATAGAGGCAGCGGAGTTCATTGGCCCACTGAGCCGCTGGGCACATGACTCCAAGACAGCACCTCGCTTTATCAAATACAATTTGATGCAGACCATGAAGATTCAGGAGGATCTGTATGACTTGTGCGAAGATTGTTTCAAATACCTGGCCCTTCAGATAGACAAGGTTTTCGGTGAAGTGAAGGGTTTGAAGGAGATGAAGTCACCGAAGTCCGAGAAGAAAGACAACCTCACGGTTGCAGCCAGAACAGCGAACGAAGAGCAAGTTGGACCTGACAGCTCCAAGGAAGTTGAAGAAAAAGTGGAGATAAACCCATCCAAGGAGGTTGGACAGTTGCTGGTCGGGAAAATTGGTAGTACTACATTGCCGTCAGATCCGTCAGGCGCGTCAAGCCTGTCAGGCGCTCACAGTGCCCAAATCAATGCTGCACTGGAACGTGCGGTTGCTGACCTGCAAGCTTCATTGCGAAGACTGGAGGTCTTTTCAGTGGATGCCAACGAGATGGTCAAAAAGTGGTCCGAACTGCCAGTCGATATGCAGCGTCGAAACAGGCACCAAGATTTATCCACCGGGTCGAGTGCTTCCAAGGCTGATGTGTTCTGGGCGCACTACATGGACCGTGAGCGTGACTTGCTTGTGATTGGTTTGTCCTCCTTCTCTTTGTTTTCGTGTCATCGTGGGTTTCTTCCAAATTGTTTTGATAATTTTATATATTCCTGAAAGATCCTGAAAGCACCTGCAAAGGGTTCCTTCGAAAGAGCGGCTGCCAACATCCACTGTCATCATCGTCATCATCATCATCATCGTCACCATCATCACCGTCACCATCGTCATCATCATCCTCATCATCACCATCAAAATCCACAACAGCAACAGCAACAGCGACAACAACATCACCAACACATGCACGCAGATAGAATCGTCATCATCATGGCCATTATCGCCGTCGTCGTCGTCTTCACCGTAGTCGTCCTCCGCCTCCTCATCCTCATCTTCATCTTCATCCTCAACAACAACAGCAACAACAACAACAAACAACAAACAGCAAACAGCAAACAGCAAACAGCAAACAGCAAACTGCAAACGGCAAACGGCAAACGGCAAACGGCAAACGGCAAACGGCAACGGCAACAGCAACAGCAACAACAACAACAACACATCTACAAAGCACTGAGTTTTTTAGAGGCAGATGTAAAGATGCAGGTGTTTGCAGGCGCTTGAACAAGACACTTACCACATCCTGCAACTTTATATCTGCAGGTGTGCACAGATGCAAGTGTATGGATGCAGGAGGACGCAGGCATAGATGCAAGTGTCCAAGACACCTACCACACCCTACAACTTTCTAGTTGGAGGTGTGCACAGTGCACAGATGCAGGTGCATAGACGAAGGTCTAGATGCGCATACATAATATAGATATTCATGCAGGTATATAAATGCATCTGCATTTGTACAGTCGCCTACCACAGCCCACAACTTCATATTTGCAGGTGTGTGGAGATGCAGGTGTATAGATGCAGGTGCAGATGCAGTTGTATAATGTTAAGACACATGCAACTGTATATATGCAGCTGAATAAGATGATTTGAAGTGTTGATTTGTAGGTGTATCGGTGCATGTGTCAAAGGCGTGGTAGGTATACTTGCACATGTCTAGAAGCAGGTGGACAGATGCAGTTGTATAGGATGTTTGCAACTTTGTACACGCAGTTGTGGATAGATGCCGGTGTTAAGGTGAAGCTGTAAAAAGCAGCAGCAAGTTTATGTACTGTGTGCGAGTGTGAAGACGCAGCTGCTATATAAGATGCAGGTGCAGATGCAGTCGTATAAGACATCTAGAACTGTATGTTATGGTGGTGTATATGTAGATTTTCTTCGAAACACCCAAGCAAACCAAGCCTTCTAAGTTTTCTATTCAGAGGCGGCAGCGCAATGCGGATCAACGCTTGGGAAACGCAACCGTCTCGCACGAAACGCGTGCGGATCGTCAAAACCTGAGGTGATAATTGCAATTTTGTGTGCAAGTTTCTGTGTGTAAAACTGTTTGTGCGAGCACAAGCGTTTGCATGAAACACTTTTTGTGTAAGAGTTTCTATGTGTAAAAGTTGTTTATGTAGAAGTGTTTTCTGTGTGTAAAGTGTAAAAGCTCTTATGTCAAAAGCAGTTGCGTGTATCGAATTTCTGTGCATAAAAGTTTTCTGAGTGACAAAGCACTTGTGTTTGAAAGTTTCTGCACGTAAGAGGTTTGTTTTTAGAAGGCACCTGTGTGTAAAAGTTTTCTGTGTGTAAAGCGCCTGTGTGCAAAGTTTTTGTGGGTAAAGGCCCCTGCGTCTTTGTCTAAAAAAATGTGCGTGTGTCTGTGTGTGTATATGTCTGTGTGTGTGTGTAAAAGTCTGTGTAAAAGTTTCCTGTGTGTAACCAAATCCCGTGTGTAAAAGCAGCTGTGTGCGTTTTTTCTGTGTGTGCAAGGGACTCTGTGTAAAAAGTTCCTTTGCCTAAAGGATTCTAAAAACATTTGATATCATTTGATGTTAGTGGACAGATTCATGCAGGGTTTCGTCCGCCACACTTCGGCATTGATATTGCCACCGTTCCATCGTTTTTTCGAGTTATTTGCCACGCATGGTTTGCCATGCAGCTTGCCAGCTGTTCTCATGGTTGTCGCTAAATGAACTGAGGAATCGGAAATGTGAAAACAAATGCCTTTTCTTGGTGAAAATATTGGATGTATCGCCGTCGTCATCATCATCAACAGCAACAGCAATGACGATAACAACATCACACCATCACAATCACTACTACCTATCCTAAATGTAGTCTTTTGGAATTTCCCTGCGGAAGGAACATTTGATGTCTGTTTCCCGGTTTCCTTCCGTCCGGTGTTTTGTTTCCTTTGATCATGCGAATCGTTCAGTTGGTTTTGGGCATCAGAAGGCGACACCGGAGCCAAGCGGAAGACACAAAAGCTCGGGCCTCCAGCATCCCGGACTCGCCGCAGTGGTGCAGCTGGAAGTTCGCCCTCCACTCCAGTCTCGGCTCACTTACCCTTCGGGACCCGAAAGTCGGATGCGACATCAGAACTCTCACATCGTTCATCAGTTGTTAGGATCCGTTCCAACACCGAAGAAACAGATCAAAGCCAAGTCTGAGGTTCCGTGCTGTCTGCATGATGTTTTTGATCACGTTGTGACAATGTGATCATCACTTTTTCAGCAATGAGTGCTCACTTCCTGACACCTAAAGGTGCGGGACCAGACACCTAAAGGTGCAGGACCAACCCGGTTTCACCTGACAAGACTTGACGCGTCCCAAGGGGCAGAAAAGACAAAGGATCACGTATGATCACGTAAATTACATGAATCACGTGCGTGAAAGACACATTTCAAAACAGCAGTCAGCTGACCAAAATGAAGGACGCATAGGCGGTGACATTCCTGCCTAGGATTCATCCAACTGACTTGGCAAGAAGGGAAAGGAACCCATTTCCCTAGACTTTGCTTAGGCTGGTCCATTCGGGGCACCTTGACCTTTCAGACTTCATGGAGGTGAACGGGAGGCGAGCAGCTACACGCAGACCATGGCGGGGTGTTGGAACAAGAATGAGCAAATCGAACAAATGCCGTACATATCCTTACATCATTTTACATCACTGGGTCCCCCCGTCCGTGTCGAATTTCTCCTTCAGAAGGCCATCAGATCCATGAGTACATTTTATCTACATTTGTACATCAATCCTTCAAAGGAAACCCAAGGATTGCTTCAGGCCCAGAACCAGAATACCACCACGACAGTGATATGAATCTGTCAGGGCCACATACAACAGCAAAAAATGCAGTTCAGTTCCGTCCATTCCTTTGCATTTATGATACATTTATGATTTATGATCATGTGTTTTCGCAGTTTTCCCCTCAGTGCCACAGCTGCCAGGGCAGATCCGAACACGGTCAATTCTATTCCAAGGCCAGTGTTGCCAGTTGACTCCAGTTGAGCATGTCAGCGATTCGAAGCGACAGCTTTAGGATGCAGTCAATCTGGAGTATCGGAACCAGAAGCTTTGACATGGAAAGATCAAGGTTTTGCATCCAAAGGTCGGCTCTTGTAGGCTATTGTTTCAGGCATGAATTGTTTTGGAATGGTTTCAGACAAGTCTATGCTCGTACTATTCCGTAAGTGTTTTAGGCGAAAGAAATGGCGAAATTACTGTATTCTTCTACATGTTACATGTTTCCATATGTTTCCTGTGTAAAATCAGTGAGGGTTGTGTAAAAGCAGATTCTGAGATGATGTTTCTCCATTTGGGATGTTGACAAATTATATGTAGAGGATTCGGAGTGTTGGGATGAGCAGGGTTGGGCGGATGTGCATTCTATAGAAGAGGCATTCTATAGAGAAACATTGTAGCATACGAGTGTGACAGGTACAGGCTAACTTCCTTTAAAGTAAATGTGGTTTAGAAAAAATGGCTCGGGGGCCCAGGGTTCTAATTTTGTAGAGCCAGAATGGGCTACAGGGGTGTGGGCCACAGTGTGGGCTGGGGATGTTGGAGAGGCAAAAAAAAATGTTTGGCACGCATTTTGATCCTGCAGAGCCGTTGAGCCTTGCTGATTTCATACCATCTCAAATTTGAAAGCCGGAAGCTGTGCACTACACTACACCCTCCCCGTATGTGCCCCTAGAATGCAGTGACTGTAGACAAACGATTTCATACGATTTCCCTATCCACGACCTTTTGAACCCCCACGGGGGGAGAGGAGGAGGTCCTTTTTATATCTTTTTCCCCACATCTTTGTGTGGGGTTCTTGTTTTTGATTCTGTATCCCTGCCGCTCCTCCTCCTCCTCCTCCTCCGCCTCCGCCTCCGCCTCCGCCTCCGCCTCCGCCTCCGCCCGCTCCTCCTCCGCCCCTCCTCTTTGTCAACCACCATCGCTCACACACATCTTTTTCACACACCATTTGTCACACACATCTTTGTCAACCACCATCTTTCACACACAACTTTGTCAACCACCATCTTTCACACACATCTTTGTCAACCACCATCTTTCACACACAACTTTGTCAACCACCATCTTTCACACACATGTTTGTCAACCACCATCTCTCACACACATCTTTGTCACACACCATCTGTCACACACATGTTTGTCAACCACCATCTTTCACACACTATCTTTCACACACATCTTTGTCAACCACAATCTTTCAC
>Ga0126342_10018779_pt1 | contig 11816 bp, 10 predicted proteins | sample Cyp1metagenome_FD_92528 | JGI IMG/M metagenome (GOLD analysis project Ga0126342, IMG submission 92528) | Coral microbial communities from Lord Howe Island, Old Settlement Bay, Australia - Cyphastrea 1 metagenome | ecosystem: Host-associated > Invertebrates > Cnidaria > Coral ... | reverse complement strand
GTCAGATTGACACTGGTAGCTTGTTCACTTCCAATCCTAATCCCAGTTGGAACCCTGTCCAGCAATGCAAACTCCTGTTTTGCCCAATGCGAAGCCACGACCTGCAATCAGTCCAACGCACCCGCAGCTGGCCACAGCTGTATCCGCTAAGCGTCACTGATAGCGCTATTGCTCAAGCTAATCCATCCCTCCAGCCCAGAGGCTGCGGCAACAACTGGTTTCTGGAAGAACCCCCTGGTTCCATGAGGGAATGACCTCAAGCACATGTGAACTGGCCTGGCTTTCACAATATATATAACATATATATATATATATTATATATATAACATAGATTATATATAATATAGATTATATATATATATAGTCCACAAATTAAATAATAATTATATATGTTCCATTAATATACCATAAATCCCCTTTACATCCCATTTATATCCCATTTAATCTCATTATGATGCCAATAAATCATTTTTTAAAAATATATAAACCCATCTCAAATCCCATTGGTATTCCATGAATAGGAACATGTACAATTATTAGTAAATCCCATGAATTCCTATTTCTTATAAAACGGTTCATTAATAAAAAACAGTGTAAGTAAATCTCATGTGTTGATGAAGTCTTTCAATCGTCAGCTTGAAGGACATTGGTTGCAGCATTTGTGGTTTCGCTTTGCCAGACTTGGACCAGTGCCTAGATTTTCCGAGGATTTACAGTAGGTCACGGCATGGGGAACTCAAAAACCATGATTTAATGGGTGTTTAATGGGATTAAGGGATTTTTTGGGATACAGATGGGATTTCACTTGGATATAATGGAATATAGGCAGCCGAAATACGGCAAACTTCCTTGGTGGTTCACCCCAGGAACCGAAACTGGGCGTACAACCCACTTCCTGGGCTGAACCACCAAGTAGAGGTGCAGTTGGGGTAAAAGGAATGGATAGAACTGATATAATCATGATGAGTTAAACCTCCATAAGCTGGGATATGGGGCCCTCTAATTACGGCTATATTGTATTTCCACGTATAATTGGAAGTCCACCCCCAAGTGCTGATCCCTCAATTTAAATGGTCATGTTCATCGAAAAAGTTGAAAATGTGCGTCAGAGATTTCACTTGCCCACCATGATAGAATTTGACGGAGATTTCAGCCGCTTCAGCCACTGATTTTTGCATGCAAAACCGAACCTATGGGTGGTTTGGTCCTTGCTAACCAACTATTTACTAACTGGAGATATTTATGAACCAGTTGCATCCATTTTTGCCATAAACAGGGCTTCTTACAAACCAGGTTTTTGGAGGTTGCAACTAAGAAAATGCGAGATCTTCATTTGGAGCTTGCCAACAACAGACTGTTTCGATGTACTGAGGCCGCTGAGTGGCTGGTTGAGGGGCGTGCTACCGGGGGGTGCTAACAAAGTTTGTATAGTTCATCATCGTGTCGTACTGGAATATGTCTACAGCCTGCACAAAGAGCGAACAAATAGTTCAACAACAACCTCAAAAGGTGGCGATGATGAGGATGAGGATTGTGATGATGATGATGATGATGATGACGACTACGATGATGATGATGATCTTCATTGACTTTGACTCAAATTTTGATGGCTGTCTCAAGACCCGATCAGTTGGATTGTCCTCTTCTGCGCCCAAGGTTTAAGCGCCATTTGGAGGGATATGATCACTTCCAGCAGTTGATTCAGAAAGCCACCTGACTTCACACACAGCATTGGACATGCCACTGCCCCACGCATCCCCGAATTGGTTGAAGGGAACATTTACAGCAAGCCTCCATATTCGCTGGGAAATAGGGAAATACCATGGGTTGTAGATATTCCCTTTAAATCAATCCTTGAATGGGGCTATACCAACCCGGAAACATGAGGTTTCGTTTCAAACCCCTTGGAGACCCTAGTGGTAGCAAGAAAAATCCAGATGGACGCCGTGCCAAGTTGGATACACCGCCAAGTTGGATTTGATCAAAGATCACCATCGGCTTTGTGATATGTCATGAATTGTAATGATGGGCTACGAGTTCAGATTCTTCAAACACCTTCGAAACAGTCGTGGTGTGTTTTTCAAAGATGATTTGTGCAAAGTTGGTTTGGATAACTTGAAATTCAAATGATCAGATAGTCTAGCGTCTCAAACTATACCATATTATAATATGATATTGTCATATTGTCATATTGTCTATGTTTTTTTCCCAAAGCTGGCTTCATAAGTTGCCTTGGACGATCAGTTGCCTCTGCCTCTCTCTGAGCCACCGCTCGGATGCAGCGAATTGCGCCGAGGCTGGCTTTCCCGCCTGTCCCTGTGCAGACCGAGAGCGGTTGAAGCAGAACTTCAACAGCGCAACTGGTTCCTGGGATGCTGAGTGGTGCCTGTTGTGCATGGATTCCTGGATAAACTTTAATACATTATAGAGACCTCGCAACAGCCTCCAGATGAAGATGATGCTTAGTAGCCTCCAGATGAAGATGATGCTTAGTAGGGCAGGCTGACCGAAAAAGATGCTTATTTATATTTATTTATGTACCATTCAAATCTGTGGAGTGGCGATCATAAGCGAAAAATTGAAGGGTATGTGTCACGATACCCATATCGGGAATCCAAGATGGCAATTGAACATATCAATGTTTATTTAATATGCCATTCACTCTTTTATATAAATGTCAATATTAATCTGGCTGGTGGTTTCAAACATTTTTTATTTTCCATCATATATGGGATAATCCTTCCCATTGACTTTCATATTTTTCAAGATGGTTATTGCACCACCAACCAGCAATATTATGGTATAATATCCATTATTCATGGTTAGTATAATATCCCACTATAATAATATATACCATTGTTTATTGTTTATACATACCATTTATATATATATATATACCATTATATATAAACCACCAACCAGCAGTATTAATGTGTGAATCATGTATTCATGTGTTTCAACACACGCCTTGTTTGATGATGATGTCGCTTTTTTTTCGAGGCGGCGATGGAACCACCCTGTAGTTCATTGGTATGTTTATTTAGATGATCATGGAGCTTATTTATATAATATAATATATGTGGTCCATATATATATATATATACATACATATACATAATATAATATATATATATATATATATCTCTCTCTCTCTCAATTTCATCCAAATTCTGGTTGGCAATCCCAGCATTTGTTAGGTCCTCACTTCCGTTCTTCCCAATCCTTCGCTCAGGTGCACGGATGACACTGGACCACTTCACTCTGGCGTTGCAAAAAGCCGAAGCCTAGCGGCCTCTGATGTCGATGCGAGGCCCTCTGACGCATCTGCTGGAAACTCTTGGAAACAGTAGGAATAGCCTCTGGTAAACTGTCACACTTTGCGAACTGGAAAAATCCACCATTAATATAAGAGGTAAATCAATGAAGTAAATGTGCCATGTTCAATAACTATGCTAAATTACCGGAGGGTATCCATTAGGTACAGGTGGACATTTTGGGTCAAGGCAGGAGGTATCCCTCCACATGTGGGCTGGGGGATCCCCATGGAATATCCAGAGGGGAGTTCCGTGGAAGCCTCGAAAACTGCTGTTGGTTTTTGATTCGGAAACCGGTGAAATGTTGGAACACGTCCGTATGCTTTTAATTTTAATGTTTTGACTGTTCGATGCAATTCTCATCGTTTCTTTCAAGATTGCATGAGCCAGTCAGTAATGCTGTTTTTATTTACTTTCTATGAATTATTGACTATTTGGTTGGTGATTGTTGGTCATTGGTGCCTGACTTGTTTTGGTGTTACATTTGTGGTCGGATGTCATGTCAGCGGCCTCCATGAGTTCTAACTTCCAACCGTGAAGTTGCGCATGGCCGCGAGCTGAATCCAGATGTTCCACTCATGTCTTCCGTGAAACCTATGGAATCCCAAATTGGCCGTTCTCACTTGGAAAATGCCGTGTTCCAGAGACCTTGGATTATGTGTGGGGGGTTCCAAGTTGGAGCTCAGCAGCGCTGTTGCCAACCATTTGACCAAATTGCATCAAATTGCAACGGACTGTTGGCCACTGCACCACAGGTTTTCAACATGTGTCTAATTTGTTGTGGAGACGACTATGGAACTCATGCCAACAAAATGGGGCCTGCGCAAGATTGCTTGCAGGAAGACCACATTTGGTATCCACGTTGAACTTCCAAGATTATTTTCACAGACCTTGCTTGGACCCTAATGTTAAGAAGTTGATTTTAAATTTTAAGCCATGATTTGGAGAACAATGCTCAGCTAACGACTATTTGTTCAGCTTTTAGCTAAAAGTCGCCATGGTTTCAGCATTGACATGCCATGCCTTCATGTATACACCAAGTAAATCCAACCAATATATCTGTTATCCTCATGGGGACATCTGCACCGAATCGACTGCCGAAAATGGTGGCATTGCCGTAGCAACAGTCGCGAACGTTCGGCTGCAGCTAGAATAGTTAGAAGTTAGAAGGCTCGAGAAAAGTTCATCCGGCGCAAGCTAAGTAAGGTGTTGGATGGCTGCAAAATTCATCCACCGACCACTTCGACATCGTGCATGTTGTGTATTGATAAGGCCCCTGCTTCCTGGTAGTAGAGCATAAACTATAAACATGTCATCCCATGTCGATTTTTGGGATCGGTTTGGCGGGTTCTACTCGCTGCGTTTATGAGTTCATCCATGTTCCTCCAAATTGGTTGCACCAAATGGATCCAAATGGACGACTTGTTGATTTTGGACATGGAGAAGGTGCCAGGGATACGTTGCCGCGATCTTCGGAACGGCCGCCTTAGGACCGGCAAGAAGAACGGAACGGCTGCCTTCGCACGGCACTTGGAGGTGGGATGGGTTCCACCGACCAGCGTTTGTGAAGCCATGATATTTCAATTTGACCCTGCGGATACATTCAGATACCATAGGTGGGTCAGATAGATATATTCAGATACCATGAAATAGTTTTTGTTGGTGTCCCTGGGGTAGCATGGGGCATCCGGGAATCCAGTGTGAAGTTTTGAACACCCAGTCTTCTTGGCAGACTGTCCAATTTTATTGGTTTTCTGCAGATGACAAGGTACACATTGACAGAGGCTCAATGGCAGGCATGAATCCAATTGAAGCACTTGATACCATTCTGGACAAGTTCGTTGCCAGAATGCTATATATCATATATCATATATATATATATCACTGTTTATCATTGTTTATCCATGCTTATTCGTACATGTCCCGAAAGTTTTGTTGAAATCCAAGTGTGTTTAGCAGCTAAGCATCCTCCGGGTTCATTTGCAGTCCAGCAGAACAAGAAGCAGAGCATTTGTGATTCATGAATCCAGGGAAACCATGAATTTGTAGTACTTTAGCACCTATGGTACTTGATTGTTTGGATGTGTACACACACATTATATATATATACTATAATGTATTATATTATTGCATTATATTATATTATACATATTATACATATTATACATTCTGTTTTGCGCACACATGTATATATATATATATATATGCGCACCATATAAATATATATATATGTATATATATATATGTATATAATATATATATATGTTTGTGTGTGTATGTGTATGTATACTATCCAGCTAAGAAAAGATGTAGTGTATCCAAGATGGCCATGGAATGAACACTGTCTCCTGCAGGGTTTGCCTGCTGAGGAGAGGGCCCTGGAGGAAGGGAAAGAAGAGGTGGGCGGCTGTCAACAGCGGCTGATCGAAACCTACCCTTTGGTAATCAAACGTGGCAAGGAAAGTCCCTCATAAATGGAGGTGTAAATGTTTATGCAAACGGGAAATTCATCTATACATGGTCGATTTTCAAACGCCGCGTTTGATTGCCTAAGAGGAATCCCTTCTCGCTCCAGGGGAATCTTCATCTTTCCGGTGAAATCACTCAATAGATCCCCGGATTTTTAGGCAATCCCAGCCCATTCATATTAAAGTAAACATAACATACCTTAGAAACCATGGTTTAGATGGTTTTGTAGGGGAGAAAAAACACATAGTTGGCACCATAGAATGGGGGTGTTGAATATTAGGGGGATGGGATTACTGAGGTGGTAGACCCAATGAACCCTTCCCTTTAACATAAAACAATTCACATATGCGACCCAAAATGAATAGACAGAGATACTAAACCGAGGTAACCGAGGTTTCGTTTGGCTGGTATTTAGCATTGGGGGGAAGGGATGAATAAACCTACCATTTGGAATCATTTTGGGATTATTTTTTGCCATCCATGGCAAGTCGTTGGGGCCTGAGGGCCACGGGGTCCGGGTTTTTGTTGAGACTCCAGTCCAAGCTTATACAAACAAACACGGCAATGGAATAGATGCACATGATACGTGTAACCCTAAAACATCCTAAAACCATCTCAAAAGTGGTGTGAATGATGATTGAACCTGTAGATACCTAATTTACAGGATGCCAAACAATATGGTCGCAAAAGTTGTGCACCGTCGTGCCGTTGTTAAAACCCAGTACCCGCATGAGAGGGAACACTTCAGACTCTGAAGCTGTTGGGATAATTCGTGTCCAATCATTTCACCATCCAGTTTCCATCCATTTTCAAAGCAGGTTCAACCATTTTCAACCCATTTTCCAGCATTGCATGATATGACCGTTGTTCATCGTTTTTACCCACTTTCCAGCGGCAAATGTCCAAGTCATTGAGGCCTCTTTGCTGGTGGGCATCACGGGAGAAGTGGCAGTCCCTGCCCTCAGCGATAGCTCTGAGAGAGAGAGAGAGAGAGAGAGTTGAAAGCCACGGTGACTTGGGGAGCCCCCATTTTAAGAACCCCCCTTCATACACATGCACACACACGCATACAAATATATATATATATATATATATAGAATTATAGAGATATATACACTGATGTTACTAGTAGTAGGCAATATACAGGATCCACCATCCTCAATGACTCACCATGTTTATGGGCGCGATTAAAACACCATCAACCATATGGCAATAGTTCAACTGAGGCTCGAGTCACCGGTTGAAAAACGCCAAGGCACAACTGCTCGAAGGTCGACGCCCACGAGAACCCCTGGAACTTTTCTTGGAAGACTTGGTGCGAGTCTCATTGGGGGATTGCAGATGGTGGTCATGGGAATGGCTCCTTGTAAGCTGGAAATCTTGAAGGGAAGAAAATAAAAGGACAAATGGGTGCAGTTTCTGGTGCAATGAATTGTTACTCGCAGGAAAACTCTTTACATAGTTTTAATGTGAGAGTTTTAATGAATTATCATGATTAATCCAGATACATTTATCCGTGAGCGTGTTTTCAATGATGCACTTGGTGATGTTGACAGCGAGGATGGTGGGATGATGCAGGATCTTTGTCAAACAACATGCCTTGATGTTTTAGAACTGTGGCTTGCCAGCAGGCGTGTGAATGATGCAATGGTTGGCATGAAGAGAAAATCAGAGAAAACCAGCAGTACAACCATGCGCAACCCAGAAACAACAACATATCAATGTACTATGATTGTTTTGAACCATGTCCCCCCCAAAAAATAACTTTGCATTTGAGCATGTGATTAATGCTTTACATTTGATTATCAGTCAGTTGGGACTAGAAGGTCTTTGCCACCCTATGTCAGAACTCGTGGAGGTGCTTTAGCCATCTTTAGCCCAGAATCTCTTTTTGGAGGATCAATTCCATGGCCACCACTTAAGCCGCCTTAGCCGCGCTGCCTTTGCCGGATTCCTGACATCCCGATTTCGCCATGTCACAAGTGTCGGATGCTGAAACAGTGCCCGGCGAGCTTCCAGAGAGGCTGTGGAAATGGTGAAACGAGCAGTAAAATGAAACATCTATGTTTCTGTCATAGCATTATTCAAGAACTGAAAAAAAAAAATTCCTATAGTATTATCCACTTGTGTGCTCAAAATGGAAGTGCATGCATCTTTTAAAAGTCATTTTGTGTGGTTGTTGGAACTGCTGTACCTGTCGAGACTGTCGTGCCGGTGCTGCACTGAAATGACATGGTTTCTTTCATGTACGACCACGGAAAGCAAATTTTGAGTCAGATCCCACCATGAGGGACTCTGCAGCTCCAGTCGACGCTCAGTTTGTTTTTCTCCAGTGGAGAGCCACAAGGTTTTTGTCTCATATCCAGCTCTGCTGTTGCCCTTTTTTGGTAAACACCTGTACTTTTGACAATGTTTAATGAATATTCCATTGATATCGCATGATAATTCCATGTTTTTAGGGACATCCCCCATGAGGGCCACGGCCCTGGAGCTGCTGTCAGGGTGGATTCATGTCCAAGTGCAGGGCACGGCACACTGGTCTCCTGGCAGTGGGTGGATTGTGATGATGGATGATCATGGATTGGTTTACGGGAAAAATGACAGGAAACCATAGGAACGCCCTATATTTCATGGGAAAATCCATGAACATCCATGGTTTCCGCTTAAGATTTGTCCCCTAAACCAATCCATTGATGATGATGATGATGATGATGATGATGATGATTGAATAAAAGAACAAGAAAACAAATGGAGGATGCTTCTGGTGGCGCTTTGAGTTTTCTTTCGTTATCCGTTGTCACAGAGATGATTGAATGGCCCATGGCTATGCTTTGTGGAGGCCCCTGACTTTGGGATGCTCGTGTCATCGGTGCTGCCTGAATTTAAAATGCACCCCCAAAAAAATAGACTGGAACGATTGAAAACCACGATCCTGCTTGACATATTTGCTGGCTCCATTGGTTCAAGGATGAAAAAAATCTGGAATGTGTATATTTGATCCAGTTTGGTGTCAGATCCCCCCAGATCCTTGGTGTGCGAAAGGTCGAAGATTCCCAGCCCCAACGTGCCCTGTGGATGCGACCCCCGCTGCCAGCGCCTCCAGTGCCGGCTCCGGCAGTGCCTGCCGATGCGCGGCCTAGGAGGCGTGGGGCAGATTCAACAAGGCGATTTGTTGTGGATCTAATGGGGAAACTATATTTATAGTCATCCTCAGAGGTGAATGGATATATGATGATATATGCAATGTTCCAAAACATGAGCAATTTAAAGGGAGGATGGATATTTATACATATAATTATATATATATATATATATTATAACTATATAATACACACATATATATATATATATGATTGGGATATTTTGGGATGCACATGGACTTATAACTATAACACTATTCATGCATATTTATAAATGCCATAATACTTGTATCTGTATGGATTTGCTTGAAAATTGGTTGATATCCTAAAATGGCAATAGAATAATGGGGAAATGATATTGAAAAAAAACTGATGTAGGGGGACCCTATTTTCAGCCAAACCCACATGTCAAGATGGAATACCATGCTAGAGGGGTACCTTGATCCTCACTTTTGATACATTGAGGGTCCAGGTATATGATATGTACTCTCCACGTGAAGTGCACGACGATGATAAAGGAGGAGGGGCATCAGTCTTGAATGATGTGCAACCAGTGGTTCCTCCATCAAAGGATTTGTAGCTGGTTTGAACTGGGTTGTTGTCATTGTGATATTATGATCCCAAGTGATTTGTTTCTTGATATTGGTTGCTCCAGCAGGCACCTCTGAAATCTATGTATTTTGTTGGGTCTATTCGTCCCCATTATGACTGCATTTGATGTGAGCCTCAATTAAAAAGGAACTGAGACTACTTGCCGGGGAATAGTATCACAAAATGGTTCCAAAGCTGGATTTGGAAGATCAGATGCCAATTGTAAATGGCAAGTTTGGGGTAATGTTCCACTGCTCGTTTTCAGCGGGATAGATGGTGAAATGACGGGAGGACCTACCGCAGCCTCAGACCACACATGCAGCATCTGGGCTGTGCGTTGAGGGGGGAGGGTGAAGATCCCGATACCTTCAGTTGACCCAGCAATATAGGGATAAATGATGGTACATGTACTGAAACCATGCAGAACATACCAATTTCTTTGGGTAATTTGAGAGGCCAGGTGTGATTTGAACATGGGCTATTTGAACATAACCTTATTTCAGGATATTTCAGGCCGGTGAATGATCACAATTTACAATGCGTCCACTTTTTTATGCTGAAGAACACCGGGAAATTTTCGGGCAAACTTTCGGGATGAACCAGGGGTACTGTTGGGCTTCCAACACAACAATCAATATGTTTAGGTACCGTACCGCTAGTATACCCACTATTGCCAATAGCTGTTAGATATTCATTGACTATTTGAACTGCTGGAAGCCAAGAACAGTAACACCCAAAAGAAAAAACAACATTATTAATTTTACGATAGCAACCCCCAAGCAGATAGAAAAATAGCACCGAATATCCAATCCAAAAATTGTGATAAATTGAAGCTGTTCTATATGAATGGGGATTATTACAGAATTTTCCGGAATTGACTTTTCATATCTTTTTGGGGGTCGCTATGCCCGCAGATCATCTCAGGCTTTTGCCGCAGCGCACCTTCACGTTACCCCGTAGCACCCTGGTTTGGTGCAGTGGTGTGGCGAACCCTGTTAAAATGCGCGAACAACATCATCAAAATCATGGAATATGTGGGAAACATGTGGAACAAAATCATGGTTTAATATCATGATGATCCTCATAGGATGCTTCTCATGATTTGCCATGACATGTTTGGAGGTATCCCTCATTTCTGGATGGACCCCAGTGACGTTGTCGCGTTGTAGTGCTACGCTACAGTGGCTGGACATCACACGCACGTCATGAGGCTTCCTTGGCCCTCGTGCTGTGCCAGCGGAGATGCAGTACGTTCCTGTGAACGATCCAGCCGAAGGTCTCTCGTACATGATGTGCCTGGCTGGCAACTGATGATTTTTGACGAATCAATTGATGAATATTGATGATAGCATATCTCTATCCCGTTTTTTGGGTGGATTTCCTTGATTGCACCCAATGTTTGAACCAAATTGACGTAATATCGTCTACTTTCAACCCGATGCTCAGGGCTTCCGGCTTCACCAAGGTGCTCCTACTGCAAGGGCGACCGCATCTACCGGGTCTTCCAGAACTTTCTGCGGCACCTGGAAAGCGGCGAATGCCCCAGTGGACAGCCACCTGCCTGGGAGTTGGAGATGCCTTCGGGGCGTGCCGCTTTGGAATCCCAAGCCTAGGTGTTGACCCGTTTGGATCCATATGGGATATTTGGGCGATGGCTGTTTGGACCTTAGGTGACTATCGCAAGAACAAATCTTGGGGGATCTCCTGAAATTTCAGTGACAGAAGCACCAGAAGTGTCAGATATGTCCATTTGGAAGTATAAAGCCATATTATGCAATTATAAATATTATATAATATTATATAATATAAATATAAAATTATAAAATATAACCTATATATATATATGTCACGAGCCATGTCTTGGGTAATGGATGTAATGGATATTGATCATCTATGAACATGAATTACTTTACTTCGTGTGATCCCCACCATGACATTTATACATTTTCTTAGTGGCAAATCTTCTGGCATTCTATCTGACATATCTTCTGCCATTCAATCTGGCATTCTATCTGGCATATCTGCTGGCACATGTTCTGGCATATGTTCTGGCATATCTTCTGGCATTCTATCTGGCATATCTTCTGGCATTCTATCTGACATATCTTCTGGCATATCTTCTGGAATATATTCTGACACATCTTCTGGCATTCTATCTGGCATATTTTCTGGCATATCTTCTGGCATTCTATCTGGCATATCTTCTGGCATTCTATCTGGCATATCTTCTGGCATTCTATCTGACATATCTTCTGGCATTCTATCTGGCATATCTTCTGGAATATATTCTGACGTATCTTCT
>Ga0126342_10018778_pt1 | contig 11816 bp, 9 predicted proteins | sample Cyp1metagenome_FD_92528 | JGI IMG/M metagenome (GOLD analysis project Ga0126342, IMG submission 92528) | Coral microbial communities from Lord Howe Island, Old Settlement Bay, Australia - Cyphastrea 1 metagenome | ecosystem: Host-associated > Invertebrates > Cnidaria > Coral ... | reverse complement strand
TATATATATTATTAATATATATATATATATATTATTAATATATATATATATTATTAATATATATATATATTATTAATATATATATATTATTAGTATATATACATATTATTAATATATATGTACATATTACAATATAATATAAACTCGATGGAGAATGGATTCCACTTCAACTTCTCTGGAAATCCGGTGTTTTTTTTTTAGTCGGGCAGGTCCGAACATCGACAGAAAGACCTTCATCATCGGCAAGGACGGAAGCATCAAGGCGCAGCCAAGTCAAATCCCAGGATCCATCGCAACGGATCGCTTTACGAGTTATGATCAATAGGGTGCTGCCAGTGGTGCCCCAGTTATACCCTCTGGTAAAACTATAGAAAATCACCATTTTCAATGGGAAAATCCACTATAAATGGTGATTTTCAATAGCTACGTTAAATTACCAGAGGGTAAATTTGATGAATGGGATGCTGTGGTTTCGACTTAGGCAATGTTTTTTAAGCAGGTGAAGCACGTATACTAAGTGGGATGATTCCCCAAGCACTTGGGGGTGCAGTTTGGTTTATGAAGCAACGGTCATAAGTTGGGATATCCCTTATACATTCCTTATACTGTTACAACTATTCTGAAAAGCAACTCCTAAGAACTGCACCCCGCAGTGGATTAATGAGCTGCAAACAATCAAGTATGGTTATAACATGTTAAAACATGTTATAACATGTTATAACTATGGTTAGACAATCCCCAAGCCCATACCTATAGTTTTTTTTTTTTAATATCCTCCTTGTATAACCCTCGGCACTTGAGAAGCCCCTGAACTCGACTCAGACATCCTTCGTGGATGTGGGCTACGACGCCGACAAGAACCAGTTGGTGAGACACGTGGCCGATGCCTGGGCCCCCAATGCTGGGGGTGGGGTGGGAACCTTCATGATTCAACAAGACCCCAGGTTGGTGATCCCCCTAAGAATCAAGAATTAATGAGAATGGGCCTCTTAAAGGATGAGGTCATGGGCTTGTTGATGATATAACCCAAAAAAAGGATAAAAAAGGAGTATGGGATCATTTTTTGGGTTTCTTAAGCACATTTATATAACCATCAACAACCACGTTGAGATTTTTGGGGCAAATCTCATCCATCCATTGGTGGATCTATTGGGGAGGTCACCTTTTTTTACTATCATGATAGGAGGGGGAGTCATTATCTGGTTGGTGGTTTGGAACCATGGAATTTTATGACTTTCCATGATAATATATTGGGAATGTCATCATCAATGGAAAAATCATCCCAACTGACGAACTCCATCATTTTTCAGAGGGGTAGGTCAACCACCAACCAGATTATCATTAACCATCATTAACCATGTAATAACCATTAATATTAACCATATATTAACAGTAGATTACCAACCAATAGTAGGTGGCTCAACCACCAAGCAGTTATTATTTTTGGGGTATCCCACTCCATTGATCTCCAGAACTTTATTCATCCAGCGGCCAGACATTGCTACTGGCAGCAAAATTTATCCAATGACGGTCTTGTCTGAACATTTTTAGTGGGATGAACATCCATTTACCAGCTATTTTGGGGTTCACTAGGTACCAGGGTTTTGACCCATCCCCAAATAAGTTCAATACGTTCATGGTTGATGATCCCTTTCCCATATGGTCCCATATGTCCCATATGTTCCATGTTCATGCCGATAAACAGGTGCATCCTTTGCTTTTGACCAACCCCCAAAATCAATCAAAAGCATGCATCATTGAATATATCCAGATTTATATAACTACATTATTAAATTCTTGCATTTAGCTTGCGGTTGCAAGTCATATGTGTGGAATGTTGAACCAAAATGTCCGGTCAAGCAACCCGGTTTGTTTCCAATCTGGATTCAATTTGATTATATATATTTGCATATGTATATATCCCATCGTATCACCATAAAATGCTGAGGTTGTACCCCCATTCTTTTCCACCCCAAGCCCCGGTTCAAATGGGGACCCCCACCACAAACCCAGGTGGTCCGCATCCTGGGTCGGGTCGCCAAAGGAATTCGATCAGGATAGGGATGGTGTTTGTGCATTTTTGTTCAGTCACTATAATTTACGTATCCCATGGTTGGATATACATGTTTATATACATATATATATACACACACTTAATGATATGTTATATATATATATATATGTATATATGTACGTATATAGTTCTGCACATATATACACATTCATACCCATGTGCTTACAAGCTGTGCAAGCCTGAGATTGGTTTGTCATTCCGACTACACGTGTGCAAATGAAGTGGGCCAAACTGCAGGAGCAGTGCCAGCGTTGAGGTAAACAAGTGTTTGCCTCCGTGATTGAATGTGATGATGTTAATAATATGTTAATATCATCCTGAAATGTGTTTAATCTTAGAAATGGAGTTGCAACTAAACATTGCGGTTCCAATCAATTCCCTTAGACTTCATTTTTCCTGCGGGATCATGCTGATTATAGAGTTCTACACATAACTGCTGGGCGTCAAACTTTGCACAGGGGAGCTGGAACCAGCCAGTCAATATCTCCCTATATCATCCAATATCTATATCCCATGATATCTCATTGTATCCCACTACTATCCCAGCATTCCTTGCATTGTCATGCATGATATACCATCTGGTTATTTGTTACAGTTTGCCATGGAAAGATCCACCACTTTTTTGAATAGGTAAACCATCTATTTCGATTGGGGCCATCTATTTTCCATGGCTGGCCCTGTTAGTCATAACCAGGTTGGGTATCCCATAATAATCCCATGATGATCCCATGATTCAACCGATGATGATATCCCACATTTTTCCCCATGGAAAAAAACCATGGAGATTCCCAGGACGTTTACGATCCGTTGCGATCCGGTGAGGTGGTGATCCGGTGAAGGTCAAGAGTGAACTGGCGCCAAAGTCCGGGAGCCTGGATTTTTTTTGGATTTTTGATGGATGGGACCCATGGGACCTGGAGATTTAAGGGATGATTTTATGGGAGTTGATGGACTTTGACATTGGATTGGTTTTGTTGGGAAAAGCTTAACCGGAAACCCATGGGTTTTTACCATCAAATATAGGGCTTTCCGGTTAAAATTTTCCCATCATCCAATTCTATGACTTTGACCATCTAGAATGGATTAGAATGGCCAAGAGGCTTGCTCCAAGGGTTTTACCCCCAGTTTTTCGGTGTTGTGGGGTGGAGCAACCGTGTTTTTTTGGGAACACGAAAAACAACCATGAAGTTCTCAGAGTAGCCATGTGGCACCAAGGACAGCAAGGATTGAAATCAAGCCGTTGTGGTCAATGAGTTGAACTTATGCAGAGAGGATCCAGACATTTCCAATGCTGCCGACATTTTTTTCCACTCTTTGCATATCTGCAGGTGGAATGTGAACATTTCGGATGATGGAAAAGATGGGTTTGCCATGTTAGAAAGCGCTGGTTTCCGCTGACCTATGTTGTGGAGTGAACTCGCCTAAAACATCATTCCACCATTTTCCACCCCTTCACAATCAAAGCTGTTTTTTTTGAATGAACATATATGGACATATGGAAATATATCTTGAATGATCATCGCACTCATTACTAGTGGGTACTGCAATAGTATTGCTACGGTTTTTCCTGAACATGTCGTACCCTAAATCCATTTGGTTTATTAAAACTGCATTAAAACTGCCATTTTATACCCTATTTTCAGAGATCCTCAAATGGAAATCCCTTAAAGGGTCGGGTGCAGGAGTTGTTGATGGTCCCTGGTGATGCCACAGTGGGAAGTCATTGGGGATGACTGGGGTTATCAATCTCCAATGATTGGGTAATCATTATAAATGGGATATTATCCATGATATACCATCCATAATGACTCCAATCATTATCGCAATATCATTGATAATGAATCCAATCATTATCCCAATCATTATAATCCCAATCCCAATAATAAATGGTAGTGATTATGGATGATTGGATAGGATAAATCGTGCTGACTCTTTGATGGGACATTGGATAATGTTGAGATTATCACCGCACTTACCTCTGTCATTGGGACAATCATTGGTGATATACCCTTACAATTCCATTCTTATCCAATGATTATCCCATTCAATCCAAGTTCTTCGACATAGTATATATATATACTATCATAAACCACGAATTTGGAAAAAAAACACCCTAATTCCTCAATGTATCTATGGAACATGGCCCATTTCTAGTTGGTTTTATGTTGATTTATGATCGGATATAGTACCAAAAAAGGATCCAATTTTTGGTACCCTCTGGTACTTTAACAGTTTGCTATGGTATAGATGGCCCAATGGCCCTATTGATTTCCCTTTTGAAAGTGGAGATTTTCGTCACGTTCCAATGATTCGAATCCCTGAGCTGCGAGGTCCCAGAGTTTGGGCGACTTTTTGGGCATCGCGAATCCGGGGAGTGCACCTGTGACGCCTGCACTATGAGAGTCGTCTGGGCTGTGACGGTTATTGTGGATGATATTTACCATCTGGTTATGACTAACTAACAGTTTGCCATGGAAAATCACCATGCTATTAATAGGTAAACCGGTAAACCATCTATTTCTATGGGTCATTTCCCATGGCTATGTTAAATAACCAGAGGGTAAAGGGGATATCATTCAGGGAATATATGGTGGGTTTACCATTCAAAATGGGAATTTCACGGGGTTCATGACCTTTATTGTTTGGGAAAGCAATTAATGGGCAACCATATGTTCAGACAACTGGGAAATGCCTCGGATCTTTCAGCTCACCGTGTTCGATTACCACTGGCATAAAAAATCGGGGTGATTTGTCATTGTTTGGCCAGTCTTATAGTCCAATCATCCAAGGATATTCATGAATGGGTAGCGTTTGAACGTTGCACAAACTGCCAGCCCCGTTGACTTCTTGCCAATTCTTTAAGACAACACCTCTGAAAACGGCCGGTTGTGGAACCCTGGGGTTCCCGGGATCTTCGGAGGAACAAGTTTTTCAACTGCTTGCTGCGCGAAAACGCAGACACGTGCCAAGTCGTAGGTGCATGCCGTGGTGATGGTTTGATTCGACAGTCTGTAGGATTTCCATGGGGATTCAGATAGAGTTGGTGAAGATAACTCACTTATAGCTATGGTTTATGGCAGTTATAGCTATAGGTGAAGAGGTTAACTATGCATCTGGTTAGTTGCAATTATCTGGGTAAATTATAACGACCTCACTGTTCTCCCTCACTGGAATCATGGTTAGTAAGGGAAATCATCCCAGTTGGTGGCCTTAATTCAGGTTGGTGAAATATTATATTTTATCCAGAATTATACTAACTATAGTTACTGGGGCTTTTAAGCCAACAAACACAATTGCGGGGAGGGCCACCTTCTATGACTTACAGAAACCAAGGTTACAGAAACGGCCAATGTATGACCATCCAAATGTGGGTCAAACTTGGTTGAGGAATAGGATAAGGATACTTGAGGAACATGTATGAATATGTCATATCATGCCAAAGAGGAACGGTTTTTTGTAGGATATTTGAGTTTGGACATGACAAAGCTTGGCCAGAAAACAAGCAGATAGCCGCTGAAGTCAGCCAAAACCCCTAGCTCGGGCTGCGGAGAAAAACATGCGTTGAGAACTTGCTTGAACATCTCAGATGCTCCATGTATGAAATGTTTTTCAACGTTCGTACTGATCGAAAAATAGATATACCATACATTGCAGATGGGTAAAGAATGGGATCTTGAAATCCATAAACTTTATGTCTCAACAATTGAGACCAAAGGAGCACGACCAAAAAATGATTCATCAATGTGGCCCAGAGAAGCTGACCACCAGATGGTGTGGGTTATGCTTCAAAACCGGGTACCTTTTGGTAATCAAACGTGGAAAATGGAGATTTTCTAGGATTTAATTGTACCCTCTGGTTATGTCCAAATAGCTATCGACAATGACCATAGTAATAGTGGATTTACCATGATTTACCCATTAAAAATAGTGGATCTTTCCATGGCAAACTGTTAGATTTTACTTGATTTTACCATTGGAACCTTTGTTTCTAGTGGTTTTTTAGTGGATTTCCCAGCTTGCAATGTTCAATTTTTGTCGCCAAAAATGGATGGTTTATCATGGGAAATGCCAATCTAAAATGGATGATGAACGCGGGTAGCCCTATTTTTTTTTTTGAAACCTCCATATTTGTTCAGTTGATCTTGAATTTTTTTCGGTTTATACCAGAACGTCCTTTATTCCGATACTATGGTTATTTCATCTAATTGGGACCAATGCACTGTGCTACCCAATAATATATCTTTTCACAGCATCTCACGTGTTTAAATGAATGTGGTACGGTGGTACCTCCTTTCATTCGGGTATGGTTCAAATTTCTGACCATCCCCCAAGATGTATCTATGATATCTATGAAACATGGACCATATGGACCCCAGAATCAAGTTCATGGGGCTGATCATGTGATCAATAACTCCCAAATGCCCAAATGTCTATGTCATCAATGGTAATGTCAAAGAAATGAACCCCCAAATCTGAATGGATTAAACTATCATAGATACATCCCAGCAAGTAAATAAGTGGTTGACAACCCCCTATATATATATTAAACTTGGTATTATCATCCACGAATCTCAAAAACACTTCCCTGGGGTCTCACCTTGGCTACCTTGGTATCTGGCTCAGCCAAACATGGGCGTCTCACAGTTGCCTGGCATGAGGCGCGGTGATCTAACCATCATGGTAATTCAACATGGCTATTGAACATGCCCATAGCAATAGTTGATTTTCCTATTAAACATGGTGGTTTTCCATAGCTATGTTAGTTTATCAGAGGGTAACCATCATGGTTGCTTCAAATTAGATGATTGAAGCTTGTATGAGGTGTACTACAAGCAATTCATGGTCTCCAGTCTCAGATTGGCTCTGCCAAGTCTATGCGTGCTATTCTCCAACGGAAGAAATGGGGTATCTATGTTTGAATCAACAGATCAACAAAATCAACAAACAGCACGTCTCCCAGCAACAAAAAATAGGATGTATGAATCAACAAAGTTTGGATTGTATAATCAGCAGCAATGGGATATTAATTATGTATATATATAATATGTATACATGGACATGTATACATATTCTCGAGGCGATCTCAGCACTAATGACGGTTAGCGGGAATCATTTCAAAACGAGCTTGTGCCCACTTCAGCATTGATCATGAATTGTGCAGACAATGTAGATTAGAGATCAGTATATCCACACATAAATATACATTTCTATCTTGAGGTTGACGTAAAATTAAGATAAATTATACTGTAGGATAGACTATATAAAATTACAATAAATTACAATAAATCACATATTTTACATATATATATAATAATACATATAATTATACATATAATTATATATATACACTATGTGTAGTCAGTCAAATATGTACACACACACACATCTATATATATATATCCCACAATTGGTTCCCCGACCAACATTGGCTTCAGGCGGTGCAGCCGCAGAGCCGGCTCTGTCGGCCTTGTCCATCAGCTCGGTCCGTTGCGGTGTTTGTTTCTCTTCCCACGAGGTGGTGCCCCCATGGGAACCATAGGAAAACCATGGAAAACCATGGGAAAACCATGGGAAAACCATGGGAAAACTATGGAAAATGGTGATTTCACCAAGAACACATGGGGATTTCATGGGATTTATAGCTGATTTATGATAATAGGGTACGTTGGAAGCCTTGGTTTTGACATGTTCTGATCATTAAATACAAAGCTATCTAGGGTTGATGAGGGGGATAGAAGATGATATAACGATAGCTAAGTTGATTCATGACTTGGTGAACGTGTGTGACTTAAAAACATCCTTTGTAGTGCATTAAAGTCGGTGCAAATCCATCATAATTCGTTCAAAGACACAAATCCTAAAAACAAGCAGTCAGTGGAGATGTCCAGATGGGTTTGTCATAAAACAGGGTACTATACCCCTGAAATCCCCTAAATGTATATCTGTATATAGCTATGTACATACCCTCTGGTTATTTAACATAGCCATAGGAAATGACCCATTTATAGATGGTTTACCTATTAAAAATGGTGATTTTCCATGGCTATGTTAAATAACCAGATGGTATATATATATATATATATAGAGATATGATATGTAAATGTCCATGTCGAAAGGCTTGTGATAATTGTCCCATAATTGTTCCATAGTTGTCCCATATGTTCCCTGTTTTCTTGGCTATTTGGGGGTGATGAGACAAGGTGAGCCTAGCGGCGCTGCTCGCCCTGGTAGCATGCAGGACCTGGGACCCCTGGGACCTGGGAAAATCTCCACTTTCAAAAGGTAAATCAATTATAACTGGGCCATTTTCCATAGCTATGTTAAATTACCAGAGGGTACCTTTTTGGATCCCGTTTTTGGTACTTATCTATATCCGACCATGATTTTGAGAAAGGACTATGACATGTAAGTACGAACACCTTTGAAATCCGTCCATTCTCTACAAGAAAAACATGGATCGTTCCAGCCAAAAGCATGGTAAATTAATGTAAAGTAAAGAAACAGCGTCTCCGGGTTGGACATCAGGGAAGTGGGAATTGGCGCCCACAAGCAACTGTTTTTTTTCGGGCTTCAGCTTTCTAGCTGAGGCCTTGCTTGTTTGACTTCTGATCTTGTGGTGTTGTGACATTTACATACCTTTACCAGCTTTTTTTCGGGGGTAGCAAATGAACAAATGAATCCACCTGACGTGGATAGGCTACATGGACTGCTTTTACAACTGCCATTTCTGCTGTGAATCTTTGGTTCGTTAATAGGGTACCCTAACGAAACCGACAGGTTTCGTTCGGCATTCTCCGTATTAAGATCCCCACGGATATCCCAAATTTGATCGGTCTGGCAGACCGATCAGTTTTCCTACAAAAGATGAGAAAAATATGGTTATTAAACCACCATTTGCAGACCATATCATATGTTCACTTATACTAGTATATCCCGATTATATCCCAGATCCCCTTGTTTTGTTTTATATGTCCTCTGAATATCCCCATGAATGGCCACACGTTTTGAATTGCCAGCACCGCCGGAAGGCATGCAATGGACATGGCCTTTGTCTGGCTTGAGCCTGGTGTTGGATCTCTCAGAGAGTTAACAGAGGCAGATGAAAAGCCTCGGGGTGGGACCCAACTTTGAGTGAGTGCTATGCTTTGTCGTTTTTGTTCGTCCAATCCATATATGTTTGTTGTTTCAATCCCCATTGTTGTTGCTTACCTTCACTCCAATTTTTTTTTGGGTTGAATCCCAATATTTGCAACACAATCCCAATTGTTCTTGTTTTCTTTACTGATTAACTCCAAATTCTTGTTGGTGAAAACCCCACCAGTGTGCTTTGACTCTCATTTTTTTGCGCAAGCTGAAAAGGCTGCTTCTTTTTCAGGTCCTTCCCCATTCTCAGGCGCAGAGACCGGGCCGAAGAGAGGTGCTGGAGCTGGATGGTTGGGTCTGTAGAGGTACTGTACGCAATCTGGGTTTTGTTGGTCAAAATGAAAGTGATGGAGTCCTATTTTGACCCCATTGGATCAGTGAATCATGGAGTCCTATTTCCGTTGAATTCCCACCCCAGCACACTGACTGCAGTGACTTTCAATGCTTATTCAACTGATTGAACCTGGGGCTGTCTGGGGACTATCCTGTTTCATGTGATGCAGGAATCGTCAAAATCAGAAGCAGATTATAGACGATTATAGGTGTTACACCGTCATCAAGATCAAACAGTTGCACCTCTAGAGCCTCCTGGAAATTTCGACCTCATCAGATTGTGCACCAGGTTCTCTGTAAATACCAGGTCCGCAACCCGGACCATCTAATGGTGGCTTATTTATCAACATTTACATCACATTTGCATCAAAACAGTACCTCAATGATCATCCGATGCTGGTTTATTTACCAACATTAACAGTCAATGATACCAAAAGCATATCTTTTTTGAGGCCGTGGATCCCTCCATTGTCACACAAACCATGGATTTTGTGGCTCAAACGTCCGGGTACAACGGCAGTGCCCTGCGGAGCGCTTACGGGTACAACGCCATCATCGACCAGGTGTGGTGATCCCTTTCTCCTGCTGTCAAATACTTACTCTCTGAACGAAAGCCTGGTGAAATGTATTGGATATGATATATATATATATATATTATATGGATCTATTCATTCATGACTTGGGGTTGATATATTTTGTGACTGGAAGTTGATATTCTATGATCTTCGGAAGGGGATGGGATGGGAGAAACATCGCTGATAATCCTGGATGGTTTACAGTACTATTTGTGGATTGAAACCGATAATGTGGAGTGAACCCAAGAATTTGAATATCACATTGACATTTTAAGGTATATATATATAGAAATCAATAATCAATGAATACTGGCTTAAAACCAATAATTGTTACAATTGAAGTTTTAATTGGACACGCAGATATGTTCATAGCTTCTTCGTGATCACTGGAGGCTTCACATTTTGCAGCCATGGGGGGTGAGGCAGGAGACCAAACTGGCAGGATGGGTTGACTTCGGCGGTCCAAAGATGGCTATCCCACCATTTCACCAAGCATTGGATCATGAAGGATCTAAGTAACATCTAAGATTGCTGGATGATTTGGCCCCGAAATGTGTTTTGTGGCATGGTGGAACTAACCAACCGGTGGTTTAGATGAGTTGCAGCAGAACAAAGATAGGCGACCTTTATCCGGTCCTGACGGAGCCCTATGTAGATATCCGAAAATATAGTTATGTATATGTAGATATATATAATATGTATATACTGTATATATATATATGATATGTGTATATATATAATATATATAATATATATATATACGTATTAAATATCCAATGATATCCAGATCACAGTTTCCATGACCCAATCGAATCCAGTCGATACATCCACTCCAAAAGTATGCAGGAAAAGCCATGGGAAACCCCTCTGGCTCAGGGGATCCCTTCCCAAATTGATTCCAATGATGATATCATATAGACTACTGGAGAAGTATATATATACATATATGCTATTTCATATATACTTATTGAATCTATATGATAATTATTGTGTATATATATATACATATTATATATAGTATATGTATCCAACCAACATCACGTGGGTCTGGGTTGTCAGTGCCACCAGGTGAAGAGTGCTGCTGATATGGAGGTGATGTTTGACATGTCAAAGAAGGAACAGGTCAGCGGGCGGCACACTGCGGACCCCGCAAGAAAACTACAAAAACATTGGGATGTAGATCGAGAGGAATGGGGACTGAATCTGGAATCATGTTTAGGAAAACTGCTCAGAAACAATAGTTGTTTGGTGCAGATTAGATCATGATTTAAGTATCAACTTTTCACTAAAGATGATAACCATCAATGTATGTTGACAATTTTCATATTATGTGCCCTCTGGTTATTTAAAATAGCTATGGAAAATCACCATGTTTAAAAGGTAAATTATCATAATTCATCTATAAATGGACCACATTCAACCATAGCTTTGTTAAATAACCAGAGAGTAACTGAACGGACTTTGACCACTGTCTGCGCGCCAGAGGCGGCCCAATATTTGGGGTCATTTCTGGTGATGAACCTACCGTGTCCCTCAGTGGTACCCTCTGGTAAACAAGAACATGTATAATCAATGGGAATTTCAGGATCCTAAAATGGAGGTACTGTACCATATAAGGCCATATTTTGTGGGGATATTCCCTTACATAGGCCTTACATAGGCCTTATATATGGTAGGTACCTCCAATTTAG
>Ga0126342_10018777_pt1:0-10000 | contig 11817 bp, 10 predicted proteins | sample Cyp1metagenome_FD_92528 | JGI IMG/M metagenome (GOLD analysis project Ga0126342, IMG submission 92528) | Coral microbial communities from Lord Howe Island, Old Settlement Bay, Australia - Cyphastrea 1 metagenome | ecosystem: Host-associated > Invertebrates > Cnidaria > Coral ... | reverse complement strand
TGGAAATATTCACTTCATGGGTGTGTGGATACCTTGCCAGCAAAAATATGAACTTTGCCCACGCCAAAAATATGGATTTTTCTGACAACTAGCATCATGAAAACACGCAGAATCTTCCACCAAAAACGAACCAAAAACATCCAAAAACAGTATGTATCCAACCAAAAAGGAACTGGAAGCAGCTTTGTCTGAAAATCAGGAACCCTCAAATAATTGATTGTTTTCCATGTTTTTTTCCCACGAAAATAGCAAGTCTTGGGTTTTTTTCCCAATTTTCAGACTGACTCAGGTCACTGATCCAGGTCGCTGCGGAGAAACGGCCTCGAATTTTTGACACGAAGCTGTACTGAAAAACACAACCTCCAAAGAACCGAAACATCTTCCCAATGGATTCCCCATTTCTGGTGGATTTCCCATTGGGAAAGTGACAAATCATCTCAACGTTGTCCATCTCGTCACTGGGAACCAGGTTTTTGTCCTGTGATTTCTGGCACTGAGAAGCATGTGACGAGTCAAGGAGACTGCACCCAACGCTGACCGGATGTCTTGTCCAGGAAAACTGGGTCAAAGTTTCACCACAGGGCGTTCCAGTCCATGTCTTCATTCCTAAGTTTTTTTTCTGCTCAGAACCGCACCTGTAGCCGCCCCTCAGCCGTCCACCAGCAGGTGGCCTGGTGTTTCAGAAACCCCTGGTTTTGTCTTGGATCTACCCTCTGGTAATTTAACAGTTTGCTATGCCAACTGACCAGTTCGTTCGGTGATTTACCGATTTAAAACTGGTGATTCTCCATAGCTATGTGAAATTGCCAGAGGCTATTTATTTTGGCGGCCGCTTTAAGATTAGGATGGGATTCATCGCGCTAGCCTTGCCATGACTTACAGACGCCTTGGAGATGCCAGAGGCGCGAAGAGACCGCCTCCCATCTCGGCATAGAGCAAGCTATCCTGGAGGATCATTCGGATGCTTCGTACAGAGTCACAGAGCGTTGATAAATAGACACTTTTTGTCCCACGAATCGTAACTGGTTAGTAACCCTGGTTAGTAAGTCTGCTAAGTGGCTTGCTAAGTGGCTTGCTAAGTGGCTTAGCCCATCTACGACTGGGTGAAACCCCACCAAAAAGTTCGACCGTCAGCTGGTCTTCTTTTCTCTGCATACATGTTATGGATTTCTTGGAGAGAAATCCAAATGATGCTTAGAGAGTGAAGATAGATGAATAAAGATATTCCGTGATCAGGCACCTTTTTAAAAGCGACATAGACCTGCACAACTCACCCATGCGCCCCATGCTCCATGGAAAGGGCGAAAAAGATCTGCCCTCCGAGATGATATGATATGATTGTCAGGGCTGGTGGCTGCCAGAGATGACGACATCACTAGCCATCTAATGGGACCTTTAAGTTTGAAATTGTTCATGAGACATCTATGTTGTTGACGTGGTTGTTGCGAAAGAAGAACACAGCTAAAGGGTAAAAACAATAAAAACTTATGTTTTACCAACATAGTGATAAAATGCAAAATATCGAAACCCTACAAAAAACTGATTGACAAAGCTGTATAACGTAGTATATATGCTCATCGTTATACTGTAGTTTTCTTATGGAAAAACGGCCTGATCAAAGATTTGCCGACTGAGACAGCCTCTTCGGTCGGCTCGGCGGAAATCGCCTGAAGCCAGGACACAGATCATAGCTGTCATAGCTGTCATAGCTGTCATATACTGCAAGTGGAATAACAACTAGGAAATGCTGTAGTGTAACTTGTATAACATAGCATATGATCATAGTAATACTTAGTGTATGGTGAAGTAATAGTTTTACTATCTTATACTTGTAACTATGGTATACTACGGTGATGATAAGTAAGCCTTTTTGGAGAGATCAACTGATATTGATGTAATCCCTGCTAGCTGAAAAATAAAAAATAAAGATCAAACTTGTGAACTTGTGCCATGGAAAAATAAACGGTGTAAATGGATATAGGAATAAGAAGAGCGAGGATTGCAAGCAATACTAAAATGTTCCGATGAGGCAAAGCTGAGTGGTTTGGAACCGGATACACTCCTCTGGGGGTTAGCATGCTACCTGGGGGTTGAATGACGTTTGATTGATTAAGCTGAGACCTCCATATGGATGGAAAAGTTGCACCTTAAGTGTCTTCATATCCTGAATTTGGACTTGACTTGGTCTCAACTTCTACAACTGGATTCCAACATGTGTACCTCATCTTCCCTTCCCAGATTTCTCGAAGCTTCTGTGGCACCTTCATGTCACCACCATTGAGGCGTCCACTTTTCTGACCCGTGGACTTTCATTTGACTGAAAATGTCATAACGAAAAATTTATCTCATGTCATGAAAGTCCTATCTAAGAACCCTCCTATCTGTCATGGGTGGCAGTGGAACATTGTTTCGGCCAAGTCCTGCATTTTGATATCGGGGATTTCCCAAAAAAAACAAACTCCATAAATGGAGGTTTCCATAGTCATGGAGGTACCCCAAAAAATCGCCTCAAAAAAATCCATGGATGGAAATTCCATTTTTAATGGTAACCATGACTCGCGTTCGTGACTTAGTGGGGTACCCCCACTGAACGCTCAAGGAACTCCCAGAGCCATGGCCATGCGCGTGGAGTTGAAGGAGGGACTGAACCTCAGCTGAAGGTGGATTCATGGGATAGTCATGGGGATTCTTATACCAATTATATATATATGTTATATGTGTGTAATATACATATATAGACTATAGTTAGACATTGAACCAATACTCATTGGTTCATGGGATATGCATGGGATAGCCTAGATTAAACTAACATAGATCTGGAAAACCCACCATTTCGAGATGTTTTTCCTCGGGAAACCGTTGGTTTTCCACATCTATGTTAGTGTACCCTTGGGCCGAATTGGACATAGAATGGGATATATAAGCAGCAATATGACTCTGGTTGGTAGTTGAGCCAACTGGAAAATGGGAGAGTCAGCTGGGATGAATCATCCCTGTCACAGGGTTGAAAATGGGTGTCTCTTTACTATCTTGGTAATTTCCACTTTACTCATTTAAGCCACTGACTCGATTGGCTACGATCAAATGTCAGCATTCACTCCAAGGCACCACAGAGTCGAGCCCGGGGGATCCCCTGGGCCCCCGCACCCCCCCGCAAAGGCGCTGCACCCTGCCGAGGTCGTGTTGGGCGACGACGGCGCGGTCGAAAGGCCGGAGGGGCCGTGCCGCGGGTGGAAGCCTAGGCTGAGAAACCCAGGGAAAGTGGGAGGATTTACCCAAAAAGATATGGGAGGATATTGGGGGTTAATATTGTTTAAGATAGTTTAAGATAGTTTAAGTATGTTCGAGTGACAAGAATGGCAGGTGAAGCAACTTTGTGAGGATCAAGCAATAAAAATGGGGATAATGTCGAGGTGGCAACAAAAGAAAGCAGCTCGCGGAGATGGCGACCTGGGATAAGTTCTAATTCATTGTTTGTTCCTATCACAACCTCATACCATCATCTGTGGAACCAGTTCTGCTGAGGGAAACACCTGGGTTTCTTTATGTTTCCTAAGTTGCTGATACAATTAATTGATGATCATTATTGATAATTAATTCGTGGTATGAAAACAATTATGATCAACCATTATCAATTATTAACTGGTTGGTGGTTTCAATCCCTCTGAAAAAAACTGGAGTTCGCCAGTTGGGATGATGACATTCCCAATCTATGGAAAGTCATAAAATGCATGTTCCAAACCACCAACCAGTCATCAATTATTACCCTCTGGCTATTTAACATAGCTATGGAAAATGGCCCATAGAAATAGATGGTTGATGATTTACCTATGAAAAATGATGATTTCCCAGTTCGCTACGTTAAATAACCAGAGGCTAAACATTATTGATCATTATTGACTGGTTGGTGGTGCAATAACCATCTTGAAAAATATGAGTTCGTCAATGGGAAAGATGACATCCCATATATGAAATGGAAAATAAAAGCCATGTTTGAAACCACCAACCAGTATAAAAATGGTGATTTAATGTGGTTTAACTATGAAAAATGCTGATTTTTTGGTGGGAAAAGGTCCCAGTCATTAAATATCAATCAATGATCAACTATTATCAATCATTGATAATTATCAATTATTAATCACTACTGATCATTATCAACATCAATTCTGCTAGGCTCCCCCAGGGCGACAGAAACAAAAAAAAAGCCAAGGGGCGGGAAGGATCCGTGGGACCGTGGCTCCGTTCAAAGCCTCGGAAGACGCGGTACGCGCTGGCTGTTTCTTTGTGGGAGGATCAAGCAAAAAACGGAAAGATTACATGGGGATACGATGGTATGTTGTTATCTATAATATATATAATGGGAAATTCTAGGTATCATATAATTGTATGGGATTATAAACAGAATATATATATATAATATCTATATATGAATATAAAATGGATTTGTTTACGATGTAAAAGCAACCATCATCGAATCTGAGTGGAAAAAAATGCACAAAATGATGTGTACCTCACTGAAACTCCATGATTTTCCCAGGAAAAGACCTCTGGTTTTCTCTCCAGTTGTGAGCCATCTAGCCCCACATCACAACAAAAACTGCTCTTTTGCACCACAGGCAGGTCGATTCGGCGATGTATTGGGCTGTCCTACCTGCATCGGTTCTATTTTTTGGGGTGGCAGCGCCTCAAAACATGCCAAGGCAAGGCTTCATCCATCCTTGAAGTGGCAGGGCTCCAAAGTTTTCATCAGAAGTTCATCCATTTTTGTTCAGCACAGCCTGTTGGGAGGCGCTTTCAGAACCACCAGCCTCTACCGTCAGATTGACGCTTCGCACGGCTCAACTCAGACGTGGAGCTTCTCATAGACACAAGAGCTCTGGTGAGATTCACGCATCACACCTGGGTCAAGGTGGCTTTAGGACCTTCCAAAGCCCAGAGAATCCCATATAGACGTGGTGATATTCCATATATATATATATGTATATTCATATACAATCATATACAATCATATATCATATATAGTATGTAAGTGGGGTTTTGTTGACCCATTTACCAAGTTGGATGCACCCCCAAGTAGGACTTTCCAAAACCTGAAATCTCAGGGCCCCTTGCATCCACTTGCCACCCGAGTCACTAGTGGTGATGTTCAGGTCGCCGTCCACGATCATTAGGTTGCCCATGTCGCACTTGTCATCGAAGAGACCCCAGCACTTGTGTCCCATCTTCAAGCACGCGATCTGCCGGGCCCCAGCGAGAAATCATCCCGAAACGCCCAAAGCAGCGGGCGGTATTCGGTTTTTCATCATGTTCAAAAACTAAGTCGCCATCAAATATGATGTATATTGATGTATATATTGGAAATACTTGAAATACATAATACCAACATAATACCAACTGTTCAAAGTTCTTTGAAGCCTTTCTTCTTATGGATTCCACAGGCCCGGCGTGCCGGCCCGGCACCTGTGCTTCTCTGATGCTGTGATAAGATGTGCCACGGATCAGCTTCGAGGCCTCAGTTTCATGATTTTCCCCATGATGAAATGAATTCAATGCCTATTCCGTTGGGAGATTTCCATGGATTTCCCCCCCATTTTGCCAGGTTTCATGACCGGAAGTGTTTTTGTTCCTATCACTTGCCTCTTCGAACTGGTCAAGCTCATCAGGAATGGATGGAATGGAAGGTGGGGTCCTGAAAACAGAAAACTAAAGCCTATTTGACAGCCACTGACATCGGTTTCATCTTGGGTCTGGAACTCCATCCCCGGACCAGGGGAAACGTAAAGCTTCATCACCCCCCAAAATTCTTGGCAAACCAAAACCCAAGGTTTCAACCGGTTTCAACAGACAATCAACCATCAAATGTCCCGGTTTTTTCAGATCATCAACCAATCCGAATCAGTCAAGTGAGTCATAGTGAGTCATAGTGATTCATAGTGATTCAATAATAGTAGTGGTTAGTGATATGTAATGATTATAGTCAACTATAAATGGTTGATTTATAGTCATAGTGAGTCGAGTGGCAGTGAGGTACATGCTATCATACTTCTTGTACTCATCCTTGTAGCCGTCGCACTCCGTCGCCTCGGAGAGAATCACCTGGCCAGATGTGGCATGGGTAAAGTGTACCCTCTGGTTATGTCAACAAAGTTTGCTATTGAAAATCACCATAGAAATAGTGGATTTACCCATTAAAAATAGTGATTTTCCAGTTCGCAAACTGTTAGACCTGTTAGTTTACCAGAGGGTAAACTCCACATCTTAGTTTGGAGGCTATCCCACCTTGTTGGTCTCCGATGTACAGCAACTTCCGGTGGCCACGGCCTGGCCGTACCTGGCCAGGGAGTCCATGGTTGTGAAAAAAAAGATCGGGGGATCGGAAAAAAAACATGAAAATCTCAGGATATCTGGAAAAATCCATGAAAATCTCAGGATCTTTGGAGATTTTTTGGAATCTTTGGATCTTTGTTGGGGATTTTTCGAAAGAAAATCCCACAAAAAACATGGAGGATTGAATGGGAAAATCGGAAAATCATCCAATTAAATGGGGAACTGTCCAGCAAGCCATGATTGACTGAGAGTAAGGATGATGATATTTAAAAAAACATGTCTGTGGATTGTTGTTTCAGCTTGTTTCAGCTTGTTTCAGGTCTTCGCTCTATTGCAAACCAAGTCCTGGAAGGGTAAACTCCAAGGACCTTCGTTGGGTCCAAGCTGTGAAAATATTGGGGGGTTCCATAGTCATGGCAGTACCCAATCGCTGGATGGTTTATTTCATGGAAAATCCCAATCTATAATGGATGATGGTATGGGGTACCGCTATGACAAAACGGAAACCTCCATTGATGGGTCCATCTGAAGATCTGGATCTTCATCCGACTCACCAGCCCGCCAGGCCGCCTGTTCTTCAGCAGTCGAACGCCATTTTGGGCGCCCGAGGAAACGCATGCCTTGCCCTCGTCCAGCTCCTCGTTGTCCTTGGCCGAAGATTCTGAAAGATGAATCACTGGTGAATCCTAAGAGAATCCAAAGAATCTTATGATTAGTGAATCAGTATTAGTAATTAGTGAATCAGTAATCAGTAATAATCCAACTAATTAGTGAATCACTGATCATCATGATTCTTTTGTTAATCCTCTTATGTATCTATAATTAAAGCAAATAATCAGTGACTAATCATTGAGGCAATGAATAAGCAATAGATGTTGTATGCATGTTCCACGCATTACATGGCAGTAACCAGAAAGGAAAAAAGGATGATATTTCCTAGTGAATCCTATCATTATATATATATGTGAATCATTGGTGAATGATAATTATTTAGCAAGAAAAAATGGATCTAAAGAATCGAATGAAAAAGGTAGCTGTGTTCGACTTTTTTGGGATTCAATGAGTCCATGGATGAAAAAGCTTGACATCTACCCTCTGGTAAATATTTAAAAAAAAAAAACGATGGAAAATCACCATATTTAAGTTTGGCAAATCAACTAAAAATGAACAATTTTCTATAGCTATGTTAGTTTACCAGAGGGTAGATGATGTTAGATTTTGTTTGATTGTTCTTTGATGTGCTTAGATTCGCCTTTGGACGGTGAGAATTCACTGGTTGGTTGGTGTTAAGCCATAAGACCGGCAGATCAAACCCGTGGACTTCCAATCCAGCTCGATCCTGTTTCTGAAAATTTACCCTCTGGTAAACTTACAAAAAGCTATAGAAAATCACCATGCTATTAATAGGTAAACCATCTATTTCTATGGGCCATGTTCCATAGCTATGTTTGTTTACCAGAGGGTAGTACTGACTGAAATGTGTAGAAAAACCAGGGCTTCCCCGCTTTAGCCAAGGCAAGGCACGCAACCGCTGAAGCGGAACGCCTCACCATACTCCTGATGTTCCACGGTCAAGGTCTTCACATCATCAGGTGCCTAAGGCGAAGAAACGCGGATCTCTCACCGTTCGAAAAGGGAGATGTTTTCCGCATGAAACGATCCGTTGTTCACCTTTTTGTAAAGGGAACCTCACCCCCAAGGGGATTTCGCATAATTCTTGTTCACCAACAGAGATGTGATTTTATGTCTAAAGCCCAAGTTGGTGCGGGTCCCTTGGAAAAATTGGTGTCCAATTCATGGTTCCCAGCAGCATGCGGAAGAGTATGGAAAGACCTATATCCGACGTGCCGTGGGTTTTAGCCAAAACTTTGCAAACCTTCTATACTTCCTCGAACTTCCAGAGCACAGATAACTTTTCACACCCAGGACTTCGAACCTAAACTTCTGCGAAATCAAAATTCCAGCAATTTCTCTGAAAATCCGTAAATCAACCTGGTCCATCCAATTCATGGTTTTTTTTCAAACGATTCAATCCCAAGTCCTGGATGTTTCCCCCACCATCCCCACCATCCACCACCATCCCCCACCATCCGGGCTCAGCTTGCAGCCCCATTTGCTGCGCTGCTGGTGTACTGGACCTCATAGATACAAGCCTTCACCGTGGTGGTGGTCATGGTTGTGCCGGGTCCTTGGCTGGCGACGTGGAGGGCTAAAGTAGACCCCAGGAGTTGATGGTAAAATTTTGCAACTTTCAGTAGGGCGACTTTAAGTATGGAAAATGATGATATAAACCATGATATAAACCATGAAACATGTATACTGTATACTGTATACCCCAAAAAATTGATGGCTGATTCTCATTTTCCCTACTTGAAGTTGAAGGGTTTACCTCAGTTTCAGGCCCCAAATAGCCCATGTTCCATGATTTTTCATGGGTATTGGGTCAAGCCCCTAGGGCGAACCATTATTGACCCCATCCATTTCGGGGGCTTGATGATTTTGAGGTCGCCTTGCCATTTCAAGTCGGCAACTGAAAAAAAACGCTGATTTCGACCTGCCAAGTACTCACATTCATCATGATTGATCTCAACTTAGGTGGTTCAACCTTCAAGTGGATCACGGTGAGTTGGTTTTGGAGAAAATAGAAAAGACATGAAAAGACCCTCTATTAACCAAACATGGCTTGCTGGAAACTCCTCCATTTAGTTTGATGATTTCACATCTCACCATCTATACCCCTCTCCTTCGGAGATTTCCCCTTAGTTTCTCATATGACTCATATGACTCATATGTTCTCATGATTTTCCCTTACAACCTCCATATTTTTCACGGGGATGTCCCAGTCGTGTCAACCCATCAGTGCTGGACAGCAGCCGTTCATCAACTTCTGGACGCAGCTGCCTACAGAGGATTCCTTCACAGACTCCAAGTCAATCCCAGGAGCCTGGCTGTGGTCCATGTTGCTCCCATGTTTCTCACTAAAGAGGGCCATGCTTCCCATGGAATCCAAAACAAAAATCCAGACCACAACAAACCAGCCGTGTAGTTTTTTTGTCCCTCTTGGAGGACATGGTGAGATAGGGAGCATTATGGATTCACCCTATAAGTATAGTATGGCTTCGCCAGTTTTGGGGGGATCCAACCATCAGCAATGGGGATTACTGTAATATTATGGCGATGACAAGACTTCCTCCACACATCATTCGAAAAGGAATGAAGTCACATGACTTGGCCCAAGGGTGAAGGGTGACCTGTCTCCGAAACGGGAGATGTACTAATTATGTATAGTAACCCCCAACAAAATCGAAAGTAATCTACCACTGTCTGAGTTTATTTTGACTGTTCTATCTCCTTGGGGGTTGCTAATAACCCATAACTAATGACCATAAAAATGTGGGAATTGTTGCTGTCATTATCATCAATATGATTATCATTATTGCTACCATGATTATCATTATTATTATTATCAACATAAGTTCTCGTTGATATTGTCATTATCATTATCATTATCATTATCCTCCTCATTGTCATTATCATTAGTAGTAGTAGTAGTAGTAGTAGTAGGAGGTAGTAGTAGGAGGTAGTAGTAGGAGGTAGTAGTAGGAGGTAGTAGTAGGAGGTAGTAGTAGGAGGTAGTAGTAGGAGGTAGTAGTAGGAGGTAGTAGTAGGAGGT
>Ga0126342_10018776_pt1 | contig 11817 bp, 11 predicted proteins | sample Cyp1metagenome_FD_92528 | JGI IMG/M metagenome (GOLD analysis project Ga0126342, IMG submission 92528) | Coral microbial communities from Lord Howe Island, Old Settlement Bay, Australia - Cyphastrea 1 metagenome | ecosystem: Host-associated > Invertebrates > Cnidaria > Coral ... | reverse complement strand
TTAATTCTCCCAACTCCGTCAAACTCTTACATTCATTGAAGATCCTCAATGAGGGTTTAGTTTTCCCACCCCGTGGAACTTCTACATTCATTGAAGATCTTCAATCATCATCATCATCATCATGAAATTTGCCGGGAACGTCCATGTAAACTTCCGGGCAACACACAGGGCCTGGCCGTATTATTATATAATATCATATAATATCATATACATATACACATGTGTGTATACATACATGTATGTGTTGTTTTTTGATATCCATTATGTCTATCCACTATGTCTATCCTTTTTTTCTATCGTTCTATCTACCTAGATAGAGTATATCTGGTTGGTGGTTTGGAACATGAACATTTTGGGAATTTCATAATCCCAACTGACGAACTCATATTTTTCAGATGGGTTGAAACCACCAACCAGTTATAGTTATTAACCACCATTAACCATCATCATAACCATTAATATTAACCATATATTAACAGTACAACCACCCAGATTATGATTAACCATCATTAACCATACAATATCCATTGATATTCAGTCTATATCCATATCTACTTTTTTTCAGATTTTTCTCCACTAAGGCCATCGTAGCCGGATCCTTCCTTTGGGCAGCCCTGAGTTTCGGCTTTTCAGTGGCGAACATGGCCAGCAGCTGAGTCCAGTGGATTTAAATGGCCATTTTAGGTATCTAGAATAGTGGTACCAACATGTTTCTGGGTAAATTATATCGACCTCAGTGATTTCCCTCACTGGATTAAAGGTTAGTAGGGGAATCATCCCAAAATAGCCGAACATTTCAGATTAGTGAATTATTATAAATTACCAACATCTTTTCAGGCCTCTGTAAGGGCAAATTTCCAGAGGATATGCCCCCAATGTTCTATGGCTATAGTGATTTCTCCAATGAATAGATGACGATGCTGATCATGATGAGGACCGTGACACTGATGATCATTGATTATTTATGATCATGATGACAATGGTCGTGATCATGATCATGTATTCATTCTTAGTGATCATGATGGTCATGGTGATTATGTTTTGATCATGAGGATCGTGATGATAATGACGTGAAGATTGGTGGCAATCGTCAGCCCATTGGTCTATAGGTCTTGCTGCTGAATTATCAGCGCCTCTCCTTGCCACATGTCCGGGCCTTAGATGCGATGGCCAACGACGCCAAAGGGCCCCGAAATGGAAGGGGGTACAAGCGGTTGCAAGCGTCTATGATGTGTTTGATATCTTTATATTACAGAGATTTACATAGTACTGTCAGCTCCTGATTAGTCCCGAGGTTTGCTATTGTGGCTAGAAATGTCCAAATTATTCAGAAGCCATGATTTGAGGAGAAGCCATGATTTGAGGTTCCGGTTCACTACTGTGGCAAAAAGTTTTGGCAGACCATGTTCTTTAAATATTGCTTAACACATGCTGAGGCACACTTGCTTTTTTCTCAGTCCTTTGTCTGAGTGCAAGCCGTCCAAGCTTTTCCACAACGTGTCAAGGCACTGGACCATGAGAGGTTCCAGTTCACTTTAGTAGGTTTTTTCCCAGGGTTCACAATTGCAGCAAACGTGTCCAGAGCTGATCCTGGATCCAAGAGAAGAACTTACTCTCTTTCTCTTTTTCTCTCTTTTTCTTTCGCTATGTTTTCTCTTTCTCTTTCTCTTTATCTTTCTGATCTTTCTATTTGTTCTTTCTCTTTCTCGTTATCTTTCTCTTCTCTTTCTGTGATTACACCATTCTTAAATGAACATTTTGGGGTGCAAAGGATAACAGAATCAACATGCTGAACCCCACTCACTAGAAGTGCGACAAGTACTACAAGTACTACAAGTACTTTGGGGAAAAAAATATTACAGTAGATTTGAATTAAACACCTCATTTAAATCTAGGATTGTATCCTATTTGGGGAATAGCTTTAAAAACTCAACTTTAATAGAGTATATCATATGTTTTGGGGTGGAGGGCCCGCACTTAACAATTGCATTGTACACTGTACTGCACACAACACATGAAGCAGTTGTTGTTGATACATCCGAACATGATCCGCTCATGCCCCCGGCTGTAAGTTCCACTCATAGACACAAGTATATCCAATTTGATGTGCATTAATACCTAATGATATCTAATGATACCTAATGTATCCTGGACTGGATAGCGACAAATATGTCATGAAATATCACCGCCACCATCAATAAGCTTTTGATCTAGAGATGGACATTAGAGAATAATCCTTCTCACTCATGTATTACATGTACTCATACTACATAAATATAAATATTACAATTGCAATCCCTCAAAGGCTTGACTTCCCATTGTCATGTCCAGAGGCATCATTCTTGGCGGAAGCAAAACATATCTGTCACCCACTTGACTCGTATGTTCGATTGTTTTCTGTCTATTGAATGGGTCAAAGCCCCTCAATAGTGAGTTGAAATGTATATTTGCGCTGTTCATGACGGTCAATCTCTATATGATATATGATGATGTAAGTACATGCAGCCATGCAGCTACACAACATCTACAATATTTTTTGATTCGTAATTACCATATCAGTTTGGTTTTTGTTTTACTTTCAGATAACACATATTGGCAAACAAACTGTCAATTTATATAAGTGGTAAATGCAATGCTATTAATTGTCTGAAAATATTATTTACAAACTCTATAATTATATAATATATAGTTTATCTATAGAACAATATTGGTCTGGTCTATATGCAATATCTACGTTGTATTAATGTGAACTATTAACTATTAACTAAAAACTACTTTTACTAAACTATATAAGTATATGTGTTGATGATGATATACATATATATATATGTGTGTGTGTGTTGACATTATATTGTACTAGTTGATCAATAGTTACCATTCAAGGATAGTGTATGTATATATATATATACACACCTCATTCATATTTAATTTAATATTGAATGGTTAATACTAAACTAGCAACAGGACCATTTTTTGATATTGAATATAGATCATATACATCAGTATTGAATATACATCAAAAATGCGGCCATTTTTCGTAACCTCCGGGCGTCAGGTCCACCGACGACTGGAGCGGCAACTGGGGCACCTCTCCTCGCGACGGGAGCGCGGAAAATTCGATGGGACAAATGATGGTTGAAGCGATATCCCATGACGGATCCGGCTGGTGCTGGTATATATCTGGGTAAATTATAACGACCTCACTGCGACCTCAGTATAATCATGGTTAATAAGTGGAATCATCCCCAAATGGCCGCAAGATTCAGGTTAGTGAAATATCACAAAATTTACCCAGATATATGCCAACATGACTGGGGTATATTGATGGGATCCATGGAGCACCATTTTTTTGGCAGCACCATTGGGACCAGCCGGATCCGTCATTTGGAAGATCATCCCCGATCCCAGGGTCTGACTGTGAATTTACGGGTGCCGCACCCAGGCCATAAACCCCTGCCATTTGGCAATGTGTTTTTTCCTTAGTCATTTATGGTCCCTTTGGGGAAACATGTTTTTTTTTTTACTATCGTGTATTGTCAAGGAACTCAATGTTCCAACATGAGTGGATAAACCAACTCGCAGTTGAAGCTCGAAATTCATTGAATGCAGGTTTCCAGGTATCAACATGGCGATATCAATGCGCCAGTTGCGTGATGTTCACGAACTACGCGAAGTTATGTACGTATCAAACAGTCAACCACTTACTAGCTTGGACACTCTGGAGCAACATGGAGCCATTGTTCCAAAGAAAATGATTCCTGCCTTGGGCATTGAAATGTTGTTGTGTTTCCATGTTTTTCCCACTTGGGACTTGGGATGGTGATATCCAGTTGACTGATCATGATCCCCAAATCTTTGCTTCCTGGGTACCCATCTGTACAAAGTGGACCCCCCCAAACGATACCTAAGTTGATGAACACAACTCAAGTAACCAAGGATTCTCATACTATTTGATACTTATAACTATGCTAACTATAGTAACTCTAGTAACTCTAACAGTACTATAGGTACTCGAGTATTCATGGGGCTTTTTTGGACCATGACTGGGGGAGCCCACAGTGTGGCCACCTAGCCAACCGAACTGATGGTAAGTGGAAAGATATCCCAAACATATCCAAACATCGGATTGGTTCAGAAATATCTTTAATTTGTGTATTCACGGATTTCTCATCAGTTGTTGAATCAAGATATATTCAAGATTATTCAATTGTGGATTCAATACATCCAATGTTCAATCTATAGCCCCAAAAAAGCTGCCGAAAGCTTGGAAACCAGGAGATGGGTAAACCAGAACCACAACAAGCCATCCTGCAAAGATGAGGCCCCCCAGTTAACAGTTGGTTATAAACCGGGTAACTGTTGTTCGATATATCATGATATATCATCTACCATAAAACCACAGGATTTAGCTAGTTACAAACTAACTTAGCCATCATAAATCAGCTGTAAATCCACCAACTGTAACTAGTTATAAGCTCACCAACTTGGCGATCGTAAACGGTGGCCTCACCTTTTGTGTGATGGAACATACCCTGGCCCCGGAACGACGAGTAAAGTAGCTGCTATAACAAAGCTAAGGATTTAGAATGGCCATATCATGCTGCATGGGGTTGTAGGTTTAAACCGTTTAAACCAGCTTATGACTCGTGGGCCCTTCTGAAGTCAGCGCGTTTTTTCCGAACATTTTTTTGCGCTTAAACCAGGAGGAAATCCTCTCGGAACTGCGAGAGTTGCAACGCTCCTCACAGAAAGCTGGGGCAGCACATGCCAGAGTTTGGGCCGCCCAAATATCTCTGGGCCTGTTGATTCATCAGAAATAATGGTCTACAGGAATCCACTGGAAGAATAATGATTTGGAGATTTTGTGGAGATAGATAGTGAAGACATTGAAGATCAGTCCATGATTCCATGCACAAAAAAAGCTTGTTTGGGTATCGTCCAAACGATGTGAAGGACAACCTTGAAATCTTGAATAAGTTTGATCGGTTGGTGCAACATGCGTAATGCCACCACAAAAAATGGAGGTTTCCTGAAATGGGGGTACCCCTAACTCATTCATTTTGATTGGCTTTTCCATGAAATAAGCATTACAAACCATGCATTTGGGGGTATCCCCTTTTATGGAAACCCCCACATGGGTGGAACCGGAAATATTGCCAAATTATCAAATTATTTTTTTATGCATTTTTTTTCAGAAGGCAAATGATGATCAATCTGTCTATGTGTGTTGGTTTTGTTTTACGGGTATATATTCCAGTTAGAACGAGATCATCATTTTAATAAAATATATTGTATAATATATAGATATGTGTGGTAATATGTGGTATATAGATATACCTATGATATATTCCTCCAATATATTTGGTACCTTCTGGTAAATAAACATAGACCCTGAAAATAGCCAATTTTTAATGGAAACTAGTCTTCCAACCCCTATCTGCCAGGGTCTATGTTAATTTACCAGAGGGTAATTATAATATGTGGTATATACAGTCCCTAAGCCTTCCGGTTTTCCAGATAGCGGTTTTCGCTCAGCCAAGGCGTCCATCTTTCTACAGAGTGTCAACGTGCTGCGGAACATCAATTATGCCTGGGGGCTTAGAGGTCGAACACCGAATGTCCAGGGACAATACATATCTCTATATATACTTATATATGATATATAAGATAGAATATTCATTATATATATATATATATATATACGTGTCATTATGTATTTGATTTAATTAATTGATTAATTAATTAATTCATTAATCAATTAATTAATTGATATTATACAGTATCTTTTTTGTGGTTCCATGCTCACTTGCGTTTTTAAACGGTGTAGAGACTCCGTCTTGCGTCCACGAGCGGTTTTTTGGTCCTTGTTGATGGAACTTCATGGGAATCATGGGAATTTGATTCGAGGGGTGTCACCAGCCACCAACAGCAGACGTGTGACCTCACTGCGGAAGCTAGAGAACATAATGATTGCACATGAGCTTTATATATATATATAGTTATACATGTATCCTCATCTCCCCCAAGTTCATGGTGTATATATACATATATATATATAATCATTATAATCCCCATATATATATACATATGGTGATTAACATATATATATATATATATATATATATGTAAATGATATGTATATATATATATAATTATATATATAATTATATATATAATATGTAAATGTTATTTATATACAATACCCATAGAGGCATATTCATGCTTTGAGCAGCAACCCCGAACTTACCAGCAATGTGCAGCGCTTCTGAGGTCTTGCTGTGCATCAAAACGGAGACTCAGAGGGCTGCAGCGGTACACGGCTTAGTGAGGGGATGTTTTTTTCGACGAAGGCAGGCAGCACAGTACTGTGACTTCTGAGCTTCCAGACAAGATCAAACAAGTCTTACCCTCTGGTAAACTGTTACATAGCTATGGAAAATCACCATTTTTTATGGGAAAATTCACTATAAATGGCCATGTTCAATAGCTATGTTAAATTACCAGAGGGTATCTGGTGGCTTCAAATATGTTTCATTTTTTGTATAAACAGAGCCCCATTTATTTAGGATGATGATTCCCATTGACTCATGTTCTTCAGTGGGGTTGAAACCACCAATTAGTATTGTTAGATGACTATTTGCCAATGTTCTACTCCAGGTCTCTGCATCAACTTATCTTTGAATCAGATGCAGGGTCAACGTCTGAAATCTAGACATCCACAATTTGCGGTTACTTGTGGTAACCTGTGGTACTGTATCGAAGCAGTTTTGGGCCTATTTTGGAACATGGAACCAAAACTGAAAACTGAAAACTGGTGTTTAGCACAACCAAAACGCAGATCAAACAGAACATGGCGGAAACACATTGAAACACCAAGCATTCTTGGTTGTGCTCTGTATTTTTGGTGGAATTTGGTGGGTGATACCCCTTACCCCCTAGTACCCCTTTTTAAAGATCCACTTAGTCCGTGGGGTGATCCCATTGGAAGTATCCACGTTGTGCCGTTTTGCCCCGCCGCTGTCATCAAGGCTGCTACGGGATTTGGTGCGTCTCAAGAGATGGTGGCCGGGGCTCCCCATGGCCGCGTCGCGATTGGTGCAAATCACCAACGAATAACTACCGTTGATGGTACCCTCTGGTAAACGTTTACATAACTATGGAAAATCACCATGCTATTAATGGGTAAATCAACGAACTAAATGGCAATTTTCAAGTTCGCAAACTGTTTGTTTACCAGAGGGTACGAAAGAAAACATAGTATTCATATGTATTCATGGGATATATCCAGTTGATGTATGTTGATGGAGGACAAAAATTTGGTCCCAAGGATTTCAGCCCTGGAGCATATCTTTTTTCCTTCTGAAAATAGGGTGTTTACCCCAAAAAATGGCAACTTTAAAAGGGAAAATGATGATCAGCCAGTGGATTTAGATGGATTTAGGGAGTTGTCTATTTTCAGAGAAACCCATATGCTTCAAAGGTGTGGTACATTTTACCATGATTTACCTACCTTCGGATGATTGTGGTGGTAAATGTTTGAGGTAAGTGTTGGCAACTATTCCACACATGCAGCATATGGATTATTGAGAGGTCCATGGCAGGCAGCATTGAGGAAAGTTCATTTTCCACCCAAAAAGTGCATGCAAGATACAGTGATGTTCAGAAGTCCTCTGTAATCCCTTCCTCCGAATATTAAACACCCCCCAGAAACTTCCAGAAACTATGATTTAGTAGCGGATTTACACATCTTTGGGGCCATACAATGTGCCTATTGAACATGGACGAGGGATGGGATTATTTTGGGATACTTTGAGCCATGACATCCGCAGGTTGGCCATGGCTACTATTGTCATCTAAGTCATTGAACATACCTATATCATTGGATTCATACAGAAGGTTATACTAACTGGCTATTTGGGTTTAGTTATTATAAGACATAATAGGCATATATATATGATAGGTTGTAATGGGATGGGGATTATTACAACCCTAACAGTTGTTGATTGTACATCCCGTTTGGGGATTATTACAACCCTAACCAAGCAGTGTAAGAAAGATGGGACGTCGGGCGGCCCGGACTGAGATCCTGGGTGGCTTGCGCTTGCTCCTTGCTCTGCTGCCACGATGCGAGAAGCACTGGGAGGCACGGCCGTGATAGGGCCCAATCAAGGTTTTTTTGAATAGGAATTTACTGGTTTTTTCCCGAATGCGTAGCGAAGGGTTCCCGTTTATAGTCTGGGGGTCTGGGGGCTGGACCCTTGTTCGCTTCGAGTGTCTCGTCGGGTCGTCGTCGGGTCGGCGTCGGGTCGTCGTCGGGTCGTCGTCGGGTAGTTAATTCCGTGTCTATGGGGGAAGCTGCAAAACCTCTCCTTTTCAAAGGTTTCCAAGCAGGTTGTCATGTCGTTTTGCGTGGCAGGCGTGGCACTTTGTGACATTCCAACCTGTTTTATACAGAGTCGAAAATTCTTGTGTCTGGCTGGCGCAACAATGTACTCCACACTTTACACTCTACACTCTACACTTTACACTCCACACTCTACAGCACTCTACAGCACTCTACACTCCACACTCTACACCTTACACTCCACACTCCACACTCCACACTCCACACTCTACACTTTACACTCCACACTCCACACTCTACACTGCTCCACACTCCATACTCTACACTTTACACTCCACACTCCACACTCCATACTTTACACTCCTCACTCCACACACTACACCTTACACTCCACACTTTACACTTTGCACTCCACACTCTACACTTTACATTCTACACTTTACACTCCACGCTTTCCACTTTACACTGCTCACTCCACACTTTACACTCCACACTCTACACTACACACACCACACTCCTCACTCCACACTCCACACTTTACACTCCACACTCCACACTTTACACTCCACACTCCTTACTTTACACTCCGCACCCCACACTCCACACTCTACACTCTACACTCCGCACTCTACACTTTACACTCCACACTCCGCACTCTACACTCCACACTCTACACTTTACACTCTGCACTCCACACTCCACACTCTACACTCTACACTTTACACACTCCACACTCTACACTTTACACTTTACATGTTTCACTCCTCACTCCACACTTTACTTCTTACACTCCTCACTCCACACTTTGCACACTCCACACCCCACACTCTACACTCTACACTTTACACTTTACGTGTTTCACTCCTCACTCCTCACTCCACACTTTACATCTTACACTCCTCACTCCTCACTCCACACTTTGCACACTCCACACTTCCCACTTTACACTCCACACTTTACACTCCACACTCTACACTCTACACTTTACACTCCACACTTTACACTCTACACTCTACACTCTACACTCCACACTATACACTTTACACTGTACACTCCTCACTCCACACTTTACACTCCTCACTCCACACTCCTCACTCCACACTCCACACTCTACACTCCACAATCCACACTTTACACTTTGCACTTTACACTCCACACTCCACACTCTACAGTTTACACTTGACACTTTACACTCTACACTCCACACTCCACACTTTCCACTCCACACTCCACACTCTACACTTTCCACTCCACACTGCAGACTGGTAACAAGGGAAATATGTACAAAACTGTTTAAATAAACTATTGCAGAAAAGTGTTTGCATATCCATGTGTTTCGACATCTGTACCATTAACATACGTGTGAGGATTCGAGTTCGTGGGCTGCATCTTGTTTCCTTGGATTTTGATGGGATTTAGTGGGATTTGGTTTAATGCGGTCATGTCTTGATGCGATTTCATGAATTGTTGCTTAAAGATACCTGGTCCATTAGTTAGTGGGATGTAAACATCATGTTTTAAGTGTTCTGCGGGTTTTATCTGTCCAACATGTTGGTATATCATTGCATGATGGTTGATTGGTTATTCCATAGGGGGTCAAAACCCCCTGCCTGAGCTATGTAAAAAAGACCCCTGCTGGTTGATGAAAGAAAGGGGGTCAAATTATACTCCCCAATATCTTGAGGATTTTCATCATTCAGGTGACATTAACAAGATTCAAGACTTCCAATGGATGAACTTTGGGCGAACTTGAAAAACAGAGTCCCAAACTCCCATGATGTCAATTCTCAAAGTTGTCCATTGCTTTGGCAGAAGTTGGATGGTCATTGCCAATTATTGGAAAAATTCCGTTAGAAGGGACCACGACTTTTGAAACAGTTTCAGGTCATACACCCATCTAACAATAATATGTATACAGATAGATCTATGTTAATCTATACCACCCAAAAATTCAAATGATCCTACAGCTATAAACCACCATCACCAACCTACTGTATCTAAGGAGCCCCTTCTTCAAGGTGTTAATTCCATGCTCTGCAGGCGGAAATTTTGGCGGATGAAGATTGCAGGGGGCCCTTTTTGTCGCATGCAGAAACCACGTTGCAGGTGCCCTGTGCTATGGATCTATTCGTTTTGGTATCCCACGAGGTGTTGAATTTTACTTATCATGAGGCGGAAGAGAATATTCTGGAAGTGGAAAGCTCACCAACATAGCATCAGTTCACTCTGATTTTCCTATTTAGATGGTTTCAAATGAGGGGAATACCAGTTTCTGTGAGTTTTCAAGTGCTTGGCGCGTTAACTTTATACCTTGAAGCAAATTTGTGGTGTATGAAAGCAAGCAGTTGCACTCAAGCACAAAAAAGAAAACAGGTCTGTCCAAAAATGAGGAGATCCATTAAAAATCTTTAAAATATATTAAAATTGCTATTCTGATGGGCAAAAATGATGGAATTGTTCATCATGGAGAATTGCAACAAATTCAGGATGATCCTCAGTGGATGCTACCACATAGAAAACATGTGATTTTGATTTTTGGTCGGGAATTCAGCCGAAATGATAGTTGAAACGAACCTTCCGGAAGCTTCATATTTCTGTATTTCAAGTTGAAGGTATATATATATATAATTATTACTATCACCATTATGAGTATTAGTATTATATTACATTTATGTATATATTATATATTGTATATTATATATTATATATTATATATTACATATTTCATATTTTATATTAAATAATTTATATTCTATATTTGTTATTCTCTATTATTTATTTTGTATTATATATTACATATTATGTATTATTTATTATGTTTATTTTTATTTTTTTTTTATATTATATATTATATATTATAGATTGTATATTACATATTTTATTTTTTATATATGTTTTTATATATTTTATTTTTTTTTATATATATTATATACTGTATTTATTGTAGATATAATTATACATATGTACGTTATATTTAATATATTATTTAGAATATATCATATATTTTATATTATGTATATTTTTGATATATATATAATTCATTATATTAGACATATATGTATATATATATTGTACATTATTTGTATTATATTAAATTAGATTTTACATGTTTTATAATTTCATAAATTGTATGTATTATATATAATATATGTTATATACATTATATATTCGATATATATTTTGTTTAAATATATTTGATTTCAAATACATTATATATTATATTATTTATATATATATATATTTCTTTTGAAATTATATTATATATATATATATATTGTTTTTAGATTATATATATACATTATTATTTGTTAATATATTATATGTATAATATTTAATATATTATATGTATTATTTAATATATATATATATTCAATATATATATATATTATATTTTAAATATTGTACATATATATATATAATGTATTGTTTATTCTATATATTATATATATTTGATATATTCTTTAAAATCTATA
>Ga0126342_10018775_pt1 | contig 11818 bp, 8 predicted proteins | sample Cyp1metagenome_FD_92528 | JGI IMG/M metagenome (GOLD analysis project Ga0126342, IMG submission 92528) | Coral microbial communities from Lord Howe Island, Old Settlement Bay, Australia - Cyphastrea 1 metagenome | ecosystem: Host-associated > Invertebrates > Cnidaria > Coral ... | reverse complement strand
TGGAATATTCTAAGTGCAATATCGAATATTCTAAGTGCACTGCAGATAGAATATTATCAAAAATCCAGCCGGGCCTTTAAAAAGAGCCGCTGAACTCTCAAGGATGAATACGTCAATATTCTAGGTGCTAGCTGGTTACTATATTATATATTATATATCATATATCATATATCATATATTATGTATTATATTATATAAACATTATATATTTTAATATATTATATATTATATATTATATCATAGAATATACATTTTATATTATATTATTTATTATATGTTATATGTTTTATATTATATTATATATATATATTATACATATATATATATTATACATATATATATATATATGTCAATTATCTATATCTAGGTGGTCTCCATCCCTCCAAAACGGCAGGCCACAGAGAAACGTGCCGTGGCGGCTGCCGCCTCGCAAGGGGCTGAAGGTGTGCTGAGGCGTGGCAGGAGCTGCGACGCTGGTGGATTTGGGCATTTTTTGGCAATTGTTTGACCCCAGATTTTTTTTTTGATAGAAAAGCATGGAAAAGAAAAAGATCTGACTAAAATAGCTGTACATGGTTTTCTCTATCTCTTTATGGCAGAAGCCGTAAAATCTGACTCAAGTAATTCTGTAAAGGCGGGGTTATGTTGTTTTTGGGATTATCACGGCCAATAAAGATGAAGTGTCAGAAAAAAGTTGGAGGTAAGCATCAAGAAATGAACTTGTGGGAATAACATGTTGGGATGTACCAACAATGTTGTTGTGACTCGACAGAGCAAGGGAACCATATGAGACCATTGCATTACAGGCATTTGGGCAGCCTTGTTTCAGCTCTGTAGATTGTAGTAAGATCTATATCCACCGACCTGAAATAATATCCACCAAACTTATACAATACATTTCAGATTGTCCTCTTACTTTCAAAAATTATCTGATATGATTTGACTTTGTCTATATGGAGGTTTCCTAAAATGGTGGTACCCCTAGTCATCATCCATTTTCATAGGATGTTCCATGAAATAAACCATCGATTTTGAGGGTCCATTTATGAAAGCCCCCCCCCAAAAAATGGCTTCGATCATTTCGGGTGGAAGGGACGGACCGCATGTTGGTCCCCCAAAATGGAGAGTTTGTAGTGGAAAACCGCCGAGAGTTTCAGCTGTTTTCAGGTTAGTTAATTATTGTAATTTAGCCGGTAACATTGTGTTCTCCAAAGATAGGTGTTCATGTACTATGTTTCCACAGTCACTATATCTCTGTATTAAAGCTGCTAGGTCAAGTATGTAGTTTCATGTGATTTCAAAAAGTATGACAAATGTCTCTTTGACAGACGCCAAACACACAGAACACCGGCTGTGAAGTTGCACCAAATTGTCACATTTTGGGGGGATGTAAGGGTCCTTGGACATAGCGGTAGTACCAGTAGCACTGGTTGGTGGTTTCAATTATAGTTGTTAGTTTTGAACCAGATGCGGGATGATGATCCCTAATGACAGCGACTAATAGTTTTTCAAGGGGGTTGAAACCATCAACCAATGTATTGACATATATATATATAATTATATATACATATATAATATTATTCGGGACTCCTGATCTGTAGATTCAATGGATTGGTCTAAGGGAAAATCTACAGGAAACCATAGATTTTCCCATTAAATATGGGGCTTAAACCTGTAAATTTTCCCTTGAACCAATCCATTGATGGATACATGCTCATATATACCCTACATTCTTCGCCATGGTCGGCGAGGTCCCAAGTGGCGATGCAACAAACGTCGAAGTCAGTGAAGGCCTTGCAGAAACTGCTGAAGAATCAGGCGCCGACAAAAAAAAAGGGTCAGTGGCTTTTGTTTGTCAGGCCATGTATGGAATAGGGATATATATATATATATATTATCATATGTATATATACATATCTTACATATAATATATATATATACATATAAATATATATCATATATAGATCATCTATATATATATACATGTATTAAGGGGTATACTGTAATCTTTGAATAGTTATGAAAACCAGCTAGAATTAATAGCTATCCATCGCTTTCCCAGGAGCTGGGCGCGGATGTTTTGGCGAAAGTCGAACGGGCGCGGGGACACGGGGAGGGTCGGGAAGATATGGAAAAAAAGTGGATTTTGACCCGCCAAAAACTGGGGAAACTTGGGATTCAACCTGCCAAAACCTGGGATTTCACCAGCAAAGAATTGGGAAAATGGAATTTCATCCAGCAAACATGGGGAACATGGGGGATATTAGCAGTAAAACTTGAAATTTGACCAAGAAAAACTGAGGATTTATATAAGCGTATTGAAGCAACCCAAATTAGAACGTATATAGGCCATATTTCGCCCAGGGGATGCCAAAACAGGGTCAGATCTGCAGGTTTGCTGCGGCATGCTGGGAAGGGAATACACCGAGGCCAATCAGGCACCCGTTTTGCATCGTTTTTGGATGTTGGATGAGTGGTGCAGCAGCTGTGTACCCTGGTTGTAGTAAATCAGTAAATCGTTCGGGGATTTACCCTCTGGTAATTTAACATAGCTATTGAAAATGGCCGTTTATAATGGATTTTCCCATTAAAAATTGTCATTTTCAATAGTTATGTTAGTTTACCAGAGGCCATTATGGAAATCCCTATGAAACAACCAATTGGTGATGATGCACATAAATGAACACTGCTGCGAGGTGTTTAGGAGGTTTCCCATTAGATCTCAATGAAGTGTTTGTTGCACAGTGCACAGTGGGGTACCACTCAGGGTTGCTGGCAGGTTGCAAAGTGTTTCCATCATTGTTCAAGACGTTTTCGTAATTTGATGTAATTTGAATTAATTTGAATTATTACAGACGTGGGGTCAAAAAAACGATCTTACACAGTGTTTTGCTGTACAGGAAGTCTCCTCGTTCCGGCATCGACGCTTGGTGGGCCAGAACAGAAGATAGCACAAGGGCCTGGAATAATGAGAGGTGGGATTTTTTCCTAGAGATGAAATTGAAAGTTACATCATTCAGAATAGAAATAAAATAAATCATCCAAAGATGCTTTATTTTGTCTCAAACCTTCCAAAACAGACTTGGTATCGACTTTAGCAGTGCAAAAAATACATCAATGAGGGGAAACTCAGCTGTTTCCAGAAAGTTTTTCCTAGAGCTGCCACAGTGTTACGCCATGGAGAACAGCTTCAGACGAGAACGCCATGGGTAGCCGCTCTTCTGCAGTAATGACCCATAAAAATGGGGTGACAGAATGCACCAAAAAGATCAGAAAGGATTGTAGGGATAGTATCCTGGTACAATAATGGCTTAGCCCAATGGAACTGGATATTAGTTCTAGTAAGTACATGTGCCCTGGTGAATAGTAGATAATAGTAGGATTGTATACCCATATTGGGTGATGGTTCTCAATTCATAGTGTTGTCAACCCCTAGCTGGCCCCCCCCACATAGATGTCTTAGGGCCCCGAATGGGTCCCAAAATTAGGGGCCCACTAAATGAACTGCAAGCTATTCTGGCTTCATTTGGTGGGCCCCTAATTTTGGGACCCTACCCACTAGAAGGATACCCTAGGGTAAGAAAATTCCAGATTTCAGACCCCTAAACCCAAACTGAATAAAAGGATATTTGTCTCCTTAATATGGTAGACCTTTACACTGAGGCAAGTTCCACATTTTGGCAGGGTGAAACTTCTAGGCACTGAAGAAGAGGGCACTATACTAGACATCTTGATTTGGGCTGTAAAGCATCGGGGCCCAGGACCAATCAACCCCAACAATTCCACAAAAACAGCAAAATAAGGGCCCATCACAGGGGCCCAAGCTATAACCTGTAGAAGAGGGATTTAGATCAAGCCATTTTTTTTTTGATTCCCATGGGACTCAGGACTCAGGACATCTCAGGACTCATGGGACGGTTGACCATAAACCATAACCATATATACCCTCTGGTAATTTAACATAGCTATGGAAAATCACCATTTTTAATGGGAAAATCCACTATTAATGGCCATTTTCAATAGCTATGTTAAATTACCAGAGGGTATATATATATCCATATACCATATCAGGTTGGTTGTGAGCTAATGATAATGTTGCCCCGTTATATAGTAGTTCAATTAATTCCAATTATATGTTCAGTATGGTTACGGTTAAACACCATAATATCATCTCTCCAATGAAGTCGCTATCAAATAATGTGAAATAATATCAAATGATATCCCATTGATATATCGAATCAAGCTGATGATTAATATTATCCCCTTTCTTGATTCACATCGATTAGCCAATGTTGCTTGACATGTCCAGATCTAAGAAAGACATGTTGGTTCTTCCATGTATCTAATATATAACATTATATAACTAATTACCTATGTTTCCCTAATAGATTAATATATATATATATATCATATATCATATATATATATATATATCCCTCTGGTTATTTAACATAGCCATGGTATAGATGGCCCTAATCGAAATAGATGCTTTACCGTTCTGAAAATAGCATGGTGGATCTTTCCAGTTCGCGAACTGTTAGTTAGTCATAACCAGATGGTAATATGATATCTCTCTTACCCTCTGGTAATTTAACATAGCTATAGAAAATCACAATTTTTAATGGGACAATCCACTATTTCTATGGCCATTTTCAATAGCAAACTGCTAGTTTACCAGAGGGTAAGATACCCATCCCTCCAGGATTTCGCCAGATGTTTCGCCAGCCCACTGAGGCGCCAGGATTTTTGGCCCCACCTTTTTAGGGTCAGCGAGACTCGTGGCTTGACCCCTGGTTACCACCGATGTTTCAGGATGCCTAACGTGTGTTTAACGAAATGGGGTACCCTCTGGTTATTTAACATAGCCATGGAAAATGTTCTTATAAATGGAGGTATGAATGGGAAAATCATCTATTTCGATTAGGGCCATCTATACCATGGCTATGGTAAATAACCAGAGGGTAAACTTTAATGGGGTTAAGTGTTAAACTTCTGGTTAAATGGATCTGATCAACTTGTGGGTAAATGTATGTAAAGGTCCAAATGTCCAAATTGAAGATCTAGGTCCACGAAAATAGCACACAATCATGGTCTCCGGTTTGGAAATGGATTGTATTGTTGTAAGACAAAACGGTGGTCTGCTGGTTGGTGGTTTCAAACATTTTTTATTTTCCATAATATATGGGATAATCGTTCCCATTGACTAATATTTTTCACAGGGGTAGGTCAACCACCAACCAGTGTAATTTTGAGGGGTGTACTCAGCAACATGCGACTGTCAGTCGAAACTACCTCCACCGGCCGGACCCAAATCGTCCAGGCACTAGCTCCATTTACTCCTCAAAACTAAGCCAGTCAATTGTAAGAATGGAGGATTTATATATATATATACATATACATATATTACATTATATTAGTATATCTATCTATATCTTATTATATCTTATATACAACGAAATACATGTTCAAAGGAAAGATGCCACAGTGACATGGCCGAACGGACCATGAGACCATGAGCCTTCAGGATCACTCTCGTTGGGTTTGGGGACTCATCACCCATGATTAAAGTATCCAACCATCCAATATTTGGGACATGGTTAATGATGATGGTTAATAGTGGTTTTCATAGGCTATAAACCAACAACAATGGGAATATTATGGTTATATACTGGTTGGTGGTTTGGAACATTTGGATTATGACTTTCCATATATTGGGAATGATAATCCCGACTGACTTTCATATTTTTCAGAGAGATAGGTATACCACCAACCAGTCATGTATGTTCAGGTTTTCAATGTGAATACCGAATTTGGCGCTTGATGACAGTAATGAAGAATTTCGCATCGACGAAGAGTTGACTAACATGTTGGAGCAATGGTGATTGACAATGTTTGAGGTGTAGATTTTGAAAGGGTGATGAATGAAACACACATTTGTTATTGAGGATTAGATTCGGACATGTTTATGAAAAGAAACCATCATGAAATAAATAGTGAACATGTGTTTGAGAATAGCATGATGGGCATTGGACACACAATGCACAGCCAGACGGACAGGCACGAACGAAGCACCTTGAAAATCTCTGCCTTCACGATATTCACGATGCTTTCGGAAGTGACATTCCGGCAATTTTGAATCACTGAGTCACTGAGTCACTAAAATTATGTTTGGTGTTTTCAAGAAATTTTGAAGGCATCAAATCCTCTCTGAAATTCACCCACCGCAATTCCACTTAAACTGGGATTAAAAGAAAGCAGCTAATCTCTTGTTTCTCTCTGTCATCTCTAACCTCAAATGATCTCTAAAGTCTCTAAAGGATTATTCTTGGAAATTATAATTGAATATACTTGAAATATCTTGAAATACTCTTTAAAATGATTAAAGATCGCTGATAGACCTATCTCCATCTCTGTCGGTGAGCCTCTGCGGTGCCGTGGTCAGTGCACACGCAGAGCAAGTGATTTGAATCAGAACAAAAGGGCGTAAAACATCATGAAACTATCCATAAAGCATCATGAAACATCATGAAACTATCCATGACTATCCATAACTCAATGAAAAGGGCATCCGTTGAATGACATTTGGGACACGCGTGAAGACCTCATCCTCAGCCATAAAGAACATCGGCTCAAGCCACGCAGAACAAGAGATGGCACTGTGGGAATTTATAAGTTTGCCGTGGTAATATAATGTACAATATATATATATACACATTATATATATATCATATTTATGCATATAGGTAAATGATTGAACTAGATGAGCAATTGTCCATAGCTTTGTTAGTTTGCCAGAGGGTCAATGATAGACTGCAAGTCTCCCCAAACCCTTCAAAAACCAGCGCGAACTTGGTATCGTCCGTTTCCACAGGTTCCCACGGCAGCGGTTAGTTGCGAAGCCATGGAGAATAGCTATTGGCTATCGGACTACGTCTTGGGTGGCCTGGTGGCGCGGTCATGACCCATAGAATTGAGCTTTTTGACCAGCCAAAAAGTCGGGAAAAAAAAAGAGAGAAAAACTGGTTTTTGCCAACAAGAGGGGCATGCTTTACGACAATGAAGAGTTAACCTCCTTGGGACCCCATCAGCAACGCATTCGACCTCTCGTTGGCTGCCATTGCTGGCCCAAGGCCCATCCAAGCCCAAAAGAACAGCGGATTTGCATCCAACCAGTGACACAACATGAAAACAGATAAAAGTGTTGGAAATTCTTCGGGCAATAGTTGAAGAATAGTTGAAGAGACAATGTCATTTGAGTTGACCAATAGTTGACCAATAGTGGACCAATAGTTGACCAATAGTTGCAAATGTCAATGGTTATTTAAGAGGTTTGCCATTTACATAATTTCTGATTCCAACGAGATCACAGCGCCGTCATAGGCCTGTGGTCAGGATCATGAAACAGCGCGTTTTTTTGTGTCCCCAAGATCTTCACAATATGAGTCTGAAGATCATGTTCATTGGGAAGATGATGGTAAATCAAGGATGTGAGGAGTGCAACATTTTCAGACAAACCCATTTACTAGTACCATATATAGATATATTGTGTGTCATTAACATGTATGTATATATATATATACATATCAAATTATTCACACATGTATGACCATAGACTATAGACAATGTGTGTGTGTGTTGATAAGATATTCCCCTAGTATTAAACACCCCTCAGAAACCGTGTTTTTTGTTGGGTATCAAACCACATATTTGGGACCATAGGATGTTTTTTGAAAGATTGACTCGTGGGATGGAATTGGGATTACCCTCTGGTAATTTAACATAGCTATGGAAAATGACCATAGAAATAGTGAGTTTTCCCATGAAAAATGGTGGATCTTTCCATAGTTTGTTGTATGTTTACCAGAGGGTACATGCGTCACTGTAATGATGGGCATACTACGTAGGATAACTATCCCAAACCACCGTGACCCGAGGCATCTTGAAGTCGCCCACATGGCTTGTTCCGAACCTTGGCCTTACGTCGTTCCCTCCGGTGATTTTGTTACACATATATTACATACTGTATAAATTATATGTATATGATATGTGTATATATATATATTATGGATATAAGAGATAGATTGCCCATTTAGTTAGATGGTTTAACATGTGTTTTAATGTGTTTGTTGTTTACATTGTGTTTTTGTCCACTTCGCGAAGTGTTAAATTAACAAAGATTAAAGGGTATACGAAAGCGACGGTTAATGCTACGAAATCATGTTGATCCATGTCTTTGAGGGTACTCGAATGATACAACTTTGGGACCGATCAAGTTGGTTCCGCTCTGGCGGAATTTGGGATGAAAGGCGCCCATACTCTGCATGACATAATGCATTACCTCAATTGACTCCTCCAAACTCGGTCATTTGTATATACAATACATCATCAATATACATACATAGTCATACATAATATTATGCTTCTTATTTATGTGCTCTCTATATATAGTTCAACAACAAAATCTCACAATCATCTGACGTACAGCTCCAGTGGCGACCAACAGGACGATGGACTTCATCGATCAGAAAGCCATTCTGTTTCTTGACCCGGTGGCCTTGGTGGCCTTCAACGGGGTGCCAAAAAAAAGTTTTTTGAAAAAATGGGGGATGGTTTACCAAGAAATAAACAACAGAGATATTGATTGATATTGTGGTAATGTAATAATCCAAGAACGGGAATTAATCCAACTTTGGCTTCACAATTCAAGCAACACAAAAACCAACCATTTGATGGTGGTACTTTGTTGCATGTGATTATGGATATTTTGGGACATAGCCAACAATGGCTGGTATGTAATGGTAGAGTTCGGTTTGTAGAGAGAATTTGGGGGATTACACACAACTCTCAATTTTTTGGTGGTTTACGATACGGTAAGCCATGATATGTTGTAAGCCGAGTCGCTACGCAAGTCTGGTCCTCAAGGTTTGATGATTCCACAGGATCAAAAACTACCCTCTGAATTCAATTGGGATTATTGGGATTGGGGAATCATTGGGGATTATTGGGATTATTGAGGATTATTAGGATTATTGCGGATTATTGGGGATGTTCACATCTTCTAAAATGTGTGTTCTTTAAAGCACCCACACGCACAAAACGACCAGGAGAGCAAGCCCAGCATGGGAATATCCATGAGCGAAGAATGTCATTGTGGGGAATGCCCATGAATTTCCCATGAAACGCCCAACTCTTTTGGAGTCGAGGTTTGGAGGTAGGTTTCACATCCGGTGCCCATGATTGTTGATGCCCACCATGCCCACCATTGTTGAGCTGTTGAACAAAAACCATCCAGTTCAGGTGGCTATGGATCAATACCTATACATACCATTTTTAGGGGATGAACATCCATTTACCAGCTATTTTGATGTTCACCAGGGGTACAAGGTTTTGACACACTGCCATGTCTCAGGTGAAATTCCGATTTTTTCATCGCTGTTGATGGGTGAACCTTCTGGATTTTGGATCATTTTTCTGGATGCGAATCAGAAGTTTCTGGATGAAATTTCAGACACCCAGCCATTGGATGGTTATATATCTGGTTAATAGTGATGGTTAATAGTGGTTAATAGGGTATAAACCAACAACAATGGGAATATGATGGTTATATACTGGTTGGTGGTTTGGAACATGTTTTTTTCATATATATTGGGAATGTCATTATCCCAACTGACGTGACGAACTCCATCATTTTTCAGAGGGGTAGGTATGCCACCAACCAGATTATTAACCATCATTAACCATATAATAACATATAATAACTATCATCATTAACCATTATTAACATTACATTAACCATCATTATCTATGATTCATAGATTCTATCTTCCCTGGCGATTCCACCGAGCCTATCTGGCAACGAAACCGGAAGAGTTTTCGGTCAGGTTTGATGAGACCGAAGAGTCCACGCACGAACAAATGCAGTGTCACCGAGACTTTCAGGAGAGCTAAATTGGCGGGATGATACTTTGGGAAAGTAATATACTATTTATACTAGTAGGAAAAATGGTAGTGTAGTGAAAAACTGGTAGTATACTATTATACTATATTATACTATCACTTATTATACTATAGGAAAATGCTCGTGGGATAAGTGGGATGATGATCCTATTAGGAATGGAAAATCCTACTTATGAAAAGATTTTATCATGGATGAATTATGGGATAATTTGGGAAATCCTCTTTCATGGCACCCTTTGTGGCTAATTTGTTTGCGACCCGTGACCTCTGACATTTCGCAGAAATCCCCTGAGCTGGCTAGAAAAACCCCCATGGATGATATCTTCAATGATTGGGGGGGGGTTGTCCATTACCATGATAAAAAATGCAAGGTTTGGGCAGTAATTTTCATGATTAATCATGATAATGGTAATGGGTAATTTTCATGATAATGGCAATGGGTAATAGTAATCATTAATTGTCCATTACCATAGTAATTAATGATTAATCCTCTATAAATGATGAATGAACTAAGCGTCTTCTTGGACGATGATTCCCTCCCTGATGGAAGGGATAGTTAACCATGTCTTTGTGCGGGGAATGGCAGGTGCCCAAGTTTTTGTTCAAGCACAAATCATGTCGAGATTGTCCAGGTATCAATACCCATGGTTATCCTATGCAAGCGCATATTACATACAGTACAGTAGTGCATACAACTGTACATATACATATTTATAATGTACATAATGCATTTGCATTTTTTTGCATATCATCATGTATCTATACGTGTATATATTAGTACATATATCATATAGGTGTGTATATATATACATATATATAATAGATGCGTGTATGTGTTATATACACACATACACACATACACACATACACACACACATACGTATATTCCCTTTGTACCAACGAGCCCTCGATGTGACCGTGTTTTGTTGGCAGGAGCTGGTGACCAGTTTGTTTCTGGCGCATTTGGCCGAGGCAGCAAACCGACAGCCGGCGAAGTTGCTGCTTCACCCCAGTTGGTTTCAGTAAGTTTATGGGGAATTCAAGCCAGTGGGGGCATTCAACCAGAGCCTCCTTATCCTGAACTCAATAGAGTGAACTAACACAAGTTCCGCGATGTGTCAAAAACACCAGGCGTACCTGATTAGTGCACATCGCCCCAAAAACGAAAGGAACGCTGCGTTCTAAGTGAAAATTCAAGTGACCAGGTATCTGCGAGGTATCTAAGTACTATAATGTGCTAAACCCAATAATGAACAATCCCCAAAATCACCATAAATGGGTTGTATAAACCATCCCTAAATGGGAGGTTTATGACTGGTTTTACATGGTTTTACCACATTAAGTTCAATGAATCTGAATGCCCCGTATTGGAGGAATCTAAGTTTGCACACTTGATGACTTGGTGACAGGTAGGTCACCGGGTTTAGAACACAAATGGTGCATGGATAAGCCCAGTTGAAGGATTTTTTCAAAAACCGGGACCGGAGAATCCCAGCACTGCAGCTGGTAGCGGGTGGTCCCAAGATCGGATGCTGATAGCAAAATTTTGGCCAATGATGGAGGGATTTCTATGCCATTCTAAGGGAATTTCATGATGATAAACCATGATAAACTATGTTAAACCATGATAAGCCATGGGACTGTGTGGCTACATGTCTAGGATTAGGGGCTTGCAAGATTTCTTGTGGCCACTTGAACTTTGGTCCAGTGCGATCTGCCTTGTGACTCGTGACTTTTCGGTTGTTTTTGGCATGCGGCTGATACGGCGCCCTTGGAAGGGTTGTCGATTTTGAGATGTGCCATTTACGATCCCGTGGAAGGGTTGCAAATTTCAAAAATGAGGTTTTCCGAAATGGGGGTA
>Ga0126342_10018774_pt1 | contig 11818 bp, 9 predicted proteins | sample Cyp1metagenome_FD_92528 | JGI IMG/M metagenome (GOLD analysis project Ga0126342, IMG submission 92528) | Coral microbial communities from Lord Howe Island, Old Settlement Bay, Australia - Cyphastrea 1 metagenome | ecosystem: Host-associated > Invertebrates > Cnidaria > Coral ... | reverse complement strand
TACGGAATCCAATTCATTTAAACATATGGTAACTACATTTAAATATACGAACTGGTATTTCATACTACCTCCGGGGCCTCACAGTCTGGCCCGCCCTCCACGTATTTAAATCTCGTTACCGTATAATATCTATTAATATGTATATGTATAGAGTGCTGTAGTAGTATATTCAACCCCATACTTTTCACATCCTTATACCATGACCCAGTCTTGTTATACCAAGATATACCAGTTTGAAAGGGTTCAAAACATGTAGCCCACTTGTGAGATCCAGCGCGATCATGTGGATTTCTCCGTCCAGACGTCTCAAACTTCAAAGGCTTTACCCTCCGGTAATCCATGGAACATGGCCCATTTTTAGATGATTTACCATGATTTACCTATTGAATCTGATGATTAATTTTCCACAGCTTGTTAAACTACCAGAGGGTAACTCTTGACTTTCTGTTCATTTTGGAGGTATGGGGTGTCCAGCAAATATTTAGGCGTGCCCATGCTTGCTTCAACTTGTTTGATCGCCAACACCTCTGATTATTGCAATGAACACCATTCTTTCATTGCGATCTCCCATTTCACCATCCCCATCTTTAATCATCTTGCTTCAACTCCCATATTCGCTGATTAAATCTCTGCTTTATGTGTTTCTCATCCCATTTTCTCAATCAACCATCATCTTATCATTCTTGTTAGCCATGATCATCAACATTAAGAATCAAATATCATCTTAAAATCCTATGAATTCGATCCTTTTGGGCCGCTTTTCTATATGTTTTTCCCCCAAGTTGCAAGACACCTGGGGCCCTACCCGCCCTCCGACTCCTCCCCCTTTAGGCCCCCGACCCGGACATGGCGCTGGGCACAAAGTCGCCACCCAGGCCCATCTCTTCGCAGGCCAGGAAGCACTGCAGCGTGCTGTCCACCGCCATGCCGAAGACGTTCAAGAACCTTGGGGGAAATCATGGGATGCCAGAGATCAATGGATTGGTTTAAGGGAAAATCTTAACCGGAAACCATGGTTTTTACCATCAAAAATAGGGCTTTCCTGTAAATTTTCCCATCATCCAATTCTATGAATGGGATGCCACAGAAACCTGGGGAAAATAAGGAACATATGAGGAAAAAACAAGGGAACAGCGCTTTGACACGGGGGTGGGTTTTTTATCATGTTGGTTGTGGATTTGGAATCGGGAATGAGCATCACAAATTGTATTTTACAATGATTTATGTTTCTTTAACGATAACTCTTGTTATCACCATGGTCAAAAAAAAAACTTTGCAACGTATTAACATCTGCCATCAAAGCTCTCATATTTTATGAGGGCGGCACCCCGTGGTGCGGGAGTGAATTTTCATGAAAAATGATGATAAAGCACTGCAAATACGGATGTTTTATGCACTTGGAGGGTTTAAAACCCAAGTAAAAAAGCACTTTCTTCATCATGATCTTGACATGAAATATACAAAAAAGCATTAACAGGCACCTTTAACAAAAAACAAAAAGACCAAAATTTCCAGCAACTACTCAGAAGTGGACCCATAGTTCCTGGAAAATTTGTTGTTGTTTGTTTTTGTTGGTGCCTGTGCAGGTTTGGTGCATCTAGTGTTTTGTGCTTTTTTTGTTCTTTTTCATGCCTCTGCAGATTTAGTGATTCTGACTTCACAGAAAATTGACAGGCACCAAAAAACAAACCACTAGATGCACCAAACATTGACAGGCACCAAAAAACAAAAAGACCAACATTTCCAGCAACCACTCAGAAGTGGACCCAATACTTCCTCTAAATTTTGTTTTTTTTGGGTGCCTGTGTAGGTTTGGTGCATCTAGTGGTTATTTTTTTTGTTTTTCTTGGTTCTTGTGCAGGTTTGGTGACTCTGACCTCATGAAACATTGACAAGCAGCCAAAACAATTAAGAAACACGGCTAACATTTCATCAAACCTTCTATCACTGTTACTTCATCTATTGCTAATATCGCCTTGATGGATTTCAATTGCAGCTGCCTCTTGACAGCAGGCTAGATCATACATGTTTGGATTTCAAAAGCCAGTTCAATAATGAGCGCAGCATCTTTTTACACTGAATCTGCCGACAAGGCTCTACAAGATAAGATACAGGATTGCAAACAGGAAATGTGTCCAACTTCTTCAGCAATAACCATTACTTTATACTTTATTTGTTGGTAAATTTGATATGTAAATAGCTGTTTGATAGTTATGCGTGACAATAATTACTGCAACTGCCCCTTGGGTGCCGGCTAGATTGTGTATGTTTGGATCTTGGCAATGTTTCTAACTGATGTTTCAAAGAAGCAAACATACCATTATCTTCGAATAGCTATGCCACCACACAGGTTGCCTGATCTTCATGGTCAACAGCATGACACACTTCTCTGTCTCTCTGGTTTTCTCTCTCTCTCTCTCTAACATTGAAATGAGACGGCTGACAGACTCTGTCAGATAACAATGATAAACAAGATATGTACCTACTTCTTGAGTTGCAACATTCCCACCATCCTTCTTATCCAGAGTGTCAGATGTGCTTGTGTATATCCACCTACATAATGTATGCCCTCCCCTCCCCACCATACTTCTCAACTTAAGACTTATGTAGCGCAAATGCTTCTATATACAATGTATGTTGAGATATGTTGAGATGATATCAATCTAACAAGTTCATGAAGAAACAGCTATATCATATCAATTGTTTCTAGCAATAGAATTTCTCCATCACCTCTATCACACTAGCCACCTATTGCTAGTGTATATTCTGTTCCAAGATGCGCAGCTATCCATTCTTGTGGCATGCTTTGCAGCAGATGTTTTCTGTTATGTGTTGATTGTTTGTAGTTCTTTGCAAGCCTCACAGGAGATAGATGCCAGTGATTTATGACAGCATATGATAGCCTTTGGAGGTGAACTCTAGTTTTGCTCTAAAATAACGGTTTTAAGCCTACTTTTGTCACAAAACACTGTAAATATTAGTATTTTTGACAATTTTTAGAGCAAACATCACTCCGCCATGAGGGGCCGTTCTGTATTTTATTCGGCCCTGCTTTGTCTTTCTTCAGCCGCCGTTCTTCGTTTTGAAGAGTTGGCCCAACTTCTGCAACGACGGCAACAAGTTAAATGGACCCTTGTGGCCAACAGTCTTAAGTCGTCAGGAACGTTATTACACATCCCCTGCGTTGAGCATCAGAGACAATGCAACATGTCCACGACGGCAACAAGTGAAATTCTCAAAAAGAAGCACGCAGCAGTTACATGCAAAAACAGCAGCTCGCCTCAAGGCGTTGACTCAAGAACAGCATGATTATGTTTATTTATGTTTATTTTGTTCTTGAGCACTTCAACTACAGTAGCTGAGGTTGTTTATTGGTTGATCCTCGAAATATCAACTATCTGGGTGGATTGGAGTTTGATGATAACTCATTAGGGTCAACTCTCCCCAGCTTCGCACCGATGGCTCCATCCGATCCCAGATACAGTTTGGCCACCACGTACGACATCATCACCTCAACGTTCCCAACAGGAAAGGCGCAAACCAGCCGAATCTCCAACGATCATTGGTGGATGCGGCCATGAAAAATGGCCTACCCCGTTAGACTTCCACGAGATGATCTACATGTTTCGGTGGGTTTTCCATGATAAAAACCCTATTTTTGTCGTACTACTGGAGGAAAATCTATGGCAGCAAGGTCCAAGGGATAGATCCCACCTTGCAGCATGGAGCCTATGAATCCTGCCAGATTTGGATGGTGTGTTTTTCTTTATGGTTTTTGGATGCGTGGATGGTAGTCTCGTTGCTAAAAATTGATACTCAGAGAAAACCATCTTTCAAATTTTACGCGCTCTCATCATTGTGTGTTCCAGTCGTCTGTGGGCCGGATTGCATACCCCCCCAATGGGTTTGACTAGAAATGGGCTACCCCGAGAATTCAATGGCTTATCATCAGTTTTGGTAGGACAATTGCAATTTTTGGATATCACCCGGTTTTTGAAAAACCAAACTGTTGGAACATCACTGGGTTGGTTGGTCTCAACCCATCCCCAATTGCGCACCAATTTTCTATGCACATCAACAGAAGTAATCATCCCATTTTAAGGTGAACTTATTGGACATATTCCCACTATCATGCGTTTTACTCCTCATCACTGCTGAAATCTGCTGACATAATCTGGTTGGTGGTTTTAACCATCTTGAAAAATATGAAAGTCAATGGGAAGGATTATCCCATATATTTATGGAAAATAAAAAATGTTCCAAAGCACCAACCAGCAATGGTTTTATGTATCTCCTTCCAACGAACCCAACGACCCTGCCAGCTACAAGGGGTTGGAAGTCTGTCCCCTTGGGATGGCGATGCCAAAACAGGTTAAACAGCTATGGGGCCAGCTGCTTCAGATACATCCTTGAGAAATAGAAACATATTAAAGGTCGAGCCCGTCTTATAAACATATCCTAACTATCTGCAATATCTACATTCAGAAGCACTACCCGTTGATCCCCCTCTCCAAATCACTTGGTTTTTCAAACAGTCATAAATCAATAAAAAACATGTTAAAACTATCCCAATGATTTCCCTATGGTTGTTTTCATGCCATAAATCACGTTCCAACATCCTTATATTCCAGTTTTTACCTAGCTGCAGGGGTAAGAATTCCATGAAAAGGAAAAAACATGTTCAGTTGTTTATCTTTAGTTGTATCATGTTATATCCCATTATATATATATGTACGTTATTTATCCATGTATAGTTGGTTCAATAATTACCCACAATCATCGTCCAACATCGTTGGTGACATATCCCACTATATCCGCATCATTGTTTGTCATAAATCCCAACTTTTGTTGATGAAAATGCGGTAAACCAGAGTCCAAATTCCTGAACCAACATCATATCTTTACCAACCCCAAATCAAATAATAAAAATGAGGAATATATATATATGTGTATGTATGTCTATACCTATATCTATATATATCTATCTATATCTCTATCTATATCTATCTCCATCTGTATCTCTATCTATACCTATCTCTATCTGTATCTCTATCTCTATCTATCTCTATCTATCTCTATCTATATCTATCTCTATATATCTCTATCTATATCTATCTATATCTATCTCTATCTATCTCTATCTATATCTATCTCTATCTATCTCTATCTATCTCTATATATATCTATCTCTATCTATCTCTATCTATATCTATCTATCTCTATCTTTCTCTATCTATCTATATCTGTATCTATATCTCTATCTATATCTCTATCTATCTATCTATCTATCTATCTGTACTTACTTCATAAGGGTTATATATATAATGGATATTATGATATTATTATATATACACGTATATATGATGTGCGTATACATCACTGAAATTATCACTGCATAAGAAGTGATGCAGTAAGTACCACTGATATCATTATCACTCATATTGGTATATCACTATCCGTGATTTTTTATTTTTAGTTTATCTGGTTGGTGGTATACCTACCCCTCTGAAAAATATGAGTTCGTCAGCTGGGATGATGACATTCCCATATATTATGGGAAAAAAAAAAACCTGTTCCAAACCACCAACCAGTTATACTATATGGTGGGGGGGGGGTGATTAATCCGATGTTGGCATTATTGGTATATCACTATCCATGTTTTTTTCTTGTAGTTTATACCAGTGATATACCAATATTTCATGGATAGTGATTACCAATATATCACTGGTAATTAAATATATCACTGAGAAATCCATGATTGGTATATCACTATCCATGATTTTTTCTTTTAATTAGTTTATACCAATAATGGATAGTGATATACCAATAATGTCAGTGATTTTTAAATAATCATGGTTTATACCTATTACTGGTATATCACTAATTTACCAGTGATTTCTCCAGTGATTTCTCCAGTGATTTCCACACCGAGCTGCGAATCCGATCATCGGAATCAGCGGCGCCGTTTCGGGGTGAAGACCTGGCCGTCTTGCCCCGGGCCGGGCGGCTGCCCGGCGGTCACCCCCGGGGGGCAGCCGACATGGTGAAAACGGGTGGTTTTACCATGCCAAAACGGTGAACAAATGGTGGCTTCAGCCACAAAAAGTGGGTCAATCATGGTGATTTTACAATGCTATAATTGTTAAACATATGGATTTTGGATTTACATGGATTTACTGTAACATCTTTGCAATTGGAGCCAGCATCTGATCATGTTGGCACATGGAAAGGCATGTTTGAAAAAGAAAGCCATTGGCTTTGCCAACAGTGGTTGCTAACCCGAAACCCGAACTGTCATGGCCCCCCGGCACCTTGATGGACCAGGTAGCCCAAGCCAACCGATGTGGCCATGATGAAGAACAAACCAATCAAATCCACCATGTAACTCAAGATCTCAGTGGCAAACTCATTTCATCTCATTTCCCATGCTGCGCGGGTGTTGAGAAAGTTGAGACTGGGCAAATATATTTTGGGCCTAGTAGTGACAGCATCTGCTACTGGGATAGAATCAAGATGCAAGTTGATAGCTCCCTATCTGGTTCTATTGTTCTCGTCTCAACTCCCCTGATCGCCTAGAGGAAAACCTCACCAGCATGCCGCGAAGCTGTATGGGAATCTTTCAGCTACTCTCGACAAAAAAAAACCTGATGAGAAGCTTTCACAAGCGCCTGGCTGGAAGAACATCCGTTTTTGCCGATTCCTATTCCACATTTCTGGGTAAATTATAATTATAATATTTCACCAACCTGAATTAAGGCCATATTGGGATGATTTCCCTTACTAACCATGATTCCAGTGAGGTCGCAGTGATGTCGTTATAATTTACCCAGACATTTCAACGTTGCCTTTGTCCAGCCATTCAAAACGGATGACCTGATCCCACCCTAGAATCTAACAGTAGGTATGTCCGCCAGTTTTATCCAGTTTTGGGCCCTGTTTACCAACTTACCTATGGTTTGAAGGCCTTTCCTGCCAGGTTTACCCAGCATGTTTTTGAAGCAACCGCTTTTATGGGGGCGGGAAGGGCATGGCATGTATCAAAGAATAGCTGTGAAAAATGGTGGTGACAACAAAACAGTGAGAAAAGGACATTCATGATGACTTGTCATAATTCACCCGCCTGAAAACTTGCAGCAGCTTGTGGATAATCCCCCTTACATTCACGATAATTCTGGAATTCAGTCGCGGCGTGAGGTCGTGATCATGTTTTTTCCAAGAAATATGTCCGAATATTTCCGATGATATCCAATGCCAATCATGTCATATTCCATGCAATCCCTATATTGATGATGGGAAAATTTACAGGAAACCCCTATATTTGATGGTATAAACCATGGTTTCCTGTAGATTTTCCCGTAAACCAATCCATTGTTGGTTGAAATATGTAACGAAATCCCATATGTTTGATGGTCGATTCCCAGATCAAATCCATGGCCCCAAGGCACTCCAATGGTTCCAAAGCGCAGCGCATTGCGCAGGATTAACCAGAAGGCCTGGGTTGGGTTCTAGACGAATCAGCAACATGGGGAGCTATATAACCCATAGGATCCATGTATGGTATATATGCTAACATTTGGGGTATATTGATGGTAAATGTTACCAATATAGCATACATGGATCCTATGGGTAATGGAACCAAACAACATGTTTTGACTCTTGTATGGTTGGTGAATTAGTTAATCATCTAACACCAGAAAACATAATTTAACCAATCAAAATACCAAAAAAAAAACTGGTGATTTAACGAAGAAAAATGAGACGAGTTAACCCATTTCAATCAAAAATAACCATTTAACCAACCAGAATTGCAAAAGAATACAGCAAGCAAAAAAAACATCATGGCTGAACAAACCAAAACCTGATATAACATGATTCAAACATTTTTTGGTTCAACAATCAGGGAAGATTCACCCACCAAACTCATGGAAGACCTGCTGGAACCAAACAAGACCAGCGGTCAAATGCACGGTCAATGAGCATTAATTGATAGATATCATCCAAAATTGGTTAGCTACTCTCCAGTAACCTAACATTGATGTGGTTTAAACCGTTTAAACCCACCATTCTTCCAAACGGGTGACCCCACGGGTTTTCCACATCAGCCACGGTGTGGCTTAGAAGCTGGGATAGCCCAGCAAGTTGTGTCTGAATGGGATAGACCTTAGGGATATCATGTGGAAAACAAAACATCTTTTATGAACATGTAAAATTGAGGTTTATAACCAACGTCATATAGATTTTGGTCCTAAACATGTCTGACAACAATCTGAAAACGATGGGAATCCTGCAATGGCCCCAATTTGAAAATTGCGATCAACTGGGGCTCAATCGCCCACCCAAACTAGGTAACTAGGCAGCCGAAAGAAGCAACCGAGTCACAGCCTTCGCAGATGTGCAGAAGTTCTTTCCCATGAGTGCGATCTGAATATATGCGTTCCTAAAACCAGGTGTCACTTGGAGGATCATCATGGATCATCCCATGACTCGTAAGTGGTGAGTGGGGTGGTTTCACCCACTAATGTGATAACCCTAGTTAGGGGACCTACTAACCAGGGTTAACCCCTTACAATCCGCGGGATAATCCTCCAAGCACGTCTGGGAGATATCTCCAACGCCAGGGAAAACTGTCTTTATTCCCTGGTCCAACCATGAATGAAACAAGAGATCCTTATCCAAGGTTTGTTCAGGGTTGGTTGAAAACTGATAAGGGCTTATTAAGGGCTTATCCAGGGCTTAAGGATAAGCCTTGGGTAAGCCTTGGATAAGCCTGTTTCCCAACCTAATTTGCCTACCCCCCAAAAAAAAAATCCCCCAAAATCCCCCCAACCCCCAACGTCCCCAACCACCCTCCGATCCTCACCCAAACCTTCCCAGACCCTCCCCAGACCCTCCCCAGCCCTTCCCCTCCGCAGACTCTCCCATACCTTGGTCATAGGCTCCTTGGCTGAAGGCTTAACCAGGCCTTGTTCAGAGCTTAACGGATAAGCATCTATTAAGCTTCTAATAAGCGCTTATTAAGATAAGGGCCTTACACAGAAGCCCCTAATAAACCTTCATATGATAAGCTACTTACACCCCCCTCCTTACCCCCGCCCAGGGTCCATGACACTGGTGTCAGGGATTTGCTGATTCCGCCCCTGGTTGGATCAGAAATATGTTCATAACATGTACTAAAACATACGAAAACGCATGGTTTTCTGGTAAGAACCCCCGATTGCTGTCCCCCATGGGCCACATATGTCCAGGCGTCTTGTTTAGGAACTTCACGCACTTCTCAAAGCACCAAATGCAGCAACGGAGGCACCGCAACACCAACGCCATTACCTAAAGGGGATTCGCGTGTAAGGCCAAAGATGGATTGTTGTCATGAACATGTGTACATATACAAATAACGAAATGTGTGTATACATGTAAATATGTGTATATATATATGTGTGTGTGCGTGATATATATATATATATATGTACGCATATTATGTATGCATATATATATAAATATGTATATGTATGCATATGCACACATATGACGCAAAATAATTCTGCTGCACATATGCATTTTTTTGGGCATTTGAACACACGGGGAATATATGTACATATAGGTGGATATACACTGTGAATTAATTGAATTTCCAGTAGCCCGCACCTTGGATTGGCTTGGAACTCTACACGAACAACCCAGTAACCTTACCTTCAGGTGGTTTTGTCCCAAGAACTTGAATTCACAGTCTCATGCTTCTAATTTTCAAATTTTGCTATGTTTAAATTTTGAAACTTTCTACCCAAAATCACGGTTCTGGACTTCAAAGTAGCTAGCCCTCATATTGAGTCGAAATCTGAGTGCGCGGACGCACGAACATGTGGGTATAGTGTATTTACGTGTTTGTATTGTTATATGCGTTTATTACATTTATTTAGAACAAGTTGCAAAAACTATCTGTAGTATTCTGTAGTAATGTAATGTAATGTAATGTAATGTGGTATCTTACGTGTTATCTTGGTATCGTATTAATCCCTATGCGCCCAACAAAAACCGCGCAGACACCTTGTTCTTTTGTGCTTTTGCTTGCTTCTCAAAATAATTCATCAAGTACCTGCGGCTGCTGGGCCCTTTGTCAAGCTGAAATGGGAGTGATCTACTTTTTCTGTTCCATGTTTAACGCTGAGTAGGCTGAAGTTTCAAACATGCCAACGTCCGTGAGTTTCGTGGCTTCACGGCGCTTGCGCAGCGCGGCTCGCAAGGGACGATTCCAGTGAGGTTTGCTTATTGACCTATCATAGGATGATTCGGAGAAGCCTAGGCAAAATCATGGCTTCGAATTAGATCCCCAAATCTGCTGGTTGAGGGTATAGGATGGAACTGTAGCTTCATCCATAACCAAATGTAAATCAAGTACATATCATAACCCTACACTGTGGGCTTGATTTTTTGGTGAATCTGTTTCGGTATACCATCTATCATCATTTACCTGTTGCTAAAGGGATAAACAAACCCCTCTATTAATCAACCAACGAATGGGAAAGGACATCTATGTTTTCAAGTGTTTTCTAAAATCAACTTTCTCTGTCACTGGTCTCTCAGCGACACGCTCTGGCTGCTGAGTAATTACGCGTCTGTTGCGTCTGTTACCCTCCGGCAATTTGACCGTCTGGTTAAGTGGTAATTGTTTATGGTTAAATCTATGGATTCTATGGTAATGGTAGTAAAATCACCAACAGCAATGGATGAATCATTGAAATACCGTCCGGTAATTCAACCATCTGTTCTGGAATATGGTCCATTTAGCTCTATGATTTATCTATCTATCATAATTATATTAAACTACCAGAGCGTAGCAACGGCAGCAACAACAAACAGAACAACAAAATCACAGCTACAACCACTACAACAGCCGCATTTACAATGACAACCACACTTTTCCCACAATAACCCCACCCCAAATGAAGCATCAGATCGAACCATAAGGCTGCGAAAACCGCCCAACGATCAACACCTGATAAATTTGATCACAGCGATGATGAAAGATCCAAAAGCCAAAGATCCCAGGTGGTAGCCTCGATCGTTGGATCGGGATGGGGCATGCTTATAGAATAAGTTCGATAATTATTTGATATTACCATCTGGTTATTTAACATAGCCATGGAAAATCACCATTTTTAATAGGTAAACCATCTATAAATGAGCATTTTCCATGGCTATGTGAAATAACCAGATGGTAAATATTATGTGTAATTATGCGATATATAGGTCTTGCGCGTGTAACTTTATGTGTGTATAGTATGCACTTACCGAATAATGGCTGTAATAACTAATCAATTACACAAACAAATAAATCAATGAATAAATAAATACACCGTAATACCACCCCAACATTGTAGTTTTGGTAAAGTTATACTAGTGAAACGGGCCACGTTGCCGGCTATTGTCGGGTATCCCCCAATCTTTGGGCCATTCCATGCAGGACTAGAAGGACTCACCATATCACACCCTGGAAATCCAACACGGACACAACTGGATTCATATATATATATAATGCCAAGTGAGGATTTATAAACCCCTCCCGATTAATCAACCACCACTGCCCAAAAAAAAAAAAAGTAATTTAAAAACAGGTGGTCCCCCCGGATTAATAAACCGGTGGGCCTACCCCCGATTAATCAACCACCAGTGCTGAAATCATTTTTTTTATCCAACATTGTTTATTTCCAATTCTATTTATTTCCAATTGTTTTTTACCTTTTTTTTAATCATCATTGTTATACTTCAGGTTTAAGTTGATCATTGAAAATTTCAAAAAACAACTATTCCCCAAATGATCGAT
>Ga0126342_10018773_pt1 | contig 11819 bp, 8 predicted proteins | sample Cyp1metagenome_FD_92528 | JGI IMG/M metagenome (GOLD analysis project Ga0126342, IMG submission 92528) | Coral microbial communities from Lord Howe Island, Old Settlement Bay, Australia - Cyphastrea 1 metagenome | ecosystem: Host-associated > Invertebrates > Cnidaria > Coral ... | reverse complement strand
GGCGTGGATGGTCGTGGTTGAGGTCCGGCAGGGCACACTGGGCGTGGATGGTCGTGGTTGAGGTCCGACAGAGAACACTGTGGATCGCGGGTCGCAGTTGGACGAGGAGGACGACGAGGAGGAGGAGAGGAGATGAGGAGAGGAGAGGAGAGGAGGAGCAGGCAACTGACATAAAATCTAACAACCCTCACCTGGCAGGTGGGGAAAAAAAAATCCTGGCGCTGAAAAACAACACATTCTATTGGTTCATGGATTATATTGGCATATAGTAGGATGGGTACATTTCAATATAAAAATGTATATAATATGATGTATAAAAGATACATACATACACGCATGCATGCATACATACCAATACCAATACCAATACCAAAACCAATACAATTACAATACAATACAATTACAATACAATACATTACAATATATTACAATACATTACATACATACATATATATATATATATGCAAATTATATGTACATATAATGGGATGTAATGGGATTAATGAGTAATGGGGTATGGTCATCCATCCCATCATGGGATTTCTGACATGGGAATGGCTTGACGACCATCCCCCAAAATGGATGCCATTGAGAAACTGTACCAGTATCGTCCTGAATCCGGGTGGGTCAACCCACGACCTGCATCGACCTGCCGTGTCATTAATGTCCAATAAAGCTTTGTGTGCAGAAAGTGAAAATTTGTTGCAACATGGTGGGTCTTTGTTCTGTCTGACTTGTCAAGCATTGTCACCATCAAGTGAAGCTATGGCTGAAATATTCAAAAACCGACATGTTGTGTTGGTTCAAAGAAAACCTTTGAGCAGTGAAATATCCTCTTGCCAGGTTCATTGAAACTTCACATCACACATCTTTTTGTGGGCGAAGCACTTCGCCACACGTTTCCCCCTGGCCAAACAACACCGCGGCTTTGCCGCGGCGGTGGCCGCGTAATTTGTTCAGCTTTCTGTATCTCCAATGCCTTCAAATTCATCACCTTTCGGCGTTTTCACCCATTCAAAATCCATTGGCTAATCATCATTATTATGATTAAACATGGCCATGAATTGGAGGCCAACCACCCATTTTTAGATAGACCCTTTTATGGGGAAACACCAAATTTCTGGTACGAAAAATATGCCATGTATCAGCCAAACCATGGGGGTAGACATTATATGATATATTAGCTACCATTCATTATATATATATATATGGATAGACCTCATAATGAGAGTCATCTGGATTCTTAGATTTCTTAGGTACCACGTTAAGTGGCATCATGGCCATGTTGGAGTCGTTGGTGGAAATCTCGCCCGCTGAAATCTCGAAAAATCAATCGCGAAAAACATTGGGAATCACCATTCGACCTTTGGGATGAGAATGTCGACATAATTCTTGGTCCAAATTGTAGCACCAATAGGAATAAATTTATGGTAGCAAATATTAATGGTACTTAATATTAATGGTACTTAATGGTACTTATACCAATTGTAATGGCAAATATTAATGGTACTGAAAATATTCAAAACCAGAAAGCTCATTTTTTGTTTTGGCAATAGTCCTGAAAGCTCTCAGACAGTCTTTAAGGATCCTTGCATTGACAATCATTATATAGTATTGTCACTCCCTCCCTGGAGATCTCAGGTGGTAATGCTCATGAAAATGACATCATTAGATTTCAAATGCCATTGATATTATACACATATCACATATCTATAAATATCCTGGAGCAACCAGTGGTTATCATTATTGCACATAATATCAGATCATCATAGTTCATGAATCATGAGTTTGACTATTTGGGAAGGAAAAAAAAAAAACATGTCATGTCTGTCAGGAAAATCCGAAAATCCAATGCTGCTCAGGTTCCATCATCCACCGCGAAGTCCTTGGCTGTTGCTTCGCATGCCAAATGACGCTGAAGTCTCCCTGTATTTATATATCAGATTTGCTGGCGAAGTTAGCAGCGAACAAATCATGCAACAAATCCAATCTTTAGCTAGGAAAGCATAATTACCCTACTTTTAGTTGGCCCAAAAATCCTTCCAAAATACCATTCTTGATGCCGTCTTCACAGCTTCTTCCAAGCTTCCCATTGCTCCCTGGGTGGTTTCTCTTCGACCTTCTCCTCCCGCGCTTTCGGAAGCCTCAGGGTGGCAAGGGAAACATGTTTCTCTAGAGATTTGAACACAGATTGGTGACTTCTTAGCCAAAATCTGGCCGAGATTTGACATGAGATTTGACCAGCAAAACTGGTAGAAACAAGATGAATCAGGTGTTTTGAATATTAAAGAATGGAGATTTACTTATTTACCCTGAAGTAAAATCGCATAGATATGGAAAATGTACGTGTATATATATATATATATACAATCTATATATATATATATACAATCTATATATATATATGTACTATTCGTACATCATGTTCCCTCGAAAACCATGGTTTTCCCCTCAATATAGCTATGTTGATTTACTGGGGGAAAACTAGACTTAACCGACCCAAACGGTGATGTTTAAGCTCCACAACAGCAATAGTTAATTGGCTAACCATGGGATCATGTGGTGAGTTTCAGGAAAAATTGTGACAGGAAAGCATCATTCTTTTACCATCAGGTGCAGTGTAAGGTGACAGGAAACCATCATCTCTTACCATCAGCTATAAGGTTTGAGCACATGAAACCTACCTTGGTGGCCATTTGCAAGTCCAAAAAGCTACTTTCCATTTTTGGGAGGTTTCCGTGATAGTTTTCCAGGGGAGAAGTCACTTCACTAGGCTTCTCATCATCAACGGCGGCATGAATCGCCTCCTACATGTCACCAGTCACCAGTCACCAAACAACAGTCAGCAGCCAAGAGTACCATTCTTGTCGTCAACATCACCATCATGATCAACATATATTATATAATCATATATAATCATCATCGTCGTCGTCATCACTCATAATCACAATTATAGTCATAATCATAATATATAATAATTATCAGCCATAATAATAATTATGAATGACAATCAGCCATAATAATCATAATAATATAGTCATTATCATTATGAATGACAATCATCAGCCATCAGCACTTCAGCAGTTCCAACTTCCATCCACCACATCCATTCTCGAACGGCAATTTGTCTATGGATTCCACCCCCATTTTTTGGGGGCAAGGCTTGCGCCGTGACAATTGAGCCCTTGCCGTTCTCCCCAGGGTCCCGTGGACGGGAAAACTCCTCCCCATATTATGAAAAAATCTCGTGGGCAACATAGTTGCATAGTTGCAGGCTATATCAGCATATGTCATGCTTGAATCCGACATGTTTGTGATACAGTAATACACCCTTTTGCTGGTTGAGTTCCCAGAAAGCTAGATGTCTGTTGGTGAAAACTCCATATCTTAATCACCTGCGAAATCCCAATGTGCGTTCACGGTTAAAGGATGTGAATTCCCCCATGGCTTTCCGGAAAAAACGAGCGACGGAGGTATCCGTTGATCCAAGGGCGGAAGACGACTGAGCAACTTCTTGAGGGGCTCAGCCTGGATTCGACACGGCCCGGGCAAAGACGGGGATATTGAGACACTTTACAACATTTTACAAATGTGTGTCTAAAAATTGGGGTATACCATGGTAATACCTACGGTAATACCATGGTATACTGATGTTTTTTTTGTATACCATTGTATACCCATTTTCCATTGCAGTTTGAATGGGACATTTTGCTGATGATTGACCAGTGGATTTAAGGGGTGGATTTGCTACTGGTGATCGTTTTCTAAGATCCTCCAAGTAAGTCACTTTTCGGACAAGGTAACTAGTAGATAAGTGCATTATAGTATGTAAGAGCTATCATTACAAGTGAATTAGAAGTGATTAATAGTAATGGTTCCCAGTAGTATAAGGAATAGAACATTATATATGTCAATGGTACTTTTAATCATTTTGTTTGTACAATAGTAGAAGTAGTATGGATACTAATTAAGTACTAGTAAAATTCAAAGTGATTTAATGTGGGATAATGTGGGCAACTCAATAATAATAAACCTAGCATTTGGGGATGATGCTTAAACACATGTTAACATCCATGAATAGTGAGATTGAGGATGGTTTATGGCATTGGGTTTACCGATGTTTACCTCATTAATCTCTACTAAAAGTCACTGCTTCAGGAACCTCCCGGACCTGCTGAGAATCCCCGACGTCCGCTGTGCGGAAAAACTTGGCGTTTCGAGCGCAGACCTGGCGTTGAGGAAAAAGGTGTGTTTCAGCAGACAAAAAACATACGTTTTGGGAGAGAGGTGAAACATAAGTTTCCGGCTACCAAAACAAAGCTTTCGGCTGGGAAAAGGTTTGTTCCCGAAAGGGAAAACAAACGTTTGCAGGAAAGGCTGGAGAACCATCGGGAAACCGAAGTTTCAAACTAGAGTTTCGAGTTTGAGAAACAATTGTTTCCAAGCCGGAAGGAAAGCGTTCGTTTGTTTCCGACCCGTCCCCCCGGCTGCAGAACAGACTTTTGCCGGAGTGCCACAAGTTTGGCGGGGACAGTCTCACATGAGTTCGTTATGCCGGCTGGAAATGAGATGAAGAAGAAGAAGAACAAGAACAACAACAACAACATCATCAACAACAACAACAACAACGACAATGAATGTGGCGAGGCTGTCAAAGTGTGGCAAGTTGGTTGGCGAGGCCGAACAAAAATAGGTGTGTTTCGATGTGTTTCGCATGAGACGGATCCCAATCCATTTTGCTGCGCTATTACAAAATGGGCAAGGCCGATGTAGTTTGGAAAACACTAGTTTGCTGGGAAAGCAACAAAAGTATTGAAACCATAGTTTTGGTCTCTGGAAAGAAACGTGTTTTCTGCAGAGCCTCTGTGCCACATGGGAAACGTAAGTTGTGCGCTTCACAAAACACGCCAAAATTGCCGGGTTGCCAACGTTGCCAACGTTGCCAACGTGTGGTTTGCTGCTCAGAAACAAAGGGAAACGTTGGCTTATGCTGGAAAACAAACTGCTGCCTGCACTGGGACATTCATGGGATTTCGTGGGACTTTTTGCAAAGTTGACCTATTACTTCGACACAAGAGACTCGCCTGCTCCATTGATTGGGATTTCACATGGATTTCATGGGAAAGCATATCCTCCGGTGTCAAAGATGGCTGGAAAATCCCCAATCAATGGAGTTTTCAAGGGGGACATGTCCATTGCCATGCTTGATCACTGGAGAGTACCATATTATTAAAGCTCAAATTTTTGTAAACCCAATGATCCATAGATTATTAGACTTATCAGCTCACATATATCCATTATAAGCAATAATGTCCTTTTGGTAAAAATAGAGGGGCCGGGAGCTGGTATACCATCTATCATCGTTTATCTGTTGGTATTTCGGGGTTTCCAAACAACACCCTCTTTTTTCATCAACCAACCAATGGGAAAGGGACATCTATGGTGATTAATAGTGGTTAATAGTGGTTAACAATGGTTAATAACCACTGTTAACCACTATTAACCACTATTAACCACTAATCCTTTATAATATAATGGTTAAATAATGGATAATAATAGTTAATCATGTACAGTAATGTGGCAAAGCCAATAAGAAACCTCCAATTTCAGAGGATTACCCCACAAGCGGTGGCATCTGGTTATGTAGCTACGGAAGCCATGGCACATGACAGTAGATGGTAAACATGATGTTTTACCTACTAACAATGGTTATTGTCCATATATATATATATATATATCATTGTATATCATAGACTATATACATTATATACACTATATATGATATAATGTGTATATATCTAAATAATTCTAAATATATAATGTATATTCACAGTATATACATTGGCTTCGAGGACAGCCTGCCTCCTCCATGGTGGGTCTTTTCTTGGGATCTTTCTGCAAACACATCCTGAGCCGCACCACAATCGCCACAGCACCAGGCACGGCAAGGATGATCATGGTGAGGGTGATTCGCATGAGCAAAATTAAATGCAAGAATACATACATTCGATACGTATACATGTATGTATATATATATATACAATTACAATTATAAATATAACCCAAGTATATCCAAGTATTGTTTTCATCCTGGCATCAACATCATTGCCATCGCAACACTCTTCCAAATCAGATGTCTTCCGTTTAAGCTTTCAACGAGATCCCACAAAACCAATTGTCACCATCGATGGGAATCCCATCATTTGATGGCATAATTCGTGTAAAAATCCCAACTATATCCTCCAATTACAAACCATTCTCCCAGATGGAAACTCCCCATTGGTAAAACATGGTAAAACCGCCACAGAAAAATTTCCCCAATGACCCAACGAAACTCACAGGTCTTCACCGCCCAGGCGCTCGATTAAATCTAAAAAAAGGTGGGACAGCTTCCTGGCGTGGTGAGCTAAGAGATCCTGTGGGTGGCGAAATCCTGCACCAGCTAAGGGTAACTCTCTGGACTGTGACTATGAAACACTGGGACCCAAAAAATTGGATTAGAAGGGGATCTTTACCATCTACCAACAGGTGCAGGATTTCGCAACCATCCAGGTGTTTGTTATCAACGTGTTGCAATTCCTATGGGGACAAACGGGATATATGAGATTGATATGAGATACATTGACCAATTAGCTTTCAAATGGTAAGAAGCCTCATTTTTTGCTGGTCTGATGTAAAACCCATCAAACATTGTTATTTCGAAGGACAGGACATGTATTTACAAGGAAATGTCTGAAAATGGGCAGCCATCTGAGAAAAATAACGATCAACGATTGGATTCTTGGCACATTAAACTTTCAGAGAACCACATGACTATTGGCCATTGATGTCGGCTAACTGCGTTCTGTTCTCTTCTATGTTCTTGTCATTTTTCATAGCTTTTCCAGCAGTGTTTCCTGTCAAAGTCCGTGCCTATTCGCCTTTGGTGGTTCCTTCTCAATGATGATCTTCATGACCTGCGACAAACCAATGCCAAGTTAAGGCGTTAAGGATGGCTAAGCGGACCTGAAAATGCTACATTTTCACCTGATTGACCCATTCAAAATGGTGATTTACCCATTGAAAATGGTGATTTTCCATGGTAAATGATAGTTAACCTGGTTGGTGGTATACCCCTCTGAAAAATATATTAGAGTGAAAGTCAATGGGAAGGATGACATCCCATATATGAAATGGAAAATAAACAATGTTTGAAACCACCAATGACCAACCAGGAAAAACATCGAATGCCATCAGAAATGGTTTCAAAATTGCCCCACAACGGCAGCTCATAACTTGATGGTCATGTAATTTTTGTCTGAAATATTGGGAACATGTTTTTTTCTGATACCAACTGTTATCCCCATCACAGGCTGAAAAAATCAGTACCCCGTGGCCCCATGGCTTGATTCCGGCGTTTTTGTGACCAGTTCAATCCCCAGATTTTTGGGCTGGAAATTCCCATGAGATTCTTGGGAACGTTGAGCATTGAAGAAGCATTCAGATGTCAATTAATGTAAATTAATGTCAATTAATGTCAATTGATGTCAATTGATGCTTAAATCATCTGGAAAATCCCAAGTTCGTGAAAAACCCCAAGTTTTCATCGGTTTTTATCTCAGTCGTTTGCCCATCAAAATTCACGGCCGACTCGTTGAAAACGACCGCGCCTTCAAGGGATGCATCCTTTGGTAGGGCGCCTCCCCTGTGGCGAGCTCGATGCCAGTGATGCCTCAGCTCATGGTTAATGATGGTGAATGATGATGATTATTGGCCATTGATAATTACTAATCCTGGACAATTCCTGGATAATCATGATGAATGATGATTAATGATGGATAATCATGATGAATGATGGTTCATGATGGTATCATAGTCTATACGATTATATAGATTGATTAATAATTAATGGTATCATAGTCTATATGAGTGGCGGACAAAATTACGTATACTACCCGCAATGGACATGGCCAAAGTGGATGTTCACTCCCCACTACTTTAGTTTTCCGCTAATTTTGTCAGTCACTCATATAGTCAATAGTGGTTGACAATTCCATCATGGTATATCATGGTCAATCAGGGTTGCTCCACTTAAACCCCAGGTACCAGGGGGGTAAATGACCGTAAATATAGAGGTAAAATTACCAATTTACCCCTCTTGTGGTTATGGGATGGAGCAAGCCAGTTTAACTACAAGAAATGTGGAGTCTTGATCAACAAGAGTCGTCGGTTGTGGTGTTTAAATCATGAAGAATTGGAATTGAACCAAGAGAACGAGGTGATTTCAGCAATGAAAAGTGCGACTTGACCAGTCAGAAAGTGCAATTTATATAGCCAGTAAAATTGGTGGTTGAGACAGCAAACATTGTGGTTTGAGGGGTAAAAATTGTGGTGCGAAAATGTTGATTTAAAGAGCAAATATAAGGAACATAACCAACAGTTGTAATTTGGGGGTGTGCACCGAACTGGTGGTAAACCAACGGATGCAAAGGAGTTTTCGTAGCTTGGGGTCCCTCAAGCTGCTGAAGCTGCAACCCATACTTCTTGCGTGGGTTGTTGTGACTGGGAAGTGTAAAAACAGGTATAACCCCTTTACCCAGACTTTGCACCTGGCACTGGAATAAAAACATCATCTAAAATCTAAAATCCAATGTGGTAAAGCCAATGCAATAAACCTACCATTTGGAGAGGGTCGGAAATCCCACCCATAAAAAAGTGAAATTGGGATGATTTGCTGTTGCGTTTACCACATTACTGATGATTCCCCATTGATTTTCCCAAAACAATTTGATGTTCCGTTCTTCACAGCCAGTTGTTTTTTTTCCACCTTCAGTTCCCTCCGTTCCGCCCAGAGGCCGTAAGACCAGATATCCGCCTGCATCCGGACTTTGGGAAGGGATGGGAAGTGCAATTTGTCCGAAGTCCTCAAGGGAATGGCATGCTTTCTATTTACATATATATAAAAATATAGAGACAGAGAGGGGAGAAAGATATTGTATAAAAATGTGGCTGGTATCTATCACATAGATAATATGTATATATATATATATTATAGTTATGTATATTTATATATATATATATTATAGTTATGTATATATATAGTATAGTTATGTATATATATAGTATAGTTATGTATGTATATATATAGTATAGTTATGTGTATATATATATATATATTATAGTTATGTATATATAGTGTAGTTATGTATATATATATGTATATATATATTATAGTTATGTATATATGTACTATAGCTATATATAGTATAGTTATGTATTATAGTTGTATATCATAGTTGCATCTTATAGTTATATGTCATAACTATATATTATAGTTATATATTATAGTTATATATTATAGTTATATATATATAGTATGTATATAGTTATATACAGTAGATGTTAGTAGTTATATATATATAGTCAAATATAGCTATGTATAGTTATATATCGTTATATATAGTTATATATAGTTATATATACTTGTATATATAGTCATATATATATAGTTATATACATATATCATATATAGTTATATACCTATATAGTTATATATATGTATATATATAGTTGCATATACTTATATATAGTTATACATAGTCATTATATAGTTATATATAGTCATTATATAGTTATATATATATAGTTATATATATATAGTTTTATATTATATTATAGATAGATACAAATAGATAGAACATAGATACCCATCAGGTCAATCAAGTCACCACTCGACTGCACCGCCTTGTAATCGTAGCCGTGAGTTTGCTCCAAGACCTGTGGGTCGGGGACCAAGGGGGGAGGGGACCCTTAATATGTGCATATTTCTATGTGTTTAAGATATATATATATACACTGTATGATGTGTATATTATATTTTATGTATGTACACATCTATGTGTATAATGGGGTGTATATATATATATGGTATATATGTATATATTGATGGTATATATTATAGCATTTGTGCCATGCTCAAACGTGGTATATGGGGTATGGTCATCCATCCCACAAATGGAATCCTTGTACTGGGTATTGTATATGACATCTATAATGCTAGGAAAATGTATCACTGCGAAAACAGGAGTGAACCACTATGGGTTAGTTTATCATTATTTAGGACAACAAATAATTATGCTTAGTTTTCCATTATATACCTGCACCCTGAAGTGGGAGTCAACCCCTCTTGATCCTCAAGGGTCAGCACCAGTACCAGTACCTCAAATTTTGACATGGCTTGGTGATTTCGGCACCATCACCTGGCTTTTCTTTGCATTGCAAATGTTGGATTGCCAGAGGAGGATCTTTGACTCAAATCCCCGTCCGGTTGGTCAAATTCATGTTCTTAATGTCGAAAGAAACATATATCGTCTGCTGTTTGAAGTTCCGTTTCCGACGCTTAAACCCAAACGTCCTATAGTTCGACCAGCATTGTTGGTGGTGAGAGTAACCCACAAAAAGATTCAGAAAAGGTTCAATTTATATGTATATACCACTATTTCAGGATGGGATATGATTTTACTGCAACCTTTTTGGGGCTTGCTATCAATATATATATATATATATATACATATATATAATATATAATATATATATATATCATCAGGCAATTCGCTACATAGCTATGGAAAATGAAACAGTTAGTTCGATGATTTAGCTACTATAAATATCTACAAATGGTGGTTTTCCATAAACCCCAAAAACCATAAACTCCAACAATTGCCAGAGGGTATACCACAAATCCACTTGTTAATCAACATCTTCCTCATAGTTTCATGCTTCTTCGACCAGCAGAACCAGCAGAACCGCCTCTGGTGCCATCCAGCAGGGCGTTCCGACGAAGGTCTGCCGTTTCTTGTCGTCCCTGGAAGCCGGGAAGTGCCGAAAGTGCCAGGCCGGCCCGAAGTGCTACAGTTATAGGCCTATAGCCAGTTATAACTGGCTAACTGACCTCATTTAAGCGATATACACATATGTATATATATATATATAATTTGTTGATCCATTGATATATGTCACCTTGGTTGAAGGAGTTATAATCCCATTTATAACTGTTAAGGGTCATGTAACATGAGCAATACTTGGTGACTCGCAGGCATCTTTTTGGGTTAGTTCATCCGATTCAGAAGCTTGATGACAAAAAGTATTTGTGCCAAAGATTGAGTTAGCACAAGCAGCAAAAACATGCAAAAACATAACAAGTATCTAACAGATATTCTCCAGCACTCTTACTTGGGTCAAAGGTCCAGAAGAAAATGATTTTTATCAGCCAGTTGTGTTGGTATCATATCCCATCTGTGTAGCTTGATTTCCCAGCTCTGTGGCTTCTGGTGTTCTCTCCCAATTGAGCAGTTCCAAACCCTCCCCTTTTGTAAACTAACATAACTGTGGAAAATGGCCACTGTTAATAAGTATCTCAACTAGAAATGCGCCATTTTCAACCGCTATGTTAGTTTACCGGATGGTATTGCAAATGGGTTCCACTGGCTACTTGGGAACGGGATTCCCATTGACTCGGACACCATATTCCCCAAAAACGTAGTCAGTAGCACCCCATATCTCATTGAGCTAGAGAGGTGTGGGAAACTGTTCATCAAACATGACATTCCTCACCAGAATATATCTAATATATATATATAATATATGATATAATATTATATACATACATACATACATACATACATACATATATATATATATATATATTATATAATAATATATAATATATATATATATATTTAATATAATATATATATATATATATTATATATTATATATTATATATTATATATATAATATATATATATACATATATTATATTATATAATATATATATACAT
>Ga0126342_10018772_pt1 | contig 11819 bp, 9 predicted proteins | sample Cyp1metagenome_FD_92528 | JGI IMG/M metagenome (GOLD analysis project Ga0126342, IMG submission 92528) | Coral microbial communities from Lord Howe Island, Old Settlement Bay, Australia - Cyphastrea 1 metagenome | ecosystem: Host-associated > Invertebrates > Cnidaria > Coral ... | reverse complement strand
ATAGGGAAAGATCCACCATTTTCATGGGGAAAATCACCATTTTCATGGGGAAAATCACCATTTGTATAGGGAAAGATCCACCATTTTCATGGGGAAAATCACAATTTTCATGGGGAAAATCACAATTTTCATGGGGAAAATCACAATTTGTATAGGGAAAGATCCACCAATTTTCATGGGGAAAATCACCATTTTTATAGGGAAAGATCCACCATTTTCATGGGGAAATCACAATTTTCATGGGAAAATCATAATTTTCATGGGGAAATCACAATTTTCATGGGAAAATCACAATTTTCATGGGAAAATCACAATTTTCATGGGGAAAATCACCATTTTCATGGTGAAAATAACAATTTGTATAGGGAAAATCACAATTTTCATGGGGAAAATTACCATTTTCATGGGGAAAATCACAATTTTCATGGGGAAAATCATAATTTTCATGGGGAAAATAACCATTTGTATAGGGAAAGATCCACCATTTTCATCCATTTTCATGGGGAAAATTACCATTTTTATAGGGAAAGATCCACCATTTTCATGGGGAAAATCACCATTTTTATAGGGAAAATCACCATTTTCATAGGTAAAGATCCACCATTTTCATGGGGAAAATCAACTATCAATCATCATTTTTCATAGGGAAATAGCTAACGATTTCAACTGGGTCATTTTCAATAGATAACTTATGATAACTGTTAAATTGCTTGCGTTGATAGGTTTTGTCTTTAACCAAATCTTGGACCATCTTTCACAGTTGCAGCAATGGCCGTTCGGCTCAAAACCCATGAAACCCTAAGCTGAAGCCAAAATAATGGGATCTAGAACCCAAAATACCATTCATTTGTTTGGGGTAAAATGGTTGTCACATCTCATTTTGGCATTCGTTGTTTAACATCGGGACCCAAACAGAATTATATATAAGTATTCGAAATATGTTAATATAATTTTCGAAAGCCAATGATTATATACTTATCCTAATTCTTATACTATAGTTATATACAGTAAGTATTCTTACTTATACGCCTATGATTTTCCAAAGATGTCTTCCTTAAAAAAGCTGCATGGAATCTCCAAAGATGTGGGATGATTTTAGGCGGATCCACAAGGATCCAGTGTCCCACCTGCGACATGTGACAGCTGCAGGGCTGCTTTCAGCATCCTGCGGCAGTGCTCCGAAGATCATCGAAGATCTACCGTCTTTAGCTGGTTGGTGGTTGACCTACCCCTCTGAAAAATGATGGAGTGAGTTCGTCAGTTGGGGTGATCATGATGATGATGATGATGATTCCCAATATATGCAAAGTCATAATCCATTCCATGGTTCCAGTCACCACCAACCAGTTTGTGATGGTGGAAACACCATGTGGTTCGGTAACGGGGACTATGTTGGGGACTATGGACGCGACTGGATCGATTTGTTGAGCACCACTGGATCGACATCACGGATGCGCGGATCCGCTACATCCAATCCACATCTGCTAGCCTCCAGTCAATCAATAAAATCAATATAGACCCAAAACTGGAGGTGGAATTGACCCAATTTGCAGATATTTCCAGTAACAGGAAGATTACTTTCCAGTCAAACATCGCCAATTTTCTGCGGAAAGTAGTCTTCCTGTTACTTCTGGGGATGCAAATTTTTTGTTCTGCCACCAGCCCATATTATGCTTGGTTCATCCCGAGATCCCAAAGATATCCCGCGAAAACGGTGATTGTGGTTGGAACGAACTGGAAGAACTGGTATAAATTAACCCAACAAAAACCTGATCATGAGGTATGAACTTGTTCATTTTAATTCCCGATACATCGCAATTTATATATGCATTTATAGCATCCCATGGCGCCATGCTTAGTAACCCATCCTCAGTAACTAGCTTAGAAACTACCCTCTGGTGAACTAACATAGCAATGGACAATCACCATTTTTAATGGGAAAATCCACTATAAATATTATAAATGGCCATTTTCAATTGCGATGTTAGTTCACCAGAGGGTACCATCTAACCTCATCGTTTACTCAGCATTTTACGAAGCATTTGTTGAGGGGATGCCCCGATGGCCCCCGATGGCCTCACAAGCTGCCACGGGACTGGGATGTGGTAAAGCTCCACAGCCCACCGGACGACACCTGGGACCCACGAGGACCGGGACGTTGGGGGCTTCAGTTGGCCATGGTGTTCTTAAAGGAAACTCTAGCCATGGTCAAAAGATGGGAAAAAATGATGAATCATTCATGATGATAAAAGAGTGTTCCGGTCATCATACAAAAAATATCCGATTTTCGGTGTTACAGTAAACCATGTCAAAACCCAGATTTCATGGTTAACTCATGTAAAATCCCAACCAATTCGCCAGTGGTTTTGAACCCTTCAGTCCCTTCATGGCTGAGATCCCCACTGGGACGGCGCCGTCCCAGTTGCGCCGCTGCAAACAAAGCCAGGCTCGACCTGGCTGTCTCTTTTCGAACCAGCAGACTATCTGTTCATGTTGGGAAAATGAGGATGAGCCCACTGGTTGATGGAAATCTAATGTGGTATATATCAAAAAATTAGGATGAATGGGGTATATACCACAATTTTCAGATAAACTATAATAGACCCATCTAAAGACCCATCTATTTTAAGGTGATTTCTGGATGCAAATGATGCTACATGTATGTAAATTTAAATGTACCATCCATGTACCATACAAGTACATGGATGGTATGATATCAGACATCACAAAACCATCTTACATCAAACACCACATCAAACACCATTAAGCATCATCAAAGCATCATATGATATACCCTCTGGTAAACGTTTACATAAGTATGGAACATCACCATTTTTCATGGGAAAACTCATTATAAATGGCCATGTTCAATAGCTATGTTAAATTACCAGAGGGTATCCCATATATTCCAATGATTTTCCCATAAAACCATATAAAACATCCATTTCTAGTGGATACCATACACATCAAACATCATCAAACCACCATTAACGCAATGTCGCCTTGCAGTTAGCATCGCAGCCATCGAAGGCATCTAAGCCGCCATCATCGCATTCCTCCTGCCCAAAAGTTGGCTTTTGCATAGTTTTCCGAATAAAAACAACCCAACAATGTTGTCAAAATACATGAAAATGATATGGCAGTGTGTCAAAACCTTGTACCCCTGGTGAACATCAAAATAGCTGGTAAATGGATGTTCATCCCGCTAAAAATGGTATGTATAGGTATTGATCCATAGCCATATAGACAATGATGATGTTTAGATGATTGTCGAAATATAAATCTGGTTGGTGGTTGACCTACCCCTCTGAAAAATGACGGAGTTAAAGTCAATGGGAAGGATGACATCCCATATATGAAATGGGAAATAAAATTCATGCTCCAAACCACCAACCAGATATCCTGAATTGAAGAATTATGCATCATTTATCATCATTTACTACCCTACAATCATTTCCAGTTTTGGCTGGCATGATTGTTAACATCGTCGCTATCAACGGGATATGGACTGCACCTTTTTAACATGTTTCAACCATAATCATCCATTTGTAAAGCAAGAGTTTTCAACGCAATAAAACATTTGTAATCACCAGAGACGTTATGAACCACAATAGTTGCTACTATCCATAAACATCCAAAAGCAAAATAAAAAAGACCCAACTCATTAACAACTGTTAAAAGAAACTATACCCAGTTGGCATCCACTGCTGATCCAAATATCGGCACATATTGAGGCGCGACGTTTTTTTTCTCCTCCCCAATCACGAGACCGTCGCCACAGGCGAACTGACAGTCCCACACCATGTAGACCTCGGAAAAAGGCGGGATGGCAACAATGGCAACCCCAAAAAATGGAGTGATGATGAGTGATGCACAGGGTGGGACAAGTTGGACCATGTAGTTGGGAGTGATTGAAAAACAACAGGCTGCAAATCAATACGCACACAAACGATTTGTCATTGTGGTCATTTGTTGCATTCAACCATCCATTTTATTTGGGTCAAAAACATACCCATACCACATCTTGCGAATTTTAGCCTTAGGAAACACATCTGCAATGGAACCAACAAGTTTCACCTCACCTTGGAGTGAAAACCAGACTTTCAATGAGATGCTCTAGATGGGATTATAGCAAATGACAACTGATTCTCTGTCAATTAGGCTTGTTCAGTGACCAACATACCGACCCCTACAATCTCCTGAAACTAGTCAATTTTGTCAATTTGGGTCTGTGATTTTTTTTTGGCAAACCTCATCTTTCACGGATGAAAACCTCAAGGCTACCACACATATCTTCCGCCCGCCGCGACGACCACTTTTTTTCGAATCAAAGCTGTGGCGTCAGCTCCAGTTCATGTGCAAACACCACCACGGGCCTTGGATGTAGACACCACACATCATGTAAACCCGGGTGAACATCGAGGGTGGCGCCCTACACCATCCAAAAACCACCAAACCAGCACCGGGTGTTTTGGTGATTTTTCGGAATGGATCTAGGTTGCTTGGTGCTCATGTCCACCCAAGTCAAAGTTATTACATATATACCCTCTGGTAATTTGTTACATAGCTATTGAACATGGCCATAAAAATAGTGGATTTAACCATTGATAGCATGGTGGATCTTTCCAGTTCGCTATGTTAGCAGGCCGGGTATTACTTTCCGCCAACGCTTTCCAGTTTTGGACGTGCCCGCCAGCTGTAGCCCGGTCAACGACTCTGGACTTTATCTACCTGTCGGTGTTACCACCATACCAGGACCATAAACAGAATGGGACCATCATTACCACGTTCGCTTCCCATGACCTTCTACCAGGAGTTCTTATTTTTTGGAGCGGTTTAGGAACCGCTGAGCGGGAATGCTTATTTTGTCTCATCTATCGCGAGGCGAGTGGCTTGTCGAAGGTATCAAAGTACAACGGGCTCAAGGGATCAAAGTACGACGCGGTCAACACATTCAGTCGGACGCCCTTGTCCGTTCCTTGGCAGAAACACACCGCACCATGGTGATGCGGAAACCGAGATTGACCAGCTGTCATGTCTTAAATAGGGATGGGTCAAAACCTTGTACCCCTGATGAACCCCAAAATAGCTGGTAAATGGATGTTCATCCCACTAAAATGTATCTATAGGTATTGACCCATCATCAAATGACGAAAACTGGTAAGTTACAAAGCTGTTTGAGCACAACCCTGATAGACCAACCCTTCACAACCAAAAAACGCATGGAAAAAAGCATCCCCAACAACCCATCCTGCTGACATATTCCATACATATCCCTATTCGATCCATTCTGGTTTCAGCTCTGTTGGATCCCCTGGTCGAGGCGCGTTGGAAAGTCTTGAAGTGTTGGTAGTTGCAGTTGTAGCCCTGGGTCACTCGGCTGGAAAAGGTCACCTGACCTGGCAGATGGCAGGGGATGGCGGGATGAAGTTTTGACATGGGATTTAATGGTGATTTTCCATGGGATTTATGGTGGTTTAATGGAATCTAATGGGATTTACCCTCTGGTTATTTGTTACATCGGAAAATGGTGATGTTCCATGGGTTTTAATGGGATTTCATGGTGATTTAATGGAGATACCCGGCCTGGTTATGACTGTTACAGTTCGCCATGGAAGCCATGGCCCATAGAAATAGATGATGTTCCCATAAAAACCTCCATTTATTTCAGGGATTTTCCATGGCGAACTGTTAAATAACCAGATGGTATCTGTGGATGGGTCAAAACCTATGAATTACCGTTTTTTTATTACATATGAAATTACCATATTTGGGGGAATAGCCATCCATTAACCATCCATGAACCAGCTATTCTCGTGTACCTAGGGCACGAGGGCTTTGACCCATAACTATAGCAATCCCCAAATAGAAACGTTGGAAACCTATGGATCCGGCAATTCTGTTAGCAAACCCCAAAATGGATAAGGTCAGTTGGAAACTTGGGAACCTATACAAAACACGTTAGAAAGAAATTCCAGCATGTTGAGGGAACCCTATGCCCTATGTGGATCTATGTGGTATTATGTGGTATTTATATATGAAATGTTTTCGTGAGCTAAGTTCATACCATAGGCAACCTAAGATTCGTGATATTTTTTGGACTTGTTTTTTCCTCCAACATTCTTTGGGTCTCGGATCGTCATCTGGAAAATCTTCCAGCCACGTTTATCACCGCACAGAACCGCTGATAAAAGCGCCAAGGAACGTCTGTACTCGCTGCACAGAAAGAGGTCATCCTCCAAGTCGCCGGAGATGCGTGTCATCGACGCAAGTGTCATATAAATTGGTTGGCTGAAAGAACTAGGATTTTAATGGGATTTCCATGGTTAATAATGGTTAATAATGGTTAATGATGGTTAATGATGGTTAATAATCATATCTGGTTGGTTGGTGGTGCAATAACCATCTTGAAAAATGATGGAGTGAAAGTCAGCTGGGAAGGATGACATCCCATATATGAAATGGAAAACAACAAATGTGTGAAACCACCAACCAGGATCTAAAGACGCAAGTAACAACCAAACAGCAACACGAACACATACACACATGATCAGCTAACAAATCCTTAAATATAGGGATCTATAATCAATAATCCTATCTTGCACCATTTAACATATTTAACGCATCCCAAAACGTGGCTTTCTCTGAACTTTTTGGAGCCCCAAAAAGGTGACCCAATCGGTGGATGCAACGCACGAAGGCGCGCCTTGGGTTGCTCCGAGTCCCTGGAATTCACGAAGAGTTCCACCCGCTCCGCGTTTTTGGAGGCGACCAGCCTGGTGAGATGACAGGAACTTCAGCATCCAGCAGGAAACACACCATGAAACACACCATTAACCATGAATAACCATGAATACCATGAACCATGAAGATCTATGAACATCTATGAAATGAACTTCCTATTTTCCATCTATTAATCGATATCTACTATGAACAAATGGTGGGGATTACCATAATATCATACCCATAATCTATGAACAAATTGAAGTCAATATGATTGAACCACCGAAGAGGATTCCAGTCGGCGTGATTAGATCCAGTGCATTCCACTCTGGAGTTTTGGAGCTATTCAAACTCGATGGGATGGGTGAAACAAACAGGTCGGATCCAAACCATGACATAACATGACCTACCCTCCGGTCAGCGGGCGTTTACATAACGAACTGGAATGATCCACCATGCTAATGGGAAAATCCAGGATTTCTATTAATGACCATTTTCAATAGCTTGGCTTTAACTGTATGTTTACCAGGCCGGGAAACAAAATTATAGAAAATAATAGAAAAAATAATTGGACAATCCACCATGATCAAATCTTCTAGATCTAGCTACCATAATCTCCGACCCTTCTACCGTTAATAGCCACCGGCCTCATGGTGAGCCGGTTGGGGTCCTGGCTCGGTGTGTAGTCCACACCTCAGTGATGAATCCGCAACCCACCGAAGCGGTAGATCCTTGGTCTCATTACCCTCTGGCCCTCTGGTTATGACTAACATAGCTATTGAAAATGGGTAATGAAAAGCCATAAATGGGTAATGGCCAAAGATTAACCATTTTATAGATCCACTATATGACTTGTTATCATTTTCATAGCTATTGAAAATGGTGATTTTCCAGTTCGTTATGTAAACGTTTACCAGAGGGTAGTTCCAAACCAAAAAAAAAAGTCAAACAAAATGCAGGTGATAAACTGTCAAAAAAGGTCTATATAATAACACTTTTGAAACCATGGCTCTACATTAACTTTCAACATATTCTCCAAAGCCTTGGGTGGATGACTTGTTGATTCCAAAGCCCGTTTTTTTGGGCCGAGATCATCATCCCCAACTGTGGCTTATGAACAAAAAACGTTGAGACCACCAACCGGTTTTTCTGATTGTTAGTACTAATTGTATCTAAGTGAAAACTAATATAATTGTATCTAAAGTACTAATTGTTAGTACCAATGTTACATAGTTATCGAAGTGAACACTAATTGTTAGTACTAATTGTATCTTAGCATGTAACACGTTGAAACCACCTATATATAGTACTAATCGATAATCGTATCTAAGTGTTACATGCCAATTTTACCGTGTTTAGGATAGGATAGTGAAGATAAGTGAAGTTGTTTGTTTGTTGCATCCCCATTTTTCGGATACACTTCAGGTTTCTGGACTAATACATAATATATTATTATAATGCATTATGGATACATTTTACGTATAATATGCATATATAATCAGTATATATATAATTATATATATACTTGTATTTGCATATGCATAATATATATATATACATACATGTATAATATATATATATATATACATACATGTATAATATATATACATATACATACATGTATACATATATATATTATTATTATTATTATTATTATTACATATATAGATATATTGAATATCTGTGGCTGTATCCTACTTCTTTTGCAGGTTGGAGGTTGGAGACCTCCCCAGCTTCGCCAGGGCGCTGGTCACCCGGCCCTTGCCCGGTGACAGGTGCGCTGCCACCGTGGAGCGCAGATTCTGCGGCCAATCCTCCACCACGCCTGGCAGATATCACCAGCAATTTATAGGGGATTTAGATGGATACCATATACCATATAAATTAGGGGAAAGGATAGGTTTATAGATGTTTTTCTTTCTACATCTGTGGATTGGGATTGGGAAATCCACGATTCCCACCGCAGTCGCGCGGAAATCACATTCCAACATCTACCCTCTGGTAAACTAACATAGCTATTGAACATGGCCATTTATAGTGGATTTACCCATTAAAAATGGTGATTCTCCATAGTTATGTTAGTTTACCAGAGGGTAAATAAGGACATTTATAAAATAATATAGGGACATTTATATGATGGTATTTTTTTGGGATATTTTTTTGGGGATAAAGCTATGGAATTTCGACATTTGGGATATTTATAGGGGATATAGGGACAATTTATAGTTATCAGCAGGGATAAATTCATGTTCCAAACATTTCCAAACCACCAAGCAGTAGGGAAATATGGGATTTCCAGGGACAATTGGGTGGAACTTGTTGGGAATTGCAAGCTATAACCAGAATTGGGTTTCCTGCAACTCGATCCAATTCTGGGAATCTGGGGATATTCCATTTATAGGCTGGTTGGTGGTGCAATGTGCCCATCTTGAAACACGATGGAGTTCGTCAATGGGAAGGATGACATCCCACATATGGAAAATAAATAAAATTCATGTTCCAAACCACCAACCAGTAGGGGATTATGGGAATTTCTAGGGACAATTCGTGGAATTTTTGTAGTGAATTTACAAGGAACACATAAAGATCACACCTGGGAGGAATTTGGCAATTATAACTGGGTGTGTATAAGATCTATGTATAATTAACCTTCACCAATTGGTGAATGGACTGGTCCAAAGGAAAATCTTAAACAAATGAACGGAAACCATGGTTTTTGCACCAAAAATATTGAGGTGTCCTATAGATTTCCTTTCATCCAATTCAGATAATGGACATGTTACCAGGTGAAAAAAGGAGAGGATAAGAATGTACGACATGGACACTTAAATTAACGGATCACCAAAACAAGCGGAAATAGTCCATAGGTGAAACATATTCTTAGTACATGATTCTACACGATAGCAGTTGTTAATGTTCAAAGAAGCAACCATAACCCATAGGATCCATGTATGCTATATATGGTAACATGGATCCCATCAATATACCCCATTTTTGTTAGCATATACCATACATGGAGCATATGGGTATTCAACAAGATGGGTTGAAATTTGACCCTGGACTCAATTGCGACTACCTATATATACTCCACTTCAACCCGGCAGTAGTGCCTCCAACATTGTCATCTCGCACATAGGTCAGGTTGTACCTGCAATCCAGGCCCTCCATCCAGTGCATCTCAAGCTTTGCAGCCTAGCTACCAGCAAGTTTGGATGAGGTTTTCAAAAGGAATGTGCCATGGGGCCATGGTTGATTGACACTCAGGACAAACAGAGGAATGAACACGCAAACATGTGCACATGCATATATCTAAATATCAATAACTCCTGCTTTCATCAATCAGTGAAGACACTTCGACATAACATGATCATAAAACATCATAAAGCATGTGTAAACTCATAATCCAAACATATCCAAAATCTGTATCTTTATCCAAGTAACATAGCATCCGAAGCGTTCCTCCCACGGTTAGAGCACTCCAAGGGCGATTTTCCCACGTCCGCGAAGTCGATGATGGAACACGTCTTGAAACCCGGCACATCCTCCTAGACATCTCCCAGAAGTGGGGAAAGCGTCCATGGTTTGCTGGAAAATCCCCAGCTATAGTTACTATTGTTGGATGCTTTCCCCAGCTATGATGTGCTGAAATTTTTATCGGACTTTTTTCATGAAATCCCATATCAATCCATATCATCTCCATCAAATCCTACATAAATCGCATATAAATATAATCTCCATAGATATCTCCATTTTCCAAGCATTTCCCCACCATTTTTTGCCCCCTAAAACAACGCCCTTTCCATGGCACCCATGACTTGCGCGCCTGGCGCATCACCTGCTGCCTGGGAAGAGTGGGAAATTCGAAGCCCACGAAGCGACTGAGGACCGACCAGTGGCCTTCCAACCAGCTGGGGTAGACCTGGCGGATGGGGATGGAGGCCCCGGGGGTTGGGGTTGGGTGGTTGGGATGGGGATGGGGGTTGGGATATGTTGGGATGTTGGGAGGGGGAAAAAGAATTTTGGGTGATTCAAGAAAGGAAACAGTTCACGGTCCAAGAGGTGGGCTTTGATGTAACCGTTACGGACATCCCAGGAAATAACAACATCTTGATGATTCAGCAATTTCCTGGCTAACCACAACATGGCTACAGAACACGACCCATCTTCATTTCTTGCAATGATTCACCCGTGGAATCATGGCGTTTTTCACCACCGGCTCCCACCTGCTGCTTCGGCGGAATGTTGAAGATTGGTGAAGTGAGATCTTTTCCACTCCTGCCACAGTGTTTGCACCATCTCGAAGCGACTGAACAAACAGAAACGTTTTAAGCGATGAACCTCCCACTTTCATGTGATTTTGTTGAACCGCTATGAGTTTTTTTTGTGATTTAGAATCCCAACCTGTGGCAGTTTAAATATATATGTCAAATCAACATGTTCGCGAACATGTTCGGATTGAACATCTCCTTAAATATTGTCTGGCGAACAAAAAAAACACCTAATTTTCCCTGACAAACAAATGGGCTTGTCCTGAAATATCAAATTCATCATTTTCCATATGTTCCACGTCCAACTTTCATATTGTTGACAATATCTCCCATAATATCAGCTAAAGATGGATGTTCATCTGTTCATCCCCCCAAAAGTAGAACAGGTAATCCATGTAATTCCATCCCATTATTATTCCATGTGGGTCACAAAAAAAAATAAGGGCTAATATTCCCCCCCATATATTTTTAGTATAATGTATATTCCCCCATAATTTACGATTTTTCTCACCCCAATTCTGGCTTTCATCCCCTTCCTGCCATGGTTTTTGGATCCATCCCCACATGTCCAACCGCCGTCCGCGTCAGTCCCGCGTCCTCTTTTGCAGCAAGGCTTGGAGCTGCGCTGCTGAGGCGGAGAGCGGCGCGAGGGCGAAACCTGGGACGTTGATGGGGACTCAATGGTGCAAGAAATGGTAGGGGGGGTACAGGATGGTGCCCCCCCAGTTATAAGTTGGTTTATAAACCCCATTAACTATAGTTATATCTGCCATAAACCATAGTTATGGGAGTTATAAACCAACTTAGCTAACTATGGGGCACCACCTT
>Ga0126342_10018771_pt1 | contig 11819 bp, 7 predicted proteins | sample Cyp1metagenome_FD_92528 | JGI IMG/M metagenome (GOLD analysis project Ga0126342, IMG submission 92528) | Coral microbial communities from Lord Howe Island, Old Settlement Bay, Australia - Cyphastrea 1 metagenome | ecosystem: Host-associated > Invertebrates > Cnidaria > Coral ... | reverse complement strand
CCACCATTCGCACCAGTCTTCCCTTCTTTTTGAATGAGTTGTGACGTAGATTAAGGAACACATGACCTCAGGCTTGACTTATTTTGCTTGTTTTACCTCAGTAAATTTAACTTACTAGTTCAGACAACATGCTGGAAAAGAGCATTTTGCATGAACCACGAAGCTAAATTTACAGAGGTAAAACAAGTGAGATAAGTCAAGCCTGAAGTCGCACGTTCCTGAATCTACGTCACAACTCTGAGCATGTCGATGCTGTGATCAGCGGCACGGATCGACGGAAAGAAAATGGGATTTTCAGGTTTTTATACATTCATAACAAAATCGTTTTTTATCCAAATCGAAAAATTTTTTTTCAGATGTTCATTGCATGAAATGTAGGATCAGATGGGAAAATAAAAATTTTGATGATATGGGCACTTTAACATCTGATTAACCGAGCTTGGTCAGTCTGTATGGGAGAATCTTGACCTTGGTCATGAGAACAACCCCTCGCTGCGTTTAGTCTGTACTCACGACCTCAGTCAAGAACTAACTACTTGTCTATCTCATTGATAGTGATTAAGGCGGACTTGACTGTCTGGTCCCTGCTGAATTAAACAGTAACAGTTTGGCAAAGGGTTACAAAATTAATATTGAAAATCGCAAAAGTCTCAAAATTAAAGTGGCGCCAAAATATAGTGTAATAAGGTATTACTTTTTCTCTAGAGGTGCCCTTACTTTTGGTAAGAGGTAACAACTTGTTTATAGAAAGTGTAGGAGACATTGGGATCATGTGGGTTCACCGTATATTTTATTGGATTGTTCTAATCCGAGGTCTAATTTTATTCCTTTTTTGATAATGTATAGGGAATGGCAGTTTTAACATTTGGAGAGGGTATTATCAATTTATTTAATTTAGGAAACTTCGTCACACTGACGTCATATTAATCCTTTTTTGCGTGAGGAGATTGCCAATGAAATGGAAGACTACTTATTTAAGGTGAACACTTGGATACTGCAATATTTTATATTTAGTCAACCTTTTTGGCTTGGAGTAACCATTGTCATTTAAATTACTCCTGCTTAATTTATTACTCAATCTCTAGAGGTGCCCTTACTTTTGGTTGTTCGTAGGGCGTTAATAACAAATAAGGGGTGCACATGACAATGAGCTGAGTGCATTTTATGACAATGAATTGTTTTGAAAGGTATAAATGGACTTTTCTATTCCAAAATATGTCAGAACATGATTGTGGGCATGGGCACTTTCAATTGTTTTAGTCACAGGGATTAATATGTATTAATAGATGCATAAAAATGTATAAGAAATTGATTAATTATGTAAACGAGCACACTCCTCGCCCACTTCCCCAGTTACTAGGGAAGCGGTCATAACAAGTGTACCAGTAGTCAACGAGGACCCACCATGACTAGGGGTAGGGGTCTACACAATTCACCGACCTCTATCAAAGGAGCTGTTGCGCTATTTTTTGCTATTCTTCCCTTATCATTTTTTTAATGAGCTCTAAACTCAAACGTGAATTAAATATTAAGTGAAAGACAAAAATCCCATTTACATAACAAACATAGATGATTTCTAAGCATTATTTACCACTTGTTTTACACAAATGGGCCTAAACAATGAAAAACGTCGGGCCATCGTTTTTCAAGTTAACCTTTTCGCAATCTGTTTCAGTGGTGTCCAATTTTGACCATCTGCACTTCATTGCAGCTTCCTAGTAGTTGTTTCACGTTTTTCTATGGTTTGAAACTAGTATTAAGTGGTTTCAATTTGTTTTTAGACTAGTTTGTGTGTAACAGAATTGCTGAAAATAGCGTGACATAGCACCTTTAAGCAGTCACTTATAAAAGTCCCATAAATCGCTTTCCTTAATTACTGAAAAACTGACCTCTACTAAGTGGTCGTGGTCACCTTAGGTCCCAATAAGACCAGAAAGTCAAGTTTGGTGGACGCCAATCAAATGTGCGCCACTAAAAAATCTTTGGATTTCGATGCAAGAGAGCCAGAAGATCGATAATCGCTCCCATAAACAGTACGAGAAGGCGATTTCCAACCGCCACTCGGTTAGCTGTTACTGTTACTAGAGCTTAAGTTCTTTTGCAATAAAATTATAACTTCTTCCTTGCTTTCAGATTTGTTAGCTTTTACTGCTATGAATATTCTCAGAGTTTTGACGGCTAACTTTTGACGTCCACTTAACTTTGGCCATGTGAAATTTTAATGTTTAGGGTTAGCTCGCATGTTACTGAGAACCGCTGTAAATAATATTTTAAAATAATGTTTTAGATCTTACTTATGCACACCAATCGCAATTGAAATAAAAGACATCTTATCAGCGTACTGTCTGCTGGTGGAAATTTGCAGAAGTTCTTTGTTCTTGGCATATCCCCAAATTAGAAATAGGCCTTTTGGTCACGTGATCTACTTTCCGTAAACAAAAGCAATCCATTTTTGATAAATAATTTTATCAAAAATTAAGAGTGTATAGCAATTAGCTAGTATGCAAGTTTTCAGTCTTATATCTCTAAAGGGAGAATCCCCAGAGGCTCACGCACATGCCACTCGTGCCACGCCATCCGTGTGAACTGTCTCCCCCCTTTGAAGAAATCTCCTTATTTCATATCTCCAAGCCAGAGGTTGGCATCTCTGAACCTGTTTTATCAAAGCCTCCACTCTGCGGTATTCTTCACACCTGAACACTAGGTGAAACGTCTGCTTTGCATTCCACACTGATAGATCCTCAATTTCCAGTTTTTTCTTCCTGCATAATCAGTCATAATGAATGTTTCTAGTTCGTTCACACTATGCATGATGATGGAGTTTTGTAGCGCCGATTTGGGCAGCTTCAGAATTTCAGATGGCGAATTATTCATTTCAGATATTTGCGACCACCTTGTGCATTGCATAAATACTGTTTGTTATTATACCACAGCTTTTCCAATGAGAAGCAGATTATTACAGTGGTTTTGGTTTTTATTGCCCAAAAACACAACTGTGACCCTCGTATAAAAATAAATTATAATTCTACATGTACTGAATAAAGATTTACGCACGTTTTTTTTTTATACAGTACTGACTTTTAATGAATCTTTTAAAAATGATAATTCCCCTCGAAAGCTTACTCTACAGTGTGTTGCCCAGTTTCCGGCCGGTACCAGTTTCCGGCCAAAAAAAAGTAAACTCAGTTATTTTCGATGGGATTTTAACTCTTCGTCCACCAAATCAATCAGTCGGAATAACGAACATCTCCGCTATCAACTGATGGTTTTGGCGGGCTTTTTGGTTGAGAAACGAGCGAACAAGAAGGGATCTTGTTCAGGTGAGTAAAATCTAACCGGCAAATTTTTGGCCCTTTCACTGCGCAGCGAAGCTACCGTACGTAAACAAATAACTCGTTTAATAGGAAATACTTCACGGAGCTTGATAATTTTTTGAGCGAATTTACATTGAAGATGGAAGAAATTAAGGGACCTGTCATCATAAGCTAGAACTTAGCTGATTCCGAACTTCAGAAGCCTGAATCGTAGCTAAGATTTTCGCATACTGTGCCATTTTCCGGCCAGTGATCTGCACTCATGGATATATTGAGTTAAATTTACTGAGGTAAAACAAGCAAAATAAGTCAAGCCTGAGGTCATGTGTTCCTTAATCTACGTCACAACTCATTCAAAAAGAAGGGAAGACTGGTGCGAATGGTGGACGAAAATGGCGGCAAATTTGAATGTTTTTAAAACTTCTAAAAAAGATTACATTTTATCCAACTCAAATTTTTCTTTCGCAGAATTTCATTGGGTGAGATATAGAATCAGATAAGAAAATAAAAATTTTGACGATATGGGCACTTTAATTATATAGCCAAACAAGAAAACTTCAATTCGCTGAAAGGCGCTTAATGTAGCTGGTTCGTAGTCGCTGCCATTTTGCTTGCGAATTGAGATGAAGAATTAAGTCAGAAGAAGGTTGAACTCTCTCAATATCTCTAGCTCCCTTTACTTCTTACAGGCATTTAAGTCCCTATTACCCTTTTATTGAGTACTTTTCACTTTTGGGCTTTTGAAAAAAATTCTCAATTTTGTACGGCCATACATGTACATGGTTATTCTAAAAAGCTCGCAACTTACACCTTGCAAGATACAATGTACTAGCAGCAAAAAAATCATGGTATTCTAAATTATTAGGAATATTTAAGGTTACAGTATACAGTGGAACCTGGTTAATACAGACCCAAGCGAACATGCAAGTGTCTGTATTATCTGGGTGTTGACTTTTTCACTCAAAGGAGGTTCTCAAAAACTTCTTTATCTTGAAATTATTTTTTACTGATACAGTTAATTAGTAATTGGACCTAGCGTTGTACAATTCAGGCAAGGTTTACCTTCAGTTGTAAAAATCATACTATTAAACGAGAAAATCTTTTGGGCTTTTTCTATTTTCCATATTTTTGAGTTTTTGTTTCACCCAAAGTGAAACTCATCCATTTTTAGTGAATAAAAGCTCAACACTGCTCCTTCTTTACATCTTTTGTAAGGATCATACTACTAAAGCTGTCAGTGTTTTAGGCTCTTCCTTTTTCCATTCTTTTGCGTTTTTGCTTAACCCAAAGTGAAAATCAGCTTTCTTTAGTGCACGAAAGCCTATATCTCGCTCATAACCATAGCCCAATTTAGGCACAAAACTTAACATGTCTGGTGTCAGAGTGTGTGGAAAGAAAATATGATAGTGAAGAAATGCCCACAAGCATATTAATGATATCCGGGACCATTGAAAGTTTTGCACAAGCATAGCATCTGATTTACAATCGTAAAAGAAAATTTGATACCCTTTAGGAGCTACCTGTAAAGTAGGTATAAGTGAGGCTTTAAAACCCAAGCCACAATGGTATACAAATGAAAATGTCACAGCTGTAGCATATGACTGTGCGAAGTGCCATCTGACCAAAGACCACTCACGTGAAACAGTCCGTTTTCCTTCAACAGCAATGTATGTCTGAAGAAATTCTGACATAAGATTAAAAAAAAGGGTTACATTTTTTTCAATGCTAAGGGTCAAAACAAAATCCTTGACCTACTAAGCAGCAGTACTGCATGTCAATTTGGATGCTTGTCATTGTTCAAAAAAAGGAGGGGTACCTTTCCATAAAGTGTTTTTAAACATTCGTTGATAAAGATTACTTGTGCCTAAAAAATGCGTCTGCAGGCCCATAGATCTTTCAATATCAAACTTGCTTCAAACACAATCATAAACCACAGGCAGCCACTTTACTACCTGAACAGGAATTTTAGTTTGCATGTTTGTTAATTACTTGACTGTAGAACACCTTCCCATTCACTCATTTGTTACTTTGAAAAGTATTGATGAAGAAATCTTCAGTTGAACTTGTCCACAGAAAAACAAATAGCAGTATTTTACATGTACAATCTGATTTTCTGCATTTAGAATCAAGGAATTCACACGGGTTTACACATAGGTAACATACGTTCTTCCACATAAATTGAAACAAATCTCATAAGCCAAAAGAAAGAAAAAAATAAGCATAGGTTAAAATTTATTTAGGACACACTGATGGCATGTCCATTTACAAACTACAAGCAGTTTTTTCCCCAGATCCAAAGGGTAAATGCAAAAGTAGCAAGCAGTGAGTCGATCATAAAGACTGCTAATCACCCTCACATCCCAAAATTAATTAATCCCCATCCCTGCTTTGTGGCAGTGTAGCCCAGAGTAGACCTGCAAGTCATGTATTTTAACTTACCATCCTCGGAGTCAGAGTCGAAATTATCTGAAATGGAAAACAAAACAATGGTGACATTCCACTTATTCATATAGCAATTGAAGGCAATGTCTTTTGATTACTTTCTCACTCTTAAAGTGGCTCTAAACAGTTTTTTTCTTTCACTATACAGTGTATTTGAGAACAAAACAATTTAAATTACACTTAGCAGATCATCATCATATTTCACCCTGAAATAAAAATAATATCACCCTATCAATTGGTTATAGGAGTATCAAGATTGGCATTGCTATGGCAACATTAAAGGCTTCTTGAGTAGGCCCCCCAAAAAAGCCCCAAGATACTGGGGCTTGAGGGTTTTGATCTGTCATAACTCCTGCTCTTAGCAGCAGAATGCTTAAAATCCATAAAGCCCTTGAGACCCACAATTGGGCTGAGAACTCTAAATTATTGAGCAAATTCCCTTTATCATATTGCCAGTTTGTTTCATACTTCAGCACATAGTCATCAATATGGTGTTTTATATAATATGTTATAATATGTGGGTGTAGACAAACCATGGGATGTCTGTAAAACCCGAATAGCGAATAGTCCCATATGGTGTGAATAGCCTCGAATAGTGCGAATAGTGCGAATAGTGGCAAACAGTGGCAAATAGTGGCGAATAGTGACAAACAGTCATCAGTAGTCACCGCTTTAGATCTAATATCCAGCGTTAATTAATTTTCCAAATAAGCAACAGAATTTCGTGAATTTATTACCTTTTCTTCTCAGCATTCAGGCTAGGGCTGCCCATCGCTGACATCAAGAAAAAAGAAAACACAAGGATAACCTAACAAAGACGTATTTACGCTTTTTGCAACGGTTAAAACCCTAACAAATTACATTTAGAAACACCTTTTGTCCTGATAACCAACTATGCTTTTTACTGGGAAAATCCCATTCCACGTTGCTGCGAGGTTGACTCTGATTCTGGGTACCCCATTTGCTACGATTTGTCACTATTCGCCACTATTCCTGACTGTTTGCCATTATTCGCACTATTCGCTATTTGTTATTTGGGACTATTCGCTGTTCGCTATTTGCGATTAGTATATACTAAAACAGTGGATAGTGTTGAAGGCGTGCGCTGATTGGCTCGTCAAACTCCGAATATCCTGTGCTATTTACCTCCGAGCAATTCAAGAGAAAATGGCACCCTGGTTTGCATCCGTGACAAGGGAAGAAATCATCCAAATTAATTTTTTTGGTGTATATTATCTCATATCTTTTAGTATATACTAAAACAACTATTCACCTCAGTGTCGGTGGCTTGCGTTGGATATTTACCTCGCCGCTTCGCGCTCGGTAAATATCCACCGCTAGCCACCTCCACTTCGGTGAATAGTTGTTAACTATTCGTTAATCTGGTTTTCCAGACACTCCACAATGTGGACCCCCCTTTCTGGAAGTCCCTTCTGGACCCCATTCTGGTACTCCCAAATTTTCCGTTGAAAAAGAAAAATCATAAAAAAAAATTAATTAAACCGTGCACGAGACTCAGCTGAATTTCTTCGATCAATCAGTTTAATTTTCAGGCTTAATTCCACAGGTTATTAACGGGTAAAGTTGAAACTCCCTTGTTCAAAACTTACTATCAACCACTTCATTAATTTCATCATAAAATATACACGGAAACTCCCTGAAACACCGACATCCCGAACGTACAAGCCCTACCATTTTGTACCGAGCGGCCATATTGCTTCTGCCGCTGACCAGCATATGAATGCATTTTGGTTACAGGTCATATGAAAGAGGTAAAATTATAAAGTATTGTTTGGGTTTTTTTGTAAGAAATATTCTTATTAAAATGACCACTCAGAAGCAGCTTTAACAAGAGGGCAAAGGGAAAATGTAATTTGTGACAATCCTAAATTAGCATAAAGTACTATTTTGCTGGCACAGAGTAGAGAGATGGGGAAGGGTTCAAGGTGGACAGTGTTCAGCAGGTTCAAATTAGTTGCCATTGGCAAAGTGAGACATTCTATGGTCAGCCTTCAGCGAATACAATGGTAAAGTTTGTTTTCCTTTTTTTGTTATGCATGAATATGGCCTTGAAATTGTATGTATTTTTTTAGTGCTGCCATTTTATTACGTGGCATCACTGTGATCTACTACATTTGTGTACACTACATTTTATTTGGATACCCTAAAAACCAAGGGTGGCAACCACTGCCTTGGTCAGGGTACACTTTCCCTTATTTTTTCCACCTGTTGGTTTTTCGGGCACTTCTTTTCCAGCTTTGATGCACTTGGTTTTTAAATCTTTGAAACATACAGCTACATGTAGTGTTAACACTAAATAAATGGCATGACAACTTGGATGTCCAACACACCCAAGTTTATCACCATCTGGATGAGTAGATGGGGCAAAATCTTTGTCATTCATGCAAAGATTAAATCAGAATCAGCAGGGGTGGATCAAGCATTTTTGAGGGGGAGAAGGGGTGACTTGTACATGTGTCTCAGGGTTGCAGAATGAATGGAAACATGCCCAAAAAGTGTTGCCTTTTGCAAATCCATGCTATCAAAAACTATTACACCAGAAATGCTAGCAATACCAAGAGGTAGAAGTTGCAATAAATCATTAGCTCCTTTTCAGAGTGTTTGCCTTTTATCCTGTCACAACCACAATACCACAACTTGTTGGAGAAGAGTAAAGGATTTTAAAACAATCTTCTGAACAAAGGGAGCGACAATTTTCAGAACCTCTCAGGTGCTTAAAGATGTGAGAATGTTTGTCGGAGGCAAGATGTTCACGAATGCGAGTGGCAAAGTGTCTATTGGTTTCACCAATATAACAGGCACTACAGCCTGCACATGAAAACTTGTAAATGACTCGCGATTGTAAACCCGCAGGGATGGGATCCTTGGCCCCAAACCAACTCTTGATTTTAAACGGGGTGAACACCACCTTAATTTCCAGGTTGCTGCACAATGTGTTGATTAATTTCTTAATTCTGCGTTACCAGAGGATGTTGTGACAGTTGCAACTGTCACAACATCCTCTGGTAATGCAAGGAAGCCGAAGAGCTTAGGGCAATACCTAGTTCGTGCTCATTTTACGAACACCCCGAAAGAAAGGATCGATGGGACATTGAAATGTACTTCAAAAAATTGTTAAATATGCAAATTTTTATGTCTGGGTAACACCTTTTGTAGTAGTAAGAATGGTAAAGAATTTAAAATTAATTATAACTTAGATTGTAACTGTAGTAATGTAATCTACCTGATAAATTGTAAGAAGTACAAAGTGCAATATGTAGGATCGACTACGACTAGGTTTAGAACCCGATTTAACAATCACAAAAGCAGGGTCAATGCTCATGTTGATTTACATTTGAATCAAAAAAGGAAAGATGACCTCATATACGGACATTTCAACAGTGACAGGCACAGAGGTTTAGAGGAGATGGAAATTCAACTTATAGACCATGTCAAAGGAGAAAAGAAATTACGAGAGAGAAAACCAGTGGATTTAAAAGCTGGCGACCTTGGCGCCCCAAGGTTCTCAACCACAATGACGGATTTTATAATCAAAACAAGAAGTCATGTGCGGTTGCACGCTGGCGATAAAAATATCTCTGGATGCATGTCCCTAGTAACGCAATTTTGAAATGTACAATTTGAATACTGTAATGCGATTCTTGTAACGGTTTTTAGTCACCCTGAAGAAGAGTACTGAATGTACTCGAAATATAGGTGTTGTTTTGGGGAAAAAATGACCGATATCTGTATGATTGTCATCCACGATCAAATTTCACGTAGAAACTGTCTAAAGTTAATCGTAAACAAATATTGTACAATCTTTACAAACCTTCATTAAGCGGACACTAGGGAAGGTCCTGAGGGTGTCCACTTAAGAGAGGTTTCACTGTATTAGCTACAAATGTTGTGTAGCATGTGTTACAGTAACGTAACATAATTCTTGTAAGGTTGTAAGTAGTATAAGGTTGTTTAAGTTGAATGACATAACAATGTAATGGAAGTAACGGGGGGGAGGGGGGTTGCACTAGAGCGAATTCTGTTTGTTTAACCAAAAATATGGTCAAAATTGGAACTTTTCCAAATGTGATCCCTACAAGCAAAATTTGGAAAAATTTGTCAGTGGACCAAAAAGATCAAAGGCGCCGTGGTGTTTGGGTGGGGCACGCAGATTTTTCCAAAATCGCCCAAAGAAAACAAAAATTAATTAAACATGTCAACTGTGAGTTTATTTAAGAAAATTGATGCATGCGTTCATTGGAAAGCGCATGAAAACCAACAGAAAACATTGATGTGCGGAACATAGACAGTTGATCTGGTGTATATGAGGCCTTTCAAACACCACTTTTTCCAATTAATCTTTCTCCCGATTTTGGATATGAAGCACCGAAGAGAGGGCCATTGTTGTGGTCTGTTATACATAGCATGCAGAGCTCACCAACACCATCATCGTCCACTAGCCGTTCTTGATTGGAAGAGAGAGTGTCTCTAGTCAGTATCAAAACATTTTGGGCTTGTGGTTGATATTGAAACTGAATTCAAGTAGTTCAAATACTAGGTAACTAGTGTTGATTTTACTGTTTTATTGTGACATATAATTTCAATTAACATTGTCGGAAGAAGTGTAAATCCTTCAACAAGACCAAATGGTTGTCTGGGTATCCATTAGAATTTGCATATCAATGGAAAAGAAATCTACAAGTTTTTATTTCGCACAAATTAGATAACTTATATTTCCATGTTTTTTCACTAGCTGATTCAGCTAAAACTTGCTAAAAGTAGCTTACTTCAAGAGGTTAAAAAAAAGAGAGACAACATTAGGAATAATGCTTTTCATGCTTTTCATTAGCATTCGGTGCCTGCCCATGATACCTTTCAGTCTCGTCTTGCAGGTTCTTCAAAACACTTCTGTCTGACAATGAAAAAGGTGTATATACTGGTTGTATATACTGGTATAAAAGCAAATGTTTAATACCAACACTGTGAAAGTAAGATTTTACAATTTCTGCAAAATTAAAGAGTCGCAAAATGTGACCACCCAAATTACAGAAGTTAACAAACATATTGCAACAATTTCATGTACTAGTAGTGGTAGTAGCAGCAACAGTTGTAGAAGTAGTGGCAGGGGTATTAAAAGTAGTTTCCTTACCGTCAAATAGCACAGGAACTGTATGTTGTCCTACAAGAAAAAGTAATGACAGTAACATAAAGGCAGATACACACAAGGGGACATGTTGCAGGGACAAGTTCCAGAAACAAAATCATGTGATGTTCACACGACGGGATATGTAGCAGGGACATGTTGCAGCAACAAAATCACAGTATGTCCACACAAGAAAATGTAGCAGGAACTGCACCATGTTGCAGCAACACGTTCTATGTGTGAACTAGCTGTACATGACACATTGCCTACTATTACAGCAATAGCAACAAGAACCCCTCCAAAAATGGTGTGACCTCTCATAAGCGACAACCTTCCATAAGCTTGACATTTTGGGTGGTCTCAAATTCTATCACAGAACTACTGAACAACGACAAAGTCAAGTTTGCTTGGCATTTACTCAACAAATTTCACTTGAGACATATTGATGCCATCCTATGCTCAGGGTTTTGACCAGCCACTGACCCCTTACAGACCCCCTGGTGTACCAATATAAAATTCACTGGGAAAATGAGAAAAACAAAGCAAAAGTCAAGAATAACATAATGAGACTCTGAATCAAGTCCAATCATATAAAGAATTTAAGATTACTTGAAATTTCCCACATGGCAGAAGTGTGGCTAAGGTGAAAGGTCACATTTTTACTAGTTACAAGTGCTGTCTTTTGATGAGCCATAGGGCAAGCCAAAATATAAACAACAAGTAAAAAAGAAACAGTGACACTATGGGTAGAGCTTATCCTGGTTTAAAATATCCCTAAATATCACTTTAGAAACATAGTTACCTAGACTGGAGTTATGGCAAATCAACATATCAATTTCACCATACCACGCCTTCACGTTTCCTATCAAAGGAAGGAGAAGAGTAACAACATACAGTATGTATATGATGTATATGTATAT
>Ga0126342_10018770_pt1 | contig 11820 bp, 6 predicted proteins | sample Cyp1metagenome_FD_92528 | JGI IMG/M metagenome (GOLD analysis project Ga0126342, IMG submission 92528) | Coral microbial communities from Lord Howe Island, Old Settlement Bay, Australia - Cyphastrea 1 metagenome | ecosystem: Host-associated > Invertebrates > Cnidaria > Coral ... | reverse complement strand
TCACCTGGCAGGTGGGGAAAAATGGTGATTTTCCTGGGGGATGGCAAACATGGCAGCCAGTTTTAACCACATTATGACATTCTCCGGACACCCTGAAAGCCTGAGATTCCCATCAATCCATCAAGGTCAGGCGAAGGCGAACGCCAAGGCTGACGCCTGAGTTGGGCGCTGCTGAGTTTTCACGGCTGTTGTTCTTGTATCATGATTCAGTTCAATAGCGGCATGCTTGTAAAATAGATAAAACTTGATAAGACTGATAAGTATTTTCCACATTTAATTTTTGTTCCACAGAAAAATTGCACGTGGTCGAGTCTGACCTAAGAGATGGACCGCTTTGCAGCCTTTTGGCTGTAGGGGCCCAGGAACTCCCAGTGCCACAGGGCGGTGCCAAAAACTTCGGCAGCCGCGTGGCCAGTGCTTTTTCGATCACTCGGAACACAGGTAGAGCTGCGATGGGCAAGCGCGTTTTCGTTGAGATTTCTGAGACTGAAACTGGGCGGACGGCAGTGATCCTGGGTGCTGGAGCAAATGAAAGTCGCAACGTTCTGAAGGTCTATGACGAGTCTATGAATCAAAGCAAATGGTAAAGAACTGATGCTTTTTAGGCCCCCCGCCGTGTTTTCTTGTTTATCGCACCGCCCCACTGGTAAATTTTCATGGAACTAGGTGTATGATTTCTTAAACCCCCGATTGTGGAGGTTTAGATAAGTTAATTACAGTATTATCATCAAAACCACCAAATGTAATTATCGTGATAATAACTCTTGGTTCGAACATGGCTACAAATCATTTGTAAGTTATATCATTTGAGACCACCCAAAAGTTTGGTAGATATTGGTAGATAGTATTATATAAAGGTAGTGGAATTACAATTTTACACCATAATTGCAATGTTATCAAATTATTATATACATTGTCAATTAGAGTTTACCAGAGTAGTGGTGAACTATAGGATTTCAATCATGGACCACAACTGTTGGTAGACTAGATCAATGGTTCGCTTGATTTCCGTTTTTTTTTTGACATGGAAAAAGGCACAAAAACGGGCCATCTAACTAGCATCATCTTTGGACCTTTGGCCCCCCCATTTTCGCAGGGTTCCACAGTGACTCACCGCGCAGCCGGGCCGCGGCGCCGCGGCCCAGGAGTGCATCGTCACACCTCGAAAGAAAGCGCCCCGACGCCTGAAGCTGGCACAGTCAGTGCCAAAGGACGACTGGGCGATTTTTGAAAAAGTTTCGGTGAATCTGGGATTAACCCAATTTCAGAATGCTGAAATCGGAAGTTCATGGTTAATGAATGCTAATGATTCATAGTGGTTGTTAAGTGACAACAATGGTTACAGAATGTGGGAACCCCTTGTTGCCATAACTCCCATGACTGGGGATGGTAAACACCGTCACCTGCTGAAGCGACCAAGCAGTTTTTGGGATATCATGGGGATATGCAAATATACGTATATATATATATATATACATGTATAATGGTAGACATAATTTTACCAATGAGCAACAGCCTTTGTTGATTCGCAAAAATCATGGTTTATAGGAATTTGAAGTACAAGATTGCGATCTAGAGTCAACATATGATGGTGGATCGGTTGATTTGCTGGGGTTTTACTAACTGGTTTACTGGGGCTTATAGTAGGGATGCCTTTTTACCAACCAGTATTATTATGGTATAGGGAGTATTTTCCATGGCTCATAATAAGTTGGCCAGGTGGGTACTTGATCATTTTTGTTGGATTCAATGTGCTTCTTTCTGTAAATCCGGATTGAACTGCCTAAACCAACGACGAATGGGATGATTCAGTATGGAATCTACCCTCTGGCAATTTAACATAGCAATTGAAAATGACCATTTATAGTGGATTTACCCATTGAAAATTGTGATTTTCCATAGTTATGTTAGTTTACCAGAGGGTAATCAACAAATATTTGGAGACAGCTGTTTTCTTTTCTCTATGGGAATTCATGGGATATTGGCTTCCCGTGATGGGCATACCATGGTGATATGGGATGTAATACTGTAGTTATTTGATGGGAATTTCGCCATTATTCAGTTCGGGGTGTTAACTATCAAAACTAGTCATGAGATGATGTAATGAGACGTAACGGACATACAATGAGGTGCAACGAAAACACAAGGGTCAATGGCTTGACATTCCAGGTAAGATCAAAAGAAAACCATGAATTCTTACCCAAAATTTACAGGGGATTTTCCGTAAACCAAGTCTGGGCACAACTTGAATTTACTTGACCTCTGCTAATCTTCAACCACCAGGCCTTTCGGCTCGCAATCGCCATTTTTGCCGACAAAAAAAACTAACAATCCTCAAAATCCAATTGTTTTTTTTGCTGATGAATGACATTTTGCTGGATGAATTCTCCATTTTTCCTTCTTGCCAATCTCCCCTTTGCTAAGCGTTTTGCCTCCGGGTTCCCTCCCTTGAGGAGGCAAAGCTCAAGGAGGGCAACCCGCAGGAAGCTCCAAGCCCCACGAAGTCCTTAGGCTCCAAGATCTTGGCTCATACGCCCAGTCGGATGGATGACATTCGGGAGGAGATGATGGCGAAGAAAAAGTTCTGGATGGCGATCTGGAAGGGGAGATTTCGTTGGTTTTATTTTCTAGAGTTTTTTTTTTTGATTTTGGATGGTTATACCGTTATACCTCTCTGGCATAGCTATGGAATGTAGGGAAGCCATGCCCGTTTGATCATTTCCGGGAAAGCATGGATTTTCGTAGCCGTGGGAGGCTAGACATGGCAACCTGGGATGAAACCGGTGGGATTCTGTGCAATGACCATCCTTTTTTTGGCGTTGTCTAAAAATAGGGTGCCCCTAAATCCGGTGGTTAATCATCATCTTTTCCTATTGTTTGATGGATATAACATACATACTGTCATACTGTAATATAACATGACATAACATGACATAACATGACATAACAGGGTGTATACATACATATATATATATATACATACACCTTATTTTCAGACACCCCCCATAAGTTTCGAGGTGAACCCATCACATGAATCCCGCAGGAGCAGGAGCGACGTTTCAGGGTGGCCGTTTGCCAAAGTACGGGAGCCATTCTTCGTGCCGTGCTGCCATTCTCTGACCTGCCAAAAGCAGAGATCTACGCCTACCATGCAGTGCTTGGGCGAAGTGGTCGATGTTCGCGACATTTTTGGGGAATTAGAATCCCTTCAAAAACGAACATGAACCACCTGTAAAAAATCATAAAAACATGGTTTAGCAAGGGATTTTGACATCTTTGGGACCATCTAGGGGGATTAAGGGGATGCGATTATAGATGGATTCAGATTAAGACATTCCATAATTGGGATCGGTGGTTCTCCTAAAATGTCGGTCTTCTGGTCTTGGTACACCAATTTTGGATCCGCCACTGGTCAGGATGAAAAAGCTCTCATATCGGCATTGTGCCCTGAAAACTCACATCAAAATGGCTGGTAGTCATCAACTTTGGTACACAATTATGTGCAAGTCATGGGTTTTGACGCATCCCCATATACCGAAACATCTATTCACACATCTATTTTTTTATCCACTCTTCTTGGTCATCGTGTCTCTATTTCTGCCCTGGCGCCTTCAATCTTGCCCCTTTCCCAAATTTGATCCCCTTCTAGCTGCTCTAGCTCTAGTTGATTACTCATTTTTTTCACCCTGGCTACCCTAGTTCTGGTTCAAGGATCAGAATACATACCTGAAGAACAAGAATAACAACCAATCCCCAGATGCCGAGGTGCAACACTATTTCATGTACCGATCCTTCCGCCACACAAACTTCCAAGTTGCCACCCTGACCGCTGCCTCCAAAGCCCTGAAGGCCAGCAAGTGCCTCCCATGGTCATGGGAACCTAAAGGATTGGAATGAAAACCAACTCCTGGTTCCCCAGAAGTTACAGGTAGTGAATGCTAGTTATAGCCCGATCCCATCATGAAATGGGAAGCTGTGAAACGTCGTTGGCCTCCCCCCACCGATGAGGATAGCGGCAGCGCGCTGTCTGAAGATGATTTGATAGAGGCCGGTGAGAAAGATGTGATTCAGTGATCATCAAGAATGTGGTAAACCCAATTTCATAGACCATCCCATGAATTAGCCACGACTGGGGGTCATTTTACCCAATCATATAAAATATAGTAAACCACCTTAGATGGTATCCCATTTATTTGTTGGTTATTCTAAGGTGGTAGCAACCTCTGTTGGGGATGATTTATTGGGTTTACCACCTTAGATGCTGCACCTTAAAAGGGTCACAACTCCCTTTCCAGCCCAGGAGTTGCGAGCACAGCACAGCGGCACAGAGGTGCCCTTTCAGGGTGAAGGTACCAGTGGCAATTCCAACTGCGGAGATTAAGATCAGACCACGCAAGCCAGAGGGAGGACACAAATATGCAGTTGGACCAGGACAATATGCCCACAGAAAGCCCCAAACCCAGTTGTAGGGCTTCGCACATATTGTAGGGCTTCGCACACTGGCGATGCCCCAAGGGTGGTTGTTGTTGTTGTTGCTGCTGTTGTTGTTGTGGTGGTTGTTGTTGTTGTGGTGGTGGTCGTCGTCGTTGTCGTCGTCGTGGTTCAGAAGGTGCATGTTGTGCATTACATAGACCCTGATCCTTCCCGCTCAAGTTTGCGCGCTTGTAAACACACGATTTTACAATGGTTTACATGTGTGTCGCTCCAAAAAGGTGGCAAATAGCACGCAAATCAGAGATCTTAGCTCAAAATGTAGCAAATAGCAAGCAAATGAGAGATTTTTGCTCCAAAATGCAGCAAATAGTTGCAAAATAACAAGGAAAACTGCACCAGATTGAAAACCACAAGCAATTCACCAAACAAAATCTCCAAAAAATATAACCGTAAAATCCTAGTTACATGGTGATAAATGACTTTCCTACCTTTCCATGGGTTACTACAAGGAGGTCGTTAGCTAACTGGGGGGGGAACTTGAAACCAGCTTGTGGGATCCATGAAGATACTTGGTGATCTAAATATCCATTGGATTAGTAACATTACTTACCATGTATAATCATTATTGTACTATATTAACAAAATTGGCGTACTATCCATGACATTGGTAATTTCTACTGGATCATTTCAATGGGTTTTTCAACCGTGAAAAACCGTTTTGCCGTGGCCAGGCGGGTCTCGAAGTGTACCCTCAAGAAGTTCGTGAGGAGTGGATGAAGCAACCAGCCGGGTGCCCCCACAAAAAATAATGGCTACAGCCTATTGAAAGTGTGGATTTCTCCAATCCAATCATCAATGGTTTGGCTTAAGGGAACATTTGAAACCCATCGTTTTTTCTCCCCCAAATCCACAGGTTTCCTGCAATTCTTCCGGCCAGGAGATGGCGCTGCTGGAGGAACACATGAAATCATGGGACGGCAATACCAGGCTGCCGTTTTTTGTCACTGGAAAACCGGGTCCACTTCCGATTCGGGACATTTTTCCAGGAGCTTTGTTTGGTGGTTCCATGATGTTTCGGATGGGCCCTGGGAAGCACGGCACTTCTTCACTGGTCGGAAAATTCTGGTGACTCTGGCAAACTAAACCATCCCATTTATTTTGGGGGGTTCTCCCCGTTCTCCCCATTCTTTTGGTTAAATCATTGACCCACGTTAAACCCATGATCAATTTGGTGTTCAAGTCATGTTTCAGTTATATACCACTTTGTTGGGAAACCATCCCCTTTTTGAGACCCAATGGTTTGACGCCAATCTGTGCACTGCCAGATACGTTGACCTCCTAAGCACCGTGGAAGATGGCATGAATCAACTGCTGCAGGCGCTTTCAAAGGAGGTGCCTGGCTTGGTCATTCACTGATCTGCCAAGACCTATGATTCTCCAATGTGCCAGGGGGATGAAGACTTAGATTTAATGAAGATGTTTTTTTCCCAATCAGAAATCCACCATTCGGCGAATCTCCACGGAATGAAGAGATAAATAATATATATATATATTATACATATTTAAAGGTTCCTTGTGCTAATCCAAGAGGATGAACATTGGTTTGCCGGATCAGCTGCGGACTCCAAAAAAGCTTTTCCTCGCTTTATGGATCATCCTATCCATCCCGGGATGATGCCGCATAGGCCATGAATCATTTTCCCATGGGTCACAAAATATATGATTACCATATGGGGGTTTCCTAAAATGGAGGCACCACTTAAAATGGAGGCACCAGTACTGGAAAATCATCCATCTAAAATGGATGATTTGGGGTAGCCCCATTTTGGGAACCCCTCATATTCTGGAGGAATCCAAGATGATCACATTCACCAGTAAAATATTCAAAACCAGCAGATCATGGATATCTGGATATATTCAATGATAATATAATATATAGTGTATATACATATATATATATACATATATATATATATATACATATATATATATATACATATATATATATTAGTAGTGTGTATATATTTAATGTATATATAATATTATGTATATATGTAGTGTAGATCTGAACTTCTTCTGTCAGAATCCCATCCCCCAACGCACACCCAGGACCTCAAGGCAGTGACCATGCTCGCTTTGAAGGAGGCATTTTTGGTTATTTTCATCGCCCTGTTGATGGCTGGTGAAACATGGGGATTTCATGGGATTTCATGGGATTTAACTAGCAAAGATATATATATATGGGGATCTAATCGACACATGATAATCATGATGGTTGATGAGTTCTGAAATTTGCGGAGATGTACTATGTTATACCACCGGTTAGAAATTGGGGGTTTATTGGGGATTCTGAACTAATTAGTCCATCATTACGTTTTTTTTTCTACCTATTGATCAATCAACATGGGATGGGATGGCATTTTTCATATCGCTATTTTTGGGGTGAACAGTGGGCTACCGGGATTGAGACTCATTGCTATGTCTTAATGCCACATCTTTTTTCTGACTGGTCTGGTGAGTTTGTTGATTGCCTCTCCCTTCAGTGACTCTGCATATACTATATCATCATATACATTGGTTTGTCTGAAAATACCACCAATTCTAAAGGATGATCAGATTTGTTCGAACTTGACATGATAATTGTAGGTTGTAGCCACATCCCGGAAAAATCCTATGCCCCATTCGCATGAACCACTCCCCAGCGTTTGGTCCCAAATCCAGTATGTGGTTTCATCCTCAAGAACAATCATGGTTTCTGGGGTGTGCTTCATAGTACTTGGGGGTGCATCCCACATAGTAAATGGGTTATACCCCCAGTTATGTATAAATATATATACATATATATACATATATATATGTATATGGAATATCACATTATATATGGGATTACATGGGTTTATGGATTGTGAACCACTTACTAAGTTGGATGCACATCCCTGCGTAGAGGGACCCGCACCACAGAAAGCGCAAGACTTCGCCGTGAATGCAATGCTTGGACCTGCCTCACTGGTGTTTCGGCTGCTCAGCTGACATTGGGTATGCCGAAATCGGAACCATATCTCCCGCAGTTGAAAGGGACCACTTACAGTTATAGATCTAATTTTAGATACAGGGGTTACCCCCAATATATGTATAATATGTATATATATATACATATATGTATGTGTATATACATATACTATGTATATATAATTATAAATATATATATATATACACACACACCCCTCTATTTGATGGTAGCCATGCTTTCCGAAAGACCCCGAGGCCCGAGGCGCTGGCAGCTGTTGCAGTTGCCATGGGGGCGTCTGGACCTCGATGCCATTCGGTGCCTCAGTGGCTGGGGACCACTTGTTTCAACCAACCTGGGGACATGTGAGTAGCACCAGTAAAAACCCATAAAAACCCATAAAACCCCCATGGGGGTCGGGTTTTAAGATGTTTTAAGTGTTTAAAAATCCCGATTTTTAAACATGTTCTTTTTTTGCACCCCCTGCCTGATGTAGGGCTGTCGATGATGTTTCTGCAGAGGTTTTGGTCACTGCACAAGAGAATCAGAATGCGTTTGATTTCTCTTCCCGTTTATCTGGTTGGACATTTCCATGATTTTCTGATTCTTCCATTCCTACCTTGGATGACTCAATCTCCAGAGACTGAATGTCTTGAAATCCATGGCCGGAGGCGGTGGATCTTTAGAGAGTTGCAGGCGCTGTGATGAGAGTTGGATGTCCAAGAGGAGTCACAATCACTAGGGTGTAAAACTTGTGTTTCTTTCCTTTTACATTTACCCTCTGGCTATTTAACATAGCCATGGGAAATGGCCCATTTATAGATGGCTTACCTATTAAACATGGTGATTTTCCATGGCTATGTTAAATAACCAGATGGTAGTCAATCTACCCCCAAAGGTATCTGGGGTGTTGGGAGCAACCCTATTAATTGTATGGATGGGCAAGGATTCATACCCTTGTGGAAAGAAATGGAGGCTAATGCGGCATCCGGTTTCGAAAAGGAAGTCAGAAGGATGGCTTTTGAACTGCTTCGAAGGATCTTCGTCGGACTTGTAGCTTTGAAATGATAGCGTTTGACAACTATTGCCTTACTTCTGCTGAGAGCTGGTGGTCCACATGACTTGATGCACATTGCTTGATAATTCATCATTGCTTGCTACTTGATAATAGTGGTAATTACTGCATCGATCTTGAGACTTTAAAGGAAGTTTTTTTTTGGGGGGGTTCCATAAATGGTACCCCCAAACGGATGGTTTTTTTCATGGAAAATAGCATAAACATGGATGATTTGGGGGTACCCCTATTTCAGGAAACCTCCATATTACCCAAAAGATTGAGGATCATCACACTCCATTAATGGGAAACCGGTTCTTGATCAACCTGCACGACTTCGGCAGGATGAGATCCTGAAACAGATCCTACAGGAGCGATGAGGGCAGTGGAAATCACGAGCAAATGGCCGGTATCAATGGTTTCTGATATTGGTTCACTTGAATTCATTTTTTTTCTTGGTATGTCCAATATCATGGAATCATGGTCCTATGTCGTCCATGATTTCTGAGTCAAAAGGTGGGGAACGGTGGGTCCTACAGTAGGTTCTATGTTATCAGGCAACAGCTGTCATCACGGTTCTTTACCGACTCGGTATACCCTCTGGTAAACTAACATAGCAATGGAAAATCACCATTTTTAATGGGAAAATCCACTATAAATGGCCATTTTCAATAGCTATGTTAAATTACCAGAGGGTAAATCAAGCTTGTTTAGGACCACAACTGGATGGCTTATGTCTGAACATGATCCATTCCCAGCTTTGGAAGTCAGTTGAACCTTGAGATCGAGGACAAGAGCCCAGAGTTTCAACAAGAGATCAGGCGCTTGGGGGTGGATCTGCTGGAAGTAGGATCTGTGAGAAAATCAGTGAAGATAGCAAACTCATCCCGAGCCTCAAGAAAAAAACTGTTGTTGTTTGGTGTATCTTCATTTTCCTTAGAGATCTCAGTATAGAATCCACCAAAACGATACAACAGTAAAATCCAATGAAAAAAGGTGCCATTTTTTACTTCTGTAGCTTCTGTAGGACCATCCACTAATCAACATAGACCCTGCCAAATAGGCGGTTGGAAGACAATTCTTGCCTCTCAACATTGCCAATCTGGATTTCTACAGGTCAACTCCACATAGTTGCAGGTTAAACTCACAACCAGCAATAATTATCAACAACCATGCATAACCAGTAAGAACCATCACCATTCATCATCAATAACCATCAACAACCATTCATAACCAGTAAGAACCATCATTCATCATCAATAACCATCAACAACCATTCATAACCAGTAAGAACCATCACCATTCATCATCAATAACCATCAACAACCATTCGTTGCCAGCAATTAATAACAATTTACAACATTTCATAACCAGTAACCACAAAAAAAACATCACTCAACCCGAAAAACATGTTGGTCAACCCTGTCACTTCGCGAAGGCAAGCTATGAAGGAGGTCTTGCTGACGCTGAGGTGTGTGCTTGGGTCCGGTGGACCAAACAACACAAACCCTGAAGGCAGAGGAATCTATAGAGAGTCTTGATCAACATTGAAATTTGGGGTGTGGGGTTTTACTTGGTAGATGTCTGTTTGTTTTGTTTTTTCTTTTTCCCATCTACTGTAGTTAGTATATGTAACTATAATATACTGCTACAATTAAATATATTAAATAGACTATTTACTGTGATATACTATAATTGAACTATAACCTCGTTAGTATAACCATAGTTCAATGTAGTGTAACTATATCCTTTATAGTTTAGCCAGTACAAAAAAACTGGCTGGGATCATCCTTTAAGATCCATTTTGAGTAGGAAAGCTCCAAGATAGAAATGGTGAACTTATAAAGGTTTTTAAAGGGAATAGATAGTGATAGGGGGGATATATAGATGTAGCCATATTTATCACTATTTAAGTGGGATTTTATGCATTCTATCTTTTTTTACCTTAATGTTTGTGGCTGCCTGTTCATATAGCTTAGTATACTGTAATAGATCCCATCCCCCTAGAATTACGAATCACCCATTATGGGACCCCAAGATGTATGGGGGTTCCTAGATGGTTGATCAACCATTGACACTGGACATCAACAGTATGAATAAAAGCTAAGTGCTTGGGGTATATGCAATAGTTGTGGCTCTGCATTTTCAAGACCTGAAATTACATGCACGAATATATATATATATATATACGTATATATATAACTACCATTAACATCCATTATTCCGTTAATTGAGAGATGGTCATACAGAATTATAGTGTTGGGATGGCCACATGGAATGGCTTCTTAGCGCGGTGGGATTTCCAGTCTACGTATAGCGGGCCTCCGGTATCATCCAACGTGGCTGGGAAATCCCCAAAGTCAATGCAAGTCTTAATTGGACAATCATCTACGCTCTGGTAATTTAACATAGCTATTGAAAATCACCATTATTAATGGGAAAATCCACTATTAATGGTAATTTTCTATAGCTATGTTAAATTACCAGAGGGTATAAATAGGATTAAAATATTACTGTCCCATAGAGTACAAACATGATTTGGGCAATATGGGATTAACAATCCTTAATGGACAATCCTACAAACTCAATCCAAATAAGGGATTCTCCATGCATTTTTGATGGATACGCCCAATTACTGTAACCATACTGATGAAATGATCATAAACCTCTGAGACTCTGGATGGGCTACCCTATGGTACACAGCCTTTTACCGTCCCCCAACGAATGGTTTTGACCAATGGGAGGGTTGATGATTGTGGGATCATAGGCGTGTCTCCATCATTTCCGCTCAAATGTCCTCCGTTCGTTGAGCAAGTTTTTGTTTATTCAAACGATGTTCTACTTACAACCCATTTTTTCCTTATATATATATACACATACATGCATGCATACATGCATACATGCATACATACATGCATGCATGCATACATGCATGCGCACACACACACAGAGACATACCTACATACATACATACATACATGAATGCATACATACATACATACATACATGCATGCATGCATGCATGCGCACACACACAGAGACATACATACATACATGAATGCATACATACATACATGCATGCATACATGCATACATACATACATGCATGCATGCATACATACATGCATACATACACACACATACATACATACAGACAGACAGACATACATACATACATACATACATACATACATCCGTCCATCCATACATACATACACATACATACACATACATACACATACATACACATACATACACATACATACACATACATACACATACATACACATACATACACATACATACACATACATACACATACATA
>Ga0126342_10018769_pt1 | contig 11821 bp, 11 predicted proteins | sample Cyp1metagenome_FD_92528 | JGI IMG/M metagenome (GOLD analysis project Ga0126342, IMG submission 92528) | Coral microbial communities from Lord Howe Island, Old Settlement Bay, Australia - Cyphastrea 1 metagenome | ecosystem: Host-associated > Invertebrates > Cnidaria > Coral ... | reverse complement strand
TCCTCATCCTGGTCCTTTACCCTTCTCATCCTTTGATCTCCCAAATACACCCTAACCAACCTGAAATAGATCCAAAAACTAGCTCTAGACAATATGCTGCAAATAACACGAAATGCTGCAGATAATCCCTTGCGTAGTACCGATGCTGGCTCCAAGATGCTGCGAGCACGGTGCAAATAAGGGATTCAAGGCCAAAACCCTTTAAAAACAATGTAAATTGCATAATTAAGGTCCAAAACCCTGCAAATATTCTAAAAATAAGAGATTTCAGCTGCACACAATTGAATTATTCAAGGCCAGAACTCTTTAAATATCATGTTTAAGTGCCCAAACCTTGCACATATTGTACAAATAAGAGATTTCAGCTGCAAAACGGTTCAAAGTACAGATTCTTAAGTTTTGTTTCCAGTTTTTTTTCCAGTGTGGAGAGTAGGGGTGAACCTTATTTTTTTTCCAGTAGTCAAAAGTGTTTTTTCCAGTGTCTACCCCATATGCGCGTGCTTTTCTTAGATAGCGTGATTCGGATTGCGGAATCCAAAAAACAACGTGTATAGATGATCTAATTATAGACTATAGATGATCTAATGATGATTGTAGATTTCGATCTTTCCAGCTGCAGTTCCTAGGATTCATCGCCTTTGCCTTTCACAGCTTCAGCAATTTCCACGCATTTCGGGTGGCAGCATCTACAGCCTTTTGCAGCTGGGCATGGCCTGGGGCCTCTTGGTTAACAGATGATGAACATTGAAATAATGAAGTCTTCAGACCAATTGATACGTCCTCTGCTTCCGGGCTATGCAAAAGAAAGAACAAGAAATTCATTGAAGATTCAATAACTGAACGGGCTGGATTTGACGAAATTGGGCGCTCCGATTGGCGGATGTGGCAATGACAGTGGTGTGGGCGTGGTTACGGTGGCGGCTGCAGCAGCTGCTGCTGTTGTTGGTTGTTAGGTGTAGTTTTGACGGAGATGAGATGGGATGAGGATGCAGCGAGTTGGTGATTATTTTTCTGATTCTTGTTCTTCTGTTCTTGAAGTACAGGGTGCACATGAGTGTATGGTGAGGACGGGGGAGGGAGCTACACAAACCGCCCGGTGATAGCCTCTGCACATTTGCGGCTGCTTGAGGTTATCGTTTGATCCACATCGTAGCATGTGGCACCAGTGACTTGATTTTTGTGCGGAAGGATGTTCTGGAGGCCCGGCCTGAGAGAGGACCAGTTCCGACAAGCCGCACGTTTCCTACGATTTCCTACGGCCCAGTTGGACCAATTCCTTCCACGCCACCTCCACGGCTCAGATTGCAGGCCTCTGGCGTAACATTTCCGGCGCAAGATGATGCAGAGGGCCTTTGTGCCTTAGCCACCTACCAGTGCCAGGCCTGGTGTCGCCTGACATGTTGCCACAAGGTGCCACAAGGTCAGATTTCGATTTCAGTCTGACCACCCATGTCGCATTGAGGCTAAGTGTGTCAGACAGTGGCCCAAAGCGAAGCCAGATAAGGCCTGATAGGAGGGAATTAGATGGAATCCATTTCATTACGCAACTCCTAGATGGAAACAGCATGCCACATTCCATGGTTTACAGTTTACACTGTATATTTCAGATACAGTATTTTTTGGAACAGTTTTGCGATCCCTTCGTCTACGATGACAAAGGCCTGGGAGGACTGAAATCACGTTGTACAATTGCGGCACGTCATTGGGGCTGCGAATATCCTGCAGAAACCACGGATGAAAATGATGAACACAGTAGTTGGGCTGATGATGCTTGCTGATTCTGGTGGCCTCAAGCACTAATTCCAATGTTCCTTGTTGATGCCAGGCCGCCTTCACCACGGCAGCCAAAGTGCTGCAAGGAGACTTTGAATTTCGCCAGGTTTGGGGCCATGAAAGGCAAGGGTCAAGCATAGGACAGCCATGGACAGCAGATGACAATAGATTATTACAGGTTTTGGATGGTTTTGGGGCAAGATCTACCTCTGGTTGACTCAGGATCCCTTTGTTTGGAATGTGATGGAGCATAGAGCCTTTTCAGGCCATTTTATCAATACATCCATTGTACATCCACCTCAGGATCCCTAAGGTCTCAATGCCACTCTGGGTATCTCTGAGTCACCGGGAAGTAAGACAAGATAAGATAATAAGATCATGAGTAGATCAGGAAAGCCCGGTTTCTTCCTATTTGGCACTGAGATGCGATCATCGGAGGCTGATGGATGAGCTTTGTTGAAGCTTCGGGTCATCGACTACGCAAAGATAGGCGCCAGCTGACAGGACCTGACAGCGAACAGAACGTCCTTTGGAGGCCAGGAAAGGGGTATATGAACCACCGCAACAACTCCGGCAATAGGAAACATGTAGAAATAGAAACATGTAAGGGACGCACGTGGTTTTTCAGCCAGTGTAATTGATATAGGTAGATAGGTAGATAGGTAGATAGGTAGATAGATAGGTAGATAGATAGATAGATAGATAGATAAATAGATAGATAGATAGATAGATAATTAGATAGATAGATAGATAGATAGATAGATGCATATATATTACCGTATGTATATATATATATATATATATTACTGTATGTAGACATATACACACAAACAGGAGGTCACTGATAGTTGCTTCCCAAATAGCGATACCCCCTTTGAAGGTTATGTCCGACTTGCACATACGTTGTTTTTATTTATGTTCCTTTCAGCGATGCCCCCCAACATAATTTTTGTGCAAATGTGTGGTAGGCTGGTAAGCGATGGGGCCTTCCAAATTTGTTGATGTCCTTTTCTTGAAGCTTGAGTTTATCAGATTAATTGCTTGCATATATATATATACATGACAAGATATGATAAGACTGCAGGATTGTGTAAGTGGGGCATTCTTGGGGTGGCCTTTCTCCCCACATTTCCATAGTCTTAACTTCAGCCATCTTCAGCCATAGACTTGTAACAGTTGCCAAACTTGCTACAGTTTCGTTTAACTTGTTGGCATGCAGCTTGTCACTAGTTAGCTGCAAGCACACCCAGAGGCTTGGTTTGTTTAACCTTGGGGTCGAGCTGTCCATCAACCAGCATCTTCGGAACATCACCAGGGTGGAGATGGAAGCGGAAGCAGGAACAGATGCATGCGGGCATTTTCACGTTGGTCCCCTGAGTAGGTAAAAAGTATCCTGATTTGAAAGCATTTGGCATGGTGGAGCAGAGAAAGAGAACTAAAGAGATCGGGAGTAACTCCGATCTGAAGGCATCCGACTGGCTCGCTAGATCCAAAGCAAAAAGCAGAGGATTCGAGCTATCGGGACACTGCCGAGCCGATAGGAGCGGGCATCTTTGGATAGCTGCGTGGAAAAATGTTGTTGCTGGATTTTTCAGGTTTCGGGTAGTGTTTGCGCGCAAATTGTGTCCCTGCAACGGGAATCAACGGGAGCATTCCAAACATGATATTGCTGATGGTCATGCTGCTCACCAAGAAACTACAGAAGAACCGTTGCCAGTCATGACGTTTCCAGTTGATCATAGTTTTTTCATGATGCAGGGTGCTAAGTAGCTGGGCTCAGACAAACTTTCTGTGTAGCGGCCCCCCTCAAAGGACGTTGAGATTCTGGGTGCGGGTTTTGCCATGGGAAATCATGTGGCGTGCTGCGGCCATGGTGCGGTCACAGAACCTGAGGTTGGCCCAGGACCCCCACCAAAGCCTCAGGAGGAGGAAACGGTGGAAATTTCTCCAAAAGGAGTTATTGAGGAGGCGAAGGCTAAAGATGTAGAAGAGATGCCGCCTTCGCCCACCTCTCCCACCAGCCAAGAAAAGAGGCATCAATTTGGAAGTCGAGTTGTTTCCTCCTGTAGTTTGCAGGGCATTCATATCGATGAAGACGGAGGAGGTGTGAAGATTGATGGGGGGAGATTGAGGTCCAGCACTACACATTCTTTGACTGTGCAACTGGGCTCATGAGAAGCGCTTCTTAAGATTTCTTAATGAAGCGGTTTACGATGGTTTACGGTTTAAGTTTTTGGGTTGTTTTTCCCCGCCTGCCAGGTGGGTCTCTAGATGTCTCTAGCTTTCAACAAAGGTGCTACTCCTCATCTTCCGCCTCGCCTCCTCTTTCCCTTCTTCTTCTTCTTCTTCTTCCTCTTCTTCCTCTTCCTGTCTTCGTATTGTCTTCCTCCTTCTTCGCCTTCTCCTCGCTTGCTGCACTGGCTTGCTATTTCGCCAGCTCCGGATGCTCTGGGGACCCAAACACCATATCACGAGCTCAGGAGGCTGTGGAGTGGGCCTGGCCGGACCCGAACACATGCCAGAGAGAATGCCAGAAAGAATGTCAGAATAGATGCCAAATAGAATGTTGGATAGAATGTCAGAATAGATGCCGCCACATAGAATGTCAGATACAATGTCAGAGCTTTTGCCAGAAAGAATGTCAGAACATATGTGCCATATATAGTTCCAGCTGATATGTCAGAAACTATGTCAGAACGGTGTGTTGGTGGGGATCACTCAAAGTAAGGTAATTAGTCTTTTACGGGGTGCGGATTGCTGACATCCATGTGAAGAGTGCATGAATTCAACATAATTTAACAATTCAAGCCTCCTTTTGGAACTGGCGAAGAGCTTCATTTCTGCAAGTAATTAGTGCCTTGGGCTGACATGTGGAAAGGCAAAGCGTGACTAGCACAAAGTCGATCGTTGAAATTATCTCGGATTTCTTCCGTGGAAGTTCACGTCCTGACTTCAATGGCGAATGGATTTGCATTGCGACCTGGGGTTTCTTGGAAGTTCAGCGATCAGGTCGACATGTTATGTCCTAATTTTTGATTTAAATTTGGCTGTGATGATCGGTAAACTCCGGCCTTGAGTGGTGCCATGCTTCAATTTTCAGGGCTACTAGTAGTGTGCTTTTGTGTGTTTTGTTGGGGTGGGCACTTTTGGAGCTTTGAAGCTGTAGGTTTGGATGAGTTCTTGAAACTTGGCTGAGAAGCGGGGAAGTCGGCCTGGAATCATGTGGAATCATTTGGAATTGATGAGAATTGGGTCTTAAAAAAATCGGAGCGTCAAGGCTTCAGGCATGTGTGTGTGTGCGCAAAGCATGCAAAAGTTTGCTGACCGGTAGCCAAGGTGGTTCGATAGTCGGAGTCAGAAAAGGGAACCCTTCGTTTCTTTCCTATTCTAGTCAAAAATGAGTGTTATTTTTTTCTGACTCAGACTGGTTTGATCTGGTTTGCCTCATTCTTCTGTTCCTTTTTGTTCCTGGCATTCACCATTGTTCCAGCATGATTCATAGAAGAGTTGCATGTTGCAGCCGGTTCATACGCAGTTTCGTGGCGACGGTGTGGGGCATGGCGACGGCGCGCTGAGGAAAGAAATGGGGATCTCCTATATGAAGCGGCTTGCTGCTTCCAAGGCACCATGGCCCAGCTGGGAGTTCAAGCAAGAGCAGGCCAGGATGAAACGCAGCTTCTGGCCGACAGTCGATTGTTTGCTCGGTGATAGTCAACCCTATGGTCATCAGATGTTATCAGCAACGGTGCTGCTGGTTTTCCTTTCTTCTGGTCATATGTCATATGTGTAGGGTGTGTGTGTGTGTGTCTGTGTGTTTGTTTGTGTGTGTGTTTGTCGGGAAAAAACTGCTTCAACTCAGTTCTGCTGCAGGACCAGTTCAGTTTCTGCAACCACACCATGCTGGGAGACATCCGGGCCGCTAAGCTTTGCCAGTCCCCTCTGTTTGGTCTTTATTTGTTTGATTCGCTCGTGTTTCGGATAGACAGACACGAGATTGCAATCCCAGGAAGAGTTTGTTGCAGATGGCACTCCGTATTCCACCGTGGATGGGCACAATCAGACATTGGAGTGTGCAGCTACAGCGTTCAAGGACCATCCTCGAGATTATGGAAAGCAAATCTGCAGCTGTGGGCAGTACTTCAAAAACATTCCTCACAAATTGTCCCCTGATTTTTTGCGGTGCAAAACCAGCATGTCAGCATATCATGAACAAATCTGGAATTCGGAATTACTGTTATCAGCACCTGCTGATGAAAAGCAACCATCCTGTTAGCCCTACACGTGTCACCAGCTTGTAACATCTTGTAACTACTTTTCCGCGGCGCAATTGCAGGTCCTGGTTGTCAGAAAAGTTAAATGCAGCAACGAGTTTTTGTAGTTTTTGGTTTGATTACAGCTAGCTAGCTTGAAAGATCTTGAAAGCATGATCTTGGCTTGTTGCCATGCCTCCAGGACGTTTCCGTGAGGAGCGATCAATTGATGAGAAAGGGCAGCTACATTTCAAGCTGCAAGGAATGGAAGAAAAAAACATTGCCTGGGGTCGAACCTTCAAGCGTAAGGGTCTCTTGGATGACTGGGCATGATTGGACATGCCAGCTTTGAACAGCGTAAATGAGCCCATGGCGTAATTCAACGTGGTTCTAAATTCTAAACACAAAGCCAGAATTGTACCATTTTTGGGGCTTCCAAGCCAACACAATGCACAATCTTTGCTCAATTCCTTCCCAGTTTGAATTGAAAACGAGTCAGACACGAGAACTAACGTGCCTGCTGTCCAGCGCTCCACGAAGGTACGTGAGTCAGAAGCGTTTCGGGACTGAATGCCTGAATGCCTGTATTGATTGATTTGGGTAGCGTATTCGTGCAGCTCATTTGGGCCTAAGGAGCTCTGGGTTGTGCTGAAGCTGTGAACGCGTTCCAACATCCAGAGATTGGGTTTTTATGGGTTTTTATTTAAGAATTGGCAGTGGAACTGACTTGAACTGACTGGAATCAAGTGGAACGTTTGACAAGGCCAAGATGGCCTGGAGCTTTGGCGTCTCCATGTTCTAAGGTAACGATACGTAACGATCAAGGTTTCACTGCAAGAGAGCCAGGGAACCAGCAGGTGTACATAGCATAGCGGAGTGTTTATTTGTGCCGTGAGCCTGTTTGGCCTAAGCTGGCCGGCCACAACTTCGACCTGTGATTTGTGGGAGGTCACTTAGAATGTCATGGAATATATTACTTAGTTAATCTTAGTTATATAGTTGAAAAGAAACGGAATCGAATTAATGGACATCTGAAACATGTGCTTTCGCCATTGGGGGGAAGTCAGGGTCAAACATGTTGCTTACTGTGGAGATCTGTGGAGGTTTTCTTGTCTGATTCCTTTTGATTGAACTCCGTTAGATTGGCAAAGTTAGATTTGGTCAGATTGTTTGTACTTCGCAAAGTAGATCACAGGCGAAGGAAAGGAGTAATAGACTCTTTTTGCATCTTTTTGCCCTTTAGGAAGAAGTAAGGCATTGAAAAGCGGGTGATTTGTGAATTCCTTCAGCTCTCAAGGGCTCGAAGCTGCGTGCAAAATCAGGGGTGGAATGTGGGAAGACCAGGTTCGAAGGTGACCCGCTGTCTCTTGCACTTTTTTCTTCGCACAAGGGCGGGGCATTCGGTATAGTGTTAGGCCTAGAATGTCAAGAAAAAAACAAATGGTTGGAATCAGCGTGATCAATTTGCAAGGCTTGTGCGTTTGTATGCGTTTGTATGCGTTTGTAATTTTTAGTATACGCCAATTTGGTTTTGTACACGGTCTGATCTGAATTCAACCAAATGCTGAGCGGGAACAGATTGCCAAGGAACGTATCGACACCACCTATGGCGACATCGCGGAGTTTGGGGGTGAGGGACCAGAGACCCGGCGGATCAACGTGGAAGGCGACAACATGTGTATCGTTCTATGCCAGCGTATGTGTGTGGGCATGTGTCGTGCATGTCATCGCAGAGCAGAGTGGTTATGAGTGGTTACATCATTGTATCCAAAGGTCCGTGTGTCGACACGTGACAACACACTGCGGGAAGATTTTAGTAGTTCAAAGCAAGACCCCAGCCGCCGCCAAAATTGTCCGCTCGATCAGATTCAGCTTGTCCTGCTGTTCTGTTCTGCTCCACTTGGATGTTCCGCAGAGGCAATGCCTACCTGCGCAGTTCCTTCCCGCGCTTAAGCTATATCCTCCGAGCACGTCCTTTGGACTGGGTGCCAGTTGGAGGCCGGAGCCATGTACATGGCATGGAGCCATTTGTTGTTGTCTAAACTGATGGAGATTGATGTAGATTTCTTCGTGAAATAGCACAGGTTTGCGACGGTTGAGCAATTACCCGCTGCACTGCCAAACTCTCACAGCAGATGGCGAGGCAGAAATCCCTTAAGAAACCCTATATATATACATATATAATATACGTATATATAAATATATATATATATATATATGTACATATGATATCATATATATATTATTATATTATATAATTTATATATAAATACGTATGTATATATATATACATATTTCATATATATATACTCGCTGGATGACATTGGTAGATCTGCGTAGAAACATGTAGACCCGTGTGGGAGCCTCCAATTGACTTCTGAGAATTGCTTGCAGATGCTTGTAGTTTCATCATGCTACCTGTGTCGCTTGATTGTGAGCATTGCACTGACACGCAGCAGGTTCTGTGCCAAGAGGAATGACCAGGACAGAGGGACTTGTTTAGCCTAGCATGGAGGATCTCAGAGGCCAATCTTTGTGAAACATAACAAATTGACCCACATGCATAGCAACTGGCACAGCATGCAAAAGGGAATTCTGCCGCAGTGACTGGGTTTTACATGTGAGCTTTGTAGGCACGGCAGTTTGTGAGCGCCCCCTCCGCTAACAGGACTGAGCAGGCCGTGAAAGCTGCTAAAGAAGCACAGGTGCCGGATGGGCTCAAGAAGAGAATGGAAAGATTTGCGTTGGAGCCAAGCGTGAATTGTAGAGGCTTCAAGCCACGGAGCTTCTTGTGCGCACAAATGTGGAGACATGTAGAGACATGTTCAAGGACTTCAAAGTGCAATAACTAAGCGAACTGAATGGACCTAAATGGTCTGTTTTGAATGACTGCTGGCTTAGAGGCTCAACATGGTTCAATACATTTCAATACTGTCACAATGCCGCACATGGGCCGCAGTTCGCCAGGAGCGTGCCAGCGAGGCAGCGAAGGGTGCAATGAAGGCAGCAGAAGCAGAGGTGCAGCCCTGATGGTCACTACCTGTTTGCTGGGCCATGTCACAAGATCTGACCAAAGCGGTGCATTTGGAAAAGCTGTGCAGGTTCAAGTTGCAAGTAGTAAACAGTTTACTGGCCTGTCAGAGAACGTCCATGTAGTTGAGTAGAAAAGCTCGCCGATGGTCAATAGTGAGGGGCTGGTCTAGAGTGTTTTACATTCATTGGGGGCACACCGAATTCTTAGAATCTCTCCAGAACAGCCGATACTGAAACCTATCGGCTGGGCCAGGACCCTCAGACGGCCTTCCAGGCGGCAGCCATGGCACGACGTGCTGCTGAGGCTGCACAGGCAAGCACAGTGCCGAGAATTCAAATTTTGGATTCGACTATTGTAATAAGTCGATCTGGCGCATAAAGCTGCAAGAGTATTTGACTTTTTGACTTTCAAATTTATTTAGTCTTGGATCAGTTCAATAAGTTTGCATTATAGAGCCATGTTAAACACAAATGTTCGCACGAGTCCAAGTCCACTAGCTTGTTCTTTGACTCTTGAGCAGATTCAGTACCAGGCAGCCGCTGCGGCTGCAGAGGCAGCTGGCGCGGCTTTGGGTGCCTTGAAGCAGATTGGAAGTCAGGGCTGAAGAGCTGTGTTTAAGCGAGACATGTTGGAATCCTAGTTTCAAGATTTAAAGTGAACTGCTTTTGCATATCTTTGCATGTTGTTGTTATCTTTCAACTTTCACCTGTTGTTGCCAGTATTTACCTTGGTTTGTTTCCATTTCTGAAGGCATCTAGGGCAAGTAATTATACAGTATACATACCCGGATGTGCAAGCCGCTTGGTTGCAGCCATGCATTTTGTATCAGTTTGCTATGAACTGTTTTGCATGGTGGCAAGTGAGCCACTCAAGAAAAGTGCGACAAAGGTTGCCGAACAAAGTGACAGTCAGTCGTCCTACCTTGTGGATGTTCATGGATTTTTAAACTGCCGATTTGAGCTTTCAGGTGCTACAAATCCCTTTCCAGATCGCCGTAGCTGCTTGGCAAAGGGATACCCATTTCATTGAAACTGCAGCAGGTTCTTTTGCCCCACCAGTCAGTACAACCGGGTGGTTCATGGTAACTCTACAAGTTGATGTTGAGTGAAGTCTTGATCACTTGGCCAGGGCACTTGGGTGTTGAGTATATAATTATATGTATGAAACTTATTTTTATAACTTCTTAATCAGTTATCAGCCAGCTTGAACAACAGTCAAAGATGAGGATCATGAGGGAAGAATGAATGCATTGAGCGCATTGCAGTGCATTTCCCAATATGTTTCATCAGTTTTCTCGAATCTAGATGATGAAGCAACCTGCACTTTGTCAAGAAGGAGCAGCCATCTTGTCGTGCATTCTTTGCTCCAAGGTTTGGCTGCGCCTCCAGCGATTGTGAGGCGCAAGATCGATTCGACGTAGTGGGAAGAGGAATCGTAAAGTATAGATAAGTATAGTATATAAGCGTGTTTAAATATGGTAGGATATTGTATAGCCTGGGAGTGTATCTGAGTGTCTTATATTGCGTTCTTACAATGTCAGTGTGCAAATACTAACATGCAGTACATGAGGATACCCACAAACCACAAATATAAGTACAAATTCATATGCGTAAATCCTAAAGTTTAATACATGTCTCAAAATGGAAGTGGCCAGCAGTGAAGGTAAGCCACTTGGGGGTCATCAAGCCAGCATGTTCATGCATTTTCTTTGCAATGGTTTGTTCGGGTTATGTGGTCAGGCCGAGTAGCTCTGGTGCGGTTCCCACTCGCCGATCCATTCCAGTGACCATGTCGCAACCTGGCTGAAAATCAAAATGAATCAAAATGAATACACTGCAAATGTCTCAAGGTGTACCTTTCCCAGCACCTGTTTCCTGATGGCCAGCACATCCGCGTTTGCCACAAAGGCGTACGACGCTCCCGGGAAGCTATGTTCCAAAGCTTAGAAGCAAATGGCTCTTTCAGCGGCTGTAGCATACAGAAGATCGCAGAATACAATATATATAAATTATATAATGTTGGCAGCTGATTAGTGTGAGGGCCCCCCCCCTCAAACTAATTTAGTATACTGAATAATTCGCAGCTTTTTTCCGCCCCCCCCTCAACATTTTGTTTGGATAGTCAACTTAAGTAAGGATTTCACTTGAAATCAATTTACTTTCAATTGATTTTCAATTTTAGTTCCAAATTACTTTCAATTTGCTTTCAATTTACTTTCAATTTACTTTCAATTGATTTCAATTTACTTTCAATTGATTTCAATTTACTTTCGATTGATTTTAATTTCCTTTCAATTGATTGCAATTTACTTTCAATTGATTTCAATTTACTTTCAATTGATTTCAATTTTAGTTCTAAATTACTTTCAATTTACTTTCAATTGATTTCAATTTACTTTTAATTGATTTCAATTTTAGTTCCAAATTACTTTCAATTTGCTTTCAATTTACTTTCAATTTACTTTCAATTGATTTCAATTTACTTTTAATTGATTTCAATTTACTTTCATTTTACTTTCAATTGATTTCAATTTACTTTCAAGGGTTTTGTTTTTTTTTTCAACCCCAAAAGTTGTTGGGCACAATAGAGTACCATCCAAACATTCATATTATTGAGAAACTGAGCCACTCATGAGGTACCCCCTTGAAAAATTGTTTGGCTGCTGTTTTTTAAATAAGGGTTTAATAAGGCATCTAACGATTTGGAAAACCTTGCGTTTTAAAGCTTTAACACAAATATGGCTTTCTAAAGTGTATGGACCAGC
>Ga0126342_10018768_pt1 | contig 11821 bp, 9 predicted proteins | sample Cyp1metagenome_FD_92528 | JGI IMG/M metagenome (GOLD analysis project Ga0126342, IMG submission 92528) | Coral microbial communities from Lord Howe Island, Old Settlement Bay, Australia - Cyphastrea 1 metagenome | ecosystem: Host-associated > Invertebrates > Cnidaria > Coral ... | reverse complement strand
GCATATTCTTCTATTTTTATTTGATATAATATGTCATCTTAATTCTTGTTGTTTTTTAATTATATTATATGATATCAAATAATATTATATCATCTTATATGATATTATATCATATTATATGATATTATACCGTATTACATTATATTGTACCATATGAAATATGTTTTATGATTTTGCATGATATTAAATTATCTTATAGATGTCATATTGCATGATATTTTTTGTTGCATTATTGGTCATATCATTTAGCGATGTCTGGGTTTTAGCCACCAGGTGATCTCCAAGGAAGGCGCAGCTTATTTCTGACCTGTCGGAATCAAATGTCATCCTCATGGGACCCTACCTTCAATTCTTTGCGCATTAATTCCGAGTGTTGCCCGCCATCTTGAATTGAAATATTGTTGATATCTGGTTGGTGGTATACCTACCCCTCTGAAAAATATTAGTCAGTTGGGATTATTATTGTTCCCAATATATGGAAAAATGTTCCAAACCACCAACCAGATATTGTTGGTTCGATTCAAGCCTCTATTTTGTTGCTGATAACCCTCATTTGCTGGCTATTCTTGGGTAATCTAGGCCGCCAATGAAACAAATCACTTGGAAGATGAGATTCACCAGCATGTCTGCAGTATGCATTTTTTCCCCCTTCACCATGAGATCAGATTTACCATCTTGTTATTTAACATAGCCATGGAAAATCACCATTTTTAATAGGTAAACCATCTATAAATGGGCCATTTTCCATGGCTATGTCGAATAACCAGATGGTAGTTGGCTAAACCCGCGGTCAACTCCCAATCTGGCCGCTCCAAGGGGCGGATCTGCAGCAGCGGCGCTTCTTCCACCTCTCCTTCTCCTAGGACCGCCTGGGCACATAAAAAGTCAGGAAAAATCCAAAAACACATGCAGACATAAATAAAGAAACAAGAAAAGTCAGGAAAGTCAAGATGATTAAAAAAAAAGGGAAAAACGAGGAAAAACCATGAAACACAAATCTTTCAAGAACGACTTCACCCCATTCCACGTTCCACGATGTCCGGTTCTGCTGCCGATTTGTCGGGTCTCCCGGGTCTCCCAGGTCTCCCGGGTCTCCCGGACCGTGGGCCGTCGCGCCGCGGAACGTGCGATGGACGAGGAGAAGGCCACGAAGCCGCGCATCTGAGCGGCTTAGACTTAGAGATACCCAAGTTGGCTGGTGGTATACCTACCCCTCTGAAAAATATGAAAGTCAGTTGGGATGATGACATTCCCAATATATGGAAAAATAAAACATGTTCCAAACCACCAACCGGCAAGGAATATCAGAATATCATGGGAATATCATAAAGATCTCAGAATATCATGCGAATAGCATGCGGATATTGTAGAGATATTATGGGGATATACTAACTTTCATGTGTACCGACTATCATCTAGTTACATACAGTAATAGGGATATAGGAAGAGTTACGGTAGGGATATACCGTATATCCCTACAGTAGCTCTTATTGTATCTTTAAAAAATCCTCTAAAGATTCAAAGATACGTCCCCAACTATTACCAAAGAACAGTGATATTTTATGGCAATATTATACAGCAACCACAAGTTTAGACATCTTACCAAATTATATGTTTTTCCCTAGGGGGATATCTATTTAAATATAGATTGTATTGGGATGGCACTTATGTACTCTATGATAATGTGATCTTTGATGGGAACTTTAACCAATAGAAATTGGTATACATTTATATATATATATATACAAATTATATTACATATATATATATATATGTATATATATATATGTGTGTGTATATATGCTGACTATAGATATTTGATATACCCAAATAATCATTTTTTCATGGGAATATCATGGGATAAATTGACAATTGGGGAATATATCTATACATATATATATATATATATTGCCAGCCATTAAGTTTCATACTTCTACTGATGTCTATTAGGTTTTCAGCAACCGTAAACATACCATAGCTGGGTTTATGTTTAAGCCTCAAGTTCGGATTTATAGTAATCCTGCCATAAAGAATTATTTAGGGAATGGTTGAAACATACCAGCAATAGAAAAGTTATCTTGGGGATGATTTATGGCCTTGGGTTTGCCACATGACATCTTTTGTTCCCATTCTATTATTCTATATATTTCTCACAGTTTGTGTTTTTTTCGATTCTCGCAGTTCCATGGTCCCCCCAAGCATGAGTTCAATCGAGTCATTGTTGTTCACCCCAAAAGTGAGAAAATGACTCTTGGATCTCTTGGAGGATGTTCCCCCAATCTGGGTGCGTCTGAAAAGAGGGAATTGATCCCCTTTTTTTGCCATTGAAGAAACAACTGATGTGCTCGTTTTTTATCTAAATCGTCACCCAATGAATGGTTTAGCCATTTGTGGTCAATGAATGTCAATGATAAACTTATAATTCCATAGAAAATCGCCATTTTGAATAGGTAAATCATCAACTATAAATGCGGTATTTTCATATAATTCCACTCGGCTCCCGGTGCTTTTCGAAACACCACTGGGTCCTCCGGACCCCGGCCCGGCGGCTTTTCACTCGTGAAGGACTGGTGGGACTGCTGGGCTCCACCTAAATCGCACGTTGCGTTGGGGAAATTGGAACGGGATAAACCACACGGGGAGGGAAATCATATACAATATATGATAGTCGTATAGTAACTATAAAAGAAAAATGATAAGGATATTACATCATCTATATAAATAATATGTATATACCTGGAAAGCCATAATCCCATTTTTTTGGTCAAACGGCCTTGACCATGTTTTTTTCGTCATTACGGTTTTGATCGTCTGGAGCCGCTTGTGTGAGTGTTGCTACGGCTTTTTCGTTTTTTTTTCAACAAAATGTCGAACAAATACGGTTTTGCTACGGGTAGGACTGCAATGTTCTTTTGATTTGACCATTTTGTTTGGTCACTACGGGTAAAAACAATATTTTATCCAACAAAATGATCATTACGGCTTTTTCCTATGATGACCAGAAAATTTTGTGGTTTTTGGCTTTTCAGGTATATATATATATAAATATCAACTACCCATGATGGGGAAATAGGTTTAATTACCCATGGCACCAAATCCTCTGGTGGTCTCACCATCTGGCCATGTGCGTCAACTGCTACCTCATCATCAGAAAAATACGGAAACATTCCTGGTTGGTGGTTTTCACCATCTTGAAAAATATGAAAGTCAATGGAAAGGACGACATCCCATATGAAATGGAAAAAACATGTTCCAAACCGCCAACCAGATTCAGAAACAACACTGGCATACACTGGCCAGTTCATCTTGAGCCTCTAAACCTGACTGGGACACTGGGACCTAACAAAAACACACGGCATGGGATTCTCATCCTCCGTCCGTGGCAGTTCTTTGCGGGCATGGTATGGCACGAACCCTTGGGGGGTCTGTTTGGATGCAGGGCCTCTGAATGTTGTACAGAACCACTCATCGTTTCATCACTGGCAGGACGACTTTCCACACATGACCAATCATGGCTCTGGATGAGGCAGATGAGGCATGGTGCTTTTCACAGCAGCTTAAACATGTGTTCAAATATATGATCATCATTGTTCATCCCCAATTTTTTAGATCTTGATTTTCATGGTACCATCATTGATCATCATTGGTATTGACCCATCTCATCCCAGCCATTCCCGGCCCAGTCGGGCGCCCACATTGTCTGTACTGGTCCTCTTGGGAAAGGTCGATGATGCATCTCCTTCATCCTGACGCAAAAATGCACGCTGGGAAGCGTGGGCTCCAGCGCCAAGGTAATCACACCGTTCAAACCAAAACATCAAGAAAAAACGCCTTTTTCCCGGGGGACATGATATCTACCTACAAGAGAGAGAGATATATATATATATGTATATATATATATATTTGACATCTATATAAATATGTATATATATATAAATATACATATGATATCTCTATATATATATATATATATGCGGTATGCGTGTTCTATAAATATATATATATATATATATAAATTATGTATATATATATATATATATAAATCTGTGTGCGTGTACCCCCATGGCAATCTAACATAGCGAACATAACAGTCTATTATAAGTAAGTCATGTTAAATCATCTGCAAATAGGTCATGGGAAAATGTTCAGTGATCAAATGCTTGGTTAATTCCAATTAAAGATCCCTCTGGCCGTCCAAACAGCCCATTGGACCAGTTCAACAGCATCCGAGAAGACAAAGTCCTGGATGCGTCAGCCTATTTCGTAGTTTCGAAGCACCAAACGCCATGTTCACTGACAGTGGGGCACGTCCGTCTTTGAGAAAGTTATTCCGCCTCTGGGTGACACAACTGGCTCCGCACCTGCAATCCCTCACAGATCTACACAAACCATCATGAGGCTCTTCTCGTTGATGTCGGGATTCTTCTTGAACTTCTGGATGTGGCTCTTCTGCTCTGGTAACCTGCTTGGCTGGCAATTCAAGTACCATCAACTATAGTGATGAGTTGGTTCACAAACAAACAACGAGGACCTATTCCACTATCCTGAAAATTTCACTAACAATTTCATAGATTAGTAGATAGTGGTTAGTGATAGTCAATGGTTTAATACAGTTCCACTATCATTTGGAGGTTTCCTAAAATGGGGGTACCGCTAACTCATCCATTTTTAGGTAGGATTTTCCATGAAATAAACCATGCAGCTTTTGGGGTACCCCCATTTCACTATATTTCACTAACATTATTCCACACTATCATTTATCCCACTATTAACCACCATTTCCACCTAGTTCCCCCTAGTTCCACTATCATTTCACAAATTTCAAATCCCCAGTCACCGCGGTCTCCGGAACCGCGGTGTTTCACCCCGGTAGGTCGTCCTCTTCAGAGGAGCCTCGATCTTCATCGAGGTCAGCTGGGTGGAAAACCCACCGAAAAAAGGAAAAAATCAATGGGAAAATCCATCTATAATGGGAAAATCAATGGGAAAATAATGGAAAAAACAATTCTAAATGGAATGTTTTCCCAACATCAAGTTGTCAAGTTGGGTAGCGGTAGCAACTGGTTGGGAGCTTGGCAACCAGCACTGGAAAAAGCTTCCACTGGGTCAGTTTCCCAGTTTGCTGGTTACACTTCCAGTTTTGTTGCATGAACCCGTATAATATAGTTTGATCGGCATGGGTCAAAGGGAAAAGAAAAACACTACATATAATATAGCGTTTCATGTGTTTAAAAAACATGTCATGGCCATTTTTAGATACAGGTCCGAAAAAAGTGTGTCCCAAATGACTCAAATGCATATCGAAATCGAGACCTGTTGGGAACCTGTTGGAAATCTTCAAGGTGAAAAGAAGGAAACCAAAGGATACCTTATGATACCCAAGACGTTTCCAGAAACAATTCAAATGTGCATTTGTTCCTAAAATATCTTTAACTATCTCATGGCCAACTTCAAATAATTATCTTTAACTATCTCATGGCCAATCTTAGCTATTGAGCTATAGAAACTGGTTAGAAAAAAACACCCCCGTTTCACAGAGGCGAAAATTTCATCACCAAATCACCGGCATTTCGCCAAGCGCCAAGACACTGGAAGTGCCCGAAGTGTCACTGGGCGGTTTGCCAGACAAGGGGAACAATGGCCCTCCTGCATCAAGGCTGCTGGGAATCTGGGAAAGCCTCCCGGCATTCGCAAAAATAGGTAAAAACATGGATCAATAGATGCAACTCATTTAAAAATGTGCGAACATGTCAATTACGAAGTTTGAATCTTTGCTTTTGAAATCTTTTGAAGGGGATGTTGAATGGTTTCAACCCGCTTCTGTCGGGCCCCTGGGCCCCTCAGTCGCAGCGGCCTTCTGCCAGTTGTCTTTGCACTTCATCTGGCTCCTGACCATGGCACACCTCTCCCGGCGCAGGGTGTACCCCAACGATGCGAAAAAAGGCCAACCGCAAACCTGGACGTATCATGAAACATATCTGGCCAATGCTAGGAAAACAATACTAAAACGCGAATGTAAGATCATAATACGTGGTTGTTCAACTAATATCAACTAATATGACATATGTTCAATTAACAATGTTCAACTAATATAACATGTTTAATTCAGTGGTAGACTCAGCTTTTGGAGGCTGCCGGCAGCCTCCAAAGGACGATGCTGAAACAGCGTCGGTCTTCCGGTAGCGTAGGTCAGCTATGGAAATTGATGAGTTTTCATGGAAATGATCTATTAGTGGGGGACTGAGTCCATATTCATTGAAATTTCCTGGAGGTCAACGTCAAATTGTTTACCAACCAGGGCCTTTATCAACAGCAATCATTGTTTAATTCATCATAGGGCCCATGATAGATGATAATGCACTCATGTACTTGTCCCTTCCAAGTGCTTTAATTAGCGGTGAGCTGTTCATACCGAACAAGATGTCACAAACACATCCAATTGTCGACTCTACCATCGACTATACCGTCCTCAGTTTGCCTTATCTACCTTCATTTCTTTTACCAGCTGGTTCCATGTTCAACTCCCAGAACCTAAGATCTAAGTCTTCAGTTTCTGTTCATCTTAAATCATCTTAGGTCTTAGGTCTTTCCCCAAAATTTCACGGTAGTACCCGGTAAACATGGATCCACACTTGCCTGACTCCCCCATCTTCACCAAAAACGGTTACCATCCATCCACTTGGCCTTTCCAAGTGACATCATTCAGTCAAATGCCAACGAAATTCTCGGTTGATATCCTCACATCTCACAAAAAATACTACTAATCCAATGGCTTTCTCCAATGCTAAAAAACACGTCTGTGGAATCGCCTCCGTGGCTGAAATCTCCAGCGGGTGAGATCAGCTGTGGCCGACTGGCCGCATTTGTCAATTCTGACCTCCAAAACGGAGGCAGTTTTGGAGTCAGCTCGACGCACGTCTTCTCGATTGGGAGTCCCAATGAGCAAAGGTAGGAGAAATCAATAGATCCGATTGGCTGGCAAGACACGGGCTTTTGTTGAGAATGGGATTCCCAGTTCATGTATAATGATCATCCCCAATTCATATAAAGGGATAATCATCGGGTAGGTCATAGGTGAACAACCCCCTATAACTGGATCATGATAATCCCCAACATATGGAGGTTTCCTAAAAAAGGGGTACCCCCAAATTTTGGGGTACCCCTTGGTCATATGGAAACCTCCATGTTGGTGAGTAATTCCCAGCAACCCCTAGCCAGCGCCGTGGTCACATACAGTCATCGGCTCCTGTTCCAGAATATGGATCACACGCTGTGACGCTTCCAACTCCTTGGGGAGGGATGTTTTCATGGGATCTGACTGGGACTTATCAACTGTAGGATCTGTAGATGGTGAGATTTTTTCCGCCAATTCTCCATCGCCTTCTCCATGAGTGCAGGAAAGCTACAAATGAGGATATCATTTAGGCAAATTTAGGTGGAATTATAATGGGTTAGCAATGGATATTCAATGTGATAGTTCGCAGATATTTCATGCGAAATTTAATGGGACTTTGATGGTATATTTAATGGGACTTAACTAACCATCAGTTATAATTATAAGGGTTGTATGAGGGTGGGCCAAAACCTATGAAGCATCCATTTACCTACCAGTTACCAGGGCTGTGACCAATAACAATCTCTCTATTCTCAAGCATCCCCTTTAAAAGCATTGCGGCGGTGGCATGTTGGCGTACTCAATATTGGGGGATTGGATTACATTCACATTGATATTCACATATTCTAGTATATTAATGTGTATATGCGTATGTTTAGTTTCTTATTTATTTAGCATGCTGGAAAATGTTGTAAAATCATGTGCAAACAATCTTCTTTAACAATAGCTAGCAAAATTCCATCACATTTATCAGGGCGACTGAAGTGAACGTGTACTGATATATTCCTTGATGCTTTAGCATCCGATCAGTGAGGTTTGGGCCTCCGGTGATCAGTGCTTGGATGTGCATCCCACTTGGAACCCATACAATCCCATATTATAAGTGGGCATCACTGGGGATATTCTATATATAACGGGGGGTATAATATTTACTACGTGGGATGCACACCCCCAAGTGATATCCCTCGGAACTCGTGAGAAACTTGGCCATTTCAACTCCCCCCTTCCCAAAAAAAGGCCCGTCATCGCCATCCAAAAGTACTTCGTCCCCCCTCAAGAACGAGCTACAAGGCGTGCTTGATGGATCAAGGAGTTCTTGATGATAAACAAACATCGACCACGCTCTGTGTTCAGGATGTTTCGCACCACCTGCGGCGCATCAAGTTGGTCAAGTTCCAAGGGGGGGATGAAAAAACACATGGCTGTCGCGGTTACTCCATCGAACATGTATACAATGTAAACTTATACTTAACTCATGCAATTTACAGATATTTACAGTAGACAATATATTAATATATACAACTCATGAAATATGGCTGAAATTTACGGTGATTTGGACCTGGTTTCCGCCCCCGCCGGAATTTTCGAGGTGCACCTTCAATGCCATCTCCGGCGCTAGGTCCTTGGTGAAGCAACGTGGTGCTCTCCTGGGTAAAACGATAGCTAAGTTGGTTTAGAACTCCAATAACTATCATTTAAGATACTTACAACTGACTATATCTATATATATATATAATTATAGTCAATGGGGTTTATAAACCAACGTTTGCATCACGGCCAGAGATTGAATCTATTCTGGGCTGAATTTCCCTTACAAAGCTTAGTGATGAACTTGTTCTGGGGTCGCGACTTCATGGTGGCTTTGTCTGCCATGAAAAATTAGGGAAAATGAAGGGAACATTGGTTTTATATAGCGCACATATCATCAATTATCATCATGTTCCCTTCATTTTGGAATTATGATGAATTATGTATAATCCGTTGGAATACTTTTTGTTGTCATTCATATGGGATATAGCGCTATAATCCATTGGAATTCAGAGTCCCCTATCACTCAGTCACCCAGTCACTACTATATAACTCACACAACGATGACATTCTCAGCGCTGGGATCCCACGGGTCGCCATTCTCAGCGTCTTAATATGTCTTCCGCCAGTGACGTGAAGAAACTGGAAACACTTTGCCTAAATGGATTCCGTATACGGTTTCCATGTTTAATCAGTTTAATCTGATATTTGATTCATCAATTCATCATCCAAGGTTTGTTGCTTAAACTATCTGATTTCTATGTGATTTCTATGTTTCAGTGCATCCACTTCTGGGGCCGACAACATCAACGGTGACTCTCCATACGTGATGGAGAGTCATGTTGACATGTTATTCCTACGGTGTTCCAGTTGTATTGCCATTATCTATTTGGATGTATTTGATGTAAATCCACCATTTTTGGCTGTTAAATGCCTCTCTCTCTCTCTGAATGTCCTTTTCAAGGGCTTGTTGACATGTATCTAATCCACTGACTACAGCCCATCTTGGGACACGTTTTCAACTATGACATCCCCATGGCAATATAGCTAAACAATCATTTCATGTAATCCAAATGGCCATTGAACAGCATCCATTTACAATAACCATCCATTTAACCATCCATTACCGTTATGTTCATCAATAGTCATCAATGTTCATCAACCTTCATTAATATTCATCATTTGTTTCATCAAATTTAACCCATGTTAACCATGAACTTCACCTTTTGATCTCCGCATTCCCCATGGGATTCCAAGGCGCCATCACCTGTGCCACGAGGCGGCGGAAGAGGCGTTCCCCATCCGCGCAGAACAGGGCGTCTGACAGCGCAGCCTTCCTCGGCGCGGGCCCTTGGGGCCTTGGGGCCCCGAGATGGTGAATCATATAGAAAATCACGGGTTTTTTAATCAGTAACTCATCACTTAATAAATATTCCACAAATGGACCATCTATACCATAGCTATGTTAAATGTACCACTTATGATTCATATATTAGATATACCCTTTGGTTATTTAACGTAGCGATTTGGAAAATGGCCCATAGAAATAGATGATAAACATGATGATTTACCGAACTGAAAAATTGTGATTTCCCAGTTCGCTACGTTAAATAACCAAAGCATAGTTGATGATGGTTAATTAGTTGATGAGTTGATGAGCCATGGGGTGGAAAACAGATTTATATAGTCGATGATGGTTGATGATGGTTAATGATGGTTAATGATGGTTCATGATGGCCAATGATGGTGAATGATGATGGTTATATATATATAACTAATTGTTTGAGAAAAAACAGTGAATGATGATAATAATTTCATAATAATGATGGTGTCTTGTTGATGATTGCTTCTGACATTGACTTCGGGGTTGTGTCAAGCAGCTGTTTCAGCTGGGTGTCCCCTGCGGTTTCGCCATGGGATTCTGAACGCTTCTGAACATCTGGACATGGAGAATTTAAGCGTCCATGGAGAACAGAAGACGTGCAACATACCATCTGGTTATTTAACATAGCTATGGAAAATCCCTTATAAATGGAGGTCTTAATGGGAAAATCAACCATTTTCCATGGCTATGTTAAATAACCAGAGGGTATGCACAATTAGACAAGCAGAAAAGAACAATGCGCTAAAACCATTGAACATATCATACCTAGAGGGGCAAGAAAAGTGGCCCACACCAATAAGAGAACGTGCGCTGCCAATTTAAAAAAACGCAAGTGTCTTCAGGATAATGAGAAAACATGAGAAAACCAAGTCCATTATCATGTGGGCTTGTTCTTCCCCAGCAACATAGCTAGTTTCACCGTCTTCGGGAAAAAATCAGGTAAATACGTAAATCCTATCATTGCCCTCAATAAGCATGCATTAATCATATGGAGGTGTCCTAACTATGAGGGTACCCAAAAAATCCAAGTCCACCATTTTTTCGTATTTAAAAACTCATATTAGAACTTGGAGATCCAGCATTTTAAGAAACCAACAGCTATAGCCCAGTTTTTAACAGTTATTATCAGTTTTTCAACAGTTTTTAACTAATAACCATGATTTTTAGCTAATAACCAACATTAACATTTTCAACAGTTTTTAACAGTTATTGACAGTTTTTAACTATTAAATACTGTTCACCATCATTTGGTGATGTTCTCCATACCCTCGAACCCATGGTTCCTTAACAAAAATCCAGGTGCTGTGTGCGCAGTGCCGGATGCATTGCCTTGGCCCGAACACCTCCAAGATGCAAATAGGTGGCCTGGTGAAAGGAATGATCAGCCGTGGGGTCAACCGTGGGTCAATCATGGGAAAGCGATTGATCATTTAAGAGTATCAAAAACCAAGAAAACTTTAATCTCTAAGGATATAGCTGATCTATAGATATTCTATAGCTGATTGATGATCACTTATGATAACTTACCCCTGTCAACGTGGAATTTCCTGCATGGTGTCATGGGCCATATGGGTGTTTCCATTGCCATCTCTGTACATAGGCAAATGCCAGAAAAAAACTGCGGGAACATGCAAATTCATGGGAAAACGGATTAATGAATTAATGAATTAGTGTTTATGGCAAGTTTATGGATTACCGGGGAATGTGAATCAATATTATGGGTATGTTCATGATGAATGATCAATAAATCAATAATGAGTGTGATTATATTGTACGTATTTATGTATGTATATATATACAGTACTGTATGTATATATATATATATATATATATATGTGTGTGTGTGCGTGTGTGTGTGTGTGCTGATTTAATATGTTGGTAGAACATTTTTAAGGGGGACATATAGATTCATGATTATATATATATGTATAATAATGAAGAATGGGATTTGTTGTAGCCATAAGAACCCCAAAAAATAATTATTCCCGATAGATTCCCCAAATGGTGATCTCATT
>Ga0126342_10018767_pt1 | contig 11821 bp, 11 predicted proteins | sample Cyp1metagenome_FD_92528 | JGI IMG/M metagenome (GOLD analysis project Ga0126342, IMG submission 92528) | Coral microbial communities from Lord Howe Island, Old Settlement Bay, Australia - Cyphastrea 1 metagenome | ecosystem: Host-associated > Invertebrates > Cnidaria > Coral ... | reverse complement strand
CCCCCCCCAGCTAAAGCTGATATAGCGACTGCTATATTAACAAATGTCATTGAGCATTTAGTGTTGCTGTTGCCCCCCAATAAGCACGCCTTCACCGCCAAAGCGGTGTGGGCGGATTTTAATTGCGTTATATAAGGAATTGGTCATTGATTTTGAAATCGGAAAAATATTTTTATTAAGGGTTTCAGTTTATTATTAGGGTCCGCTTCGAAATCCAATTTTTGGGAATACTTTAATTGCGTTATACAAGGAAATTTTCATTGATTTTGAAAGCGAAAAAAACTTTTTTATTAAGGGTTTCAATTTATTATTAGGGTCGGCTTCGAAATCGATTTTTTTGCAATATTTTTAATTGCGTTATATAAGTTGTTTTCATTGATTTTGAAACTGAAACAAATAATTAGTTGTTTTCATTTAAAATTTGAATTTATTATTAGGGTCCGCTTTGGTTCCATAATAATAAATACCTCCCTAATACTAAAAACTACCTGAGGTGTTTATTATTTGGGGGGGGTTTAGTACTGAGGGGGAAGGGATTATAGATGTATTTGGTTGGGCCGATGTCTGTCTTTAGACATAGGATTGATAGGATTGTTGCATTACTTCCGTGCATGTCCGCTCTTTGTGTTTTCGTCATGGAAATTGGTTGATTTGGTTCCATGGTTGATCAGCACATGAACGATCACAAATAGTCACTGTGAATCACGGATTTGTGGTAACCTGGTGGCCACACGTGGCCCCTATTTTCTGTGCAGCCGGTGCCGGTGCTGGCGTTTTAAACAACATTTGACCACCGCCCTGTTTGTTCAAACGTCGATGATAAATATCATGAGACTACGACCACTTATTCCGCGATTTACAGAGTGGATCAGGACTAGGAACATGTTTAATGTACCACAAAAAACGCAAAAACTATCAAAAATACATGTTCAAGCAAGGGCCGCTGTCAGATTGATTCCGCATGCCCGAGGTCAGCGGAAGGTGCTGGGGATTGCCGGGTGGACACCATACAAAGAAAGAATTTCGAATATCTTATCACTTGACGGTCAGCGTGTTGCACCAACATATGTCCATGAGTCATCGCGCAGGTTGATAAATTTGAGGCAGTATGCAACAGCATGGATGAACACGTGCAGTGCGCCAAGGTCTTTATGGTAGTGAGATATTGACGCACACCTACTAAATCCTGATGGATTATGGTGTTTTCTGCCATTTCTAATCATATCCCAACTGTAAGGAAACGGTGCCCGGTGAAACCTCCACACTTTGCAAGGAAACCCAATCCAAAACCACACGTGGAAGCAACGACTGCTCTCACAGGAATTCCAAATACTATGTTGGATTTGAAAACGTGTGTGGCACTGTACCTAATTTTGACAAGGATTGCACAAGGGGGCGGACTTTGATGCGACAATGTATATAGGCGTGCGATGAGCAGCTGACTTTAGATTTAACAGATGCACTGCTTGACGAACAAACTGGCCCTGACAGATGTGTAAGCCCCTCGTGAGGCAAATTAACAATGTGCTTTGGCACCTTGGCTGGAAGCTGAAACACTGTTTCTGCAAAAATTGGGTGCATAGATTAGCATTGATGCTTTTTGCCCTGTGACCAACTGGCTTTGTTTGTTCACCCGAGCAGTATAGAGTGCATAGTGATGAGGCCGAGACCGACGTGAATGTTTGATGCCCAAGCCAGGCCAGCAGACTTGGTTGCGTCCACGCTATGGAGAGAGTTGACTGGGTGAAACGAAACCTTCTTGCCCTATTATCACTTCAGCTGCTACTGCTACGTTTACCTTAACTTCAGAGATCTTCAGAGCTTTGCGTGGATTGCATGGACTATGAACTTGTCATCTGTGCACTTTCATAGATCTGAGAGCTGATCAACTTAGTAACTTGTCCTTGTCAGCCGCTGCACCATCAAAGCTGCTTTGCATTGACGCTCTTTTCCTCTTGAAGCAGTATGGAGTTCCGCTTGCTTGGCGCAACTGCCTGGGCCAGAGTACTTCTGTCGCTGCTTGTGATTCCGAAGGTGTGCATGGGTCAAATCACATGTTTGGCCATTAATCCGGTGGAAAAAACATAGTGCGAAATGAGCTACTTCCACTTTGGGACACCCAATTTTATCCATGTTGACCCTATACCTAGGTGCCGGCCTATGACTTCCAGTACTTCCTGCCCCAGGAGTTTCTCTCTGATCTTCCTTTGAGAGAAGGCAGTTTTGGGGCCGAAGTCATCCAGTACCTGCTGATGGCCAACCCCCAGGACCTGCATCATGAGAAGGTGGATTCAGGGTGGTTCTATGATGTATTTGCAGACTCTGATTTCAACTCTCCAACTTATCGCTCCAGACGGAACGTCTGCGTCCGAGTGCCTGTTGGAAGCAATCCTCGTGGTGCACCGCACATGTGTGAACATGAAAATGCACAGGCACCACAAGCTGAGATTTTGAAGGCTGCAGGTGGAGAGGAAATAGGCAGATTCATGCTGTCGGCAGAGTTTGAGTTCAGCGCGCCTGGCCATCTCAAGATCGAATCAAAAACCTGCTGTATTGTCTGTTGGACGGACAAAGTCTGCGATGACGATGTCACCATCACAGGAGTGCTTAGGGTGCAGAGTTTGGTGCATGTCCGAAATGTACAAGGAAGTTTGCAACTGCAACCAGAAACAACAGTGTCCTGGCCTGCTGCTCCGAGAGTGGATGGATGTGATCCAGATTGTCTTGTAAGATTATTTGCGAATTGGCACTCTGACTTGTCAGATGGAGTCAAAGATGCTCTTCAGAAGTATGTCGAGCAGAACTTGCAGCAGGGGCATGTACTGCCGCAGACCATGTCTTTGCACCCGGAGCTCAACTTGACATACCAGCTGAAAGATTTGCAGTTTGTGCATTCCAGCACACCTTCTAACCAAAGCTATGTGATTGCGCATGCCACATGCACTGTAGATGCAAGGGCAGCCAACGGCAGTGTCCAAGCCTTTCCAGATGCAGCTGCATCTTGGACTGGTAAACACAACGCGCTGCCAATGGATGATCCGTGGAGACGAGCCGTGGGAACTGGCTCAGAGCAGCTGGTGCTGCTTGGGGGAGCGCGCTTTAGCGAAGAGCTCCTCACAATGCTCGCCCGCGGTATGCACTATGCAGGCATGCTCCGCCCTCACAACTCGAGCACTGTGAAAGATGCTCATCTCTACTCCTCTATTGACATGTCGTGCCCCGAAGTTGATATTTCCAAAGAAAGGGCTGGAGTTGTCATGAGGCAAGACCACCTACACTTGCAGATAGATTGCGATGATAGAATGGCTGGCAACGCCACAAACTTCAGCTTGATGAATGCCACCTTCAGCAATGTCCTAGAGGAAATCTCTATTTCTGCCTATGTACCGAACGACCACACAGCTGGAATCGTCCTTCAAGTCTTAAATGTGAGCATGGGAAGTGCCAATGTGTCTACTTTCCATTCTCCTGCCTTCTTGGGTCCAGGCAATGAATTGAAGGCCTTGGCGCTCCATGCAATGCGGAAAGGCCTCCCTCTCATGAACGACCAGCTCAGCAGCACTCCCATCATATTTTGCGGCGGTGGATCGTCAGCTTGTGCCTTGGTTCCTTTTGCACCCCATCCTGCAGTTAGCACAAGTCCGCGGGGGAAGATGAAGCCCGGCTATGTGCAGCTGATTTGGCATTGCCAATGTGGAAGTTCTGACTTCTATGAATCATGCTCCGGCTTTCAATGTCCTGAGATGCAGCTCAAGACCAGACTCACCAGACCACTTGAAGTGAGACAGCTTCATCAACTACGTCGCAGCGCAGCAGAAAGCCCAGCTTCCAAAAGACCCACTTCGACCGGGGCTTGGGTGAGCTTATTTTCAAACCAGCTGTGCAACTTCGTTTCTGGCGAGAGCATCCTTTTTGCAAATGTAGCGGATGAAACTTGTGCAGTCAGTGATCATCCACCTCTAGCTCCAGCTTTCAGGCTCCGGAGCTACAAACATGGTTGGTACCTCTACTCTGGCTGCAGATCAAGTAACTGTTCAGGATGTCGTTTGAAACGCTGGATTCCTTTGCGGAGATGCACCTGCCTGGCATCAAGTGTAAGTGGCCCCTGCATTGTCCTGTCGTCAACAACTGATGGATGTGTCCCGTGCTTGCATGTGCATGTTCTTTGTTGATTGGCAGTTCAAGAGCTGGCGCCAAATATAATACTATTAATACTGAGGGTGGTGTGAGCCTCCTTTCAATCAGAGAAAAGTTCCACCGGATTTGGACTTTCATAGCCCACAGAGGGAATTTGTTAGGGATAGAACATTGTCCATTATTTTCCCACACTGGAATCATTTGTCTAGCCCAGGTGGGTGGTTTGCAGAGCTATCCGGCAGAGGAACCCATTTTGGGTTCCCTTCAGAACAGCAGGAAGCAGGGCGGGTTACTGGCATCTTGCCATCATGTGTGACTGGTTGAGTAATGTTGAGTAGAAATGCGTCCAACGCCATGGTGTTTGATGTAGCTAGATTTGGTGTGTTACTGTCTGAAGTCAGATTGGTGCTTGCTGTCCACTTGAGCTCGTGCAGGAGCCCCTTCATAAGGGCCACAAGAGTCGATAAGTGCAGCGCGTGTGGAATGGAAGGGGACCTGGCATGCGAAGCCTTGCCGCGAAAGGAGGTCGAGCGGGTTTGGATTATCAGGGCTGGTGTGACATGATGATGTTGTATCACTTAGTGTAGCCCGATCGAAATTGAAATTTTGGATTAGCTGATTTTCAACCACTTCAAAGATGTCCATTCCACGTTAGATTGGTTCTGGGACCGTGGTGAGCCCTGACCGAAGGTGCATTGCAATCTTTTCTGCGAAGATTGCTCCGCCCGGTCATGCGCTTTGAAGAATGTTTCCCTGGGAAAGCACAAGGTGCCAAAGACGCATCTGGGCAACCACAGCGGGTATTCAGAAGTCGTACTAGCAACTCTGAGCACATTGCCCATCCTACAAGCGTGTGCGGAAGGTCCTGATGTTCCAGATCCTGATCTTCCGGACCCAACAAACACAGCACTATGGGAGTTGATTGTAGCCTTGCCAATGCTTGGGCTTATGGGACTGCTCTTGTGCTTTCGTGGCCATGTACGGGGCAGCTGCTTGTGGGCTTCAAGGCTCCGATTGCGGGTGGGCGTGAGCAGAGATCGCCTCAAAGAGGAGAACATTTTCCACGGCAGCCTTCTGTTAGGATCTGCCCTTCTTACAGCTTGTGGGCTGGTTTGGATGAAGTGCAATCCATTGGCAGGTCAATTGAACTACATCGAGGAGACGATGGACACAAGCAACTTCGATTGGCTTGCTGCAAATCGCATTGTAGAGACATCTCGCTACAGGGGCGCTATGATTTTCTTCATTTGCGCTGCAACTCTGTTGCTTGTCTCTCTTCTTGGGTGTTTGCAGCATGTGCGTATTCGCTGTGGCACAGTTGCGCCGCAGGAAGGTGTTAGCACGTCGACAGGTTCAGGCTGGAGATCTCTGGTGGTGTTTCTACTCACAGAAGCAGGTGCTGCCGTTTCTCTCCTTGCTTTTTGCTTTTGGCAGGAGGAGTTCTCCACTTCCTTTGAGAAACAGAAACACAGTGCTAGTGATTTGGGTTTCTTGTCTGGAGTTGTGGCATCATCTGCTTCCGCGGCCTTTTGCATCAGAGTTGTCCTCAGCTGGATAGGGCCTGTGATGATAAACCTCAGCCTGTCGAATGCAGCGGTTTTGTTGGCGGCTTCTGTGCGGAAGGCACGGGCAGCGCCCATGAACCCCAGTGGACCAAGTCTCAATTCCTTGGTCTTGGGAATGTTGCTGATTCAGCAAACTACCATATTGATTCTAGCGATTGCCTACTTCCACTCTGGCTATGCTTCGGCAATTTTGCTCTGGTTTCTGGTTTGCAGTAATTGAAAAAAGTGCAGAGAACCATGGTAACAGGTGACCAGATGTAGGTTCGCAGGTTTGGCAATCTGACACGTAAGACGTAAGCGGCGGGTGAATGATCCTCAATATGTCTGTCATCTTAAGTCTTACGGCCTACGGTCTTTGGCAAGTGAGGTTGGTCATATGCAGTGGGATTTTGAATGCGGTGTGGTTTTGCTGTCTATCATCAGCTGGCGGCTTCGCGCAGAGATGGTTGTTGTCCTACGCGGGCAGTTTGTGTACGTTGCAAGCATGTCTCAATGCCGCTATTGGGTGGCTTGTGGCTGAGACCAAGCTGATCATTAGATCAAAAAGGTTTTTTGACATTGCATGGTCTGGTTTTGGCCTGATTTTTGCTTAGACTGACTTCTTGGGTGATTTTTAGGGACAGGATGGATAGAGACAGGATAGAGTGGACAGTCCCTTAAAACTAAAATTACCACATTGACATTCGTTTCAGATTTCAGAACTGCTTTGCACGAGAGCCTCAGTTGCATGCAAGGATGGTTGGCTTCTCCCCTTCTTGGTTTGCTCCGCTATTACGACAGTATGCCTGTCATCCTTGGCTGTATTGCTCTTTGGTGGTTTGGGACCTCCCCGAGTGCAGAACCTTGTGATGCGCAACGGCGATGCTTGGCGGGTATGCAGCAAGTCACACAAATCTTCCGCCAATCTTTTTCCCCCAGCAAGTAACTGGGAAGCACCCTCAGCCTTCCACCATGCCTTGCTTTGGTGTGATTTCAGGAACCAATACACCTGGCGCAAGCTGACTGTGTTTCGGTGCTGACCCTTTTCATCCGTTGCATGTTGGAGAAGGAAGAGGCCAAGTCATCACGATTTGGAGCGCGAATCAAATGGCGGAGACTTTGCGCAGTGTTGGGGTGTCTTGGTTTGTTTGTTGGCCTTCTGCGAAACATCTGGCACAACCTTACCCACACCGCATGGGATGACTTGAACAGTCTGGTTGCTTCATGGATTGGCTCAGATGCGCTGATCCCTCATGATTCCAACTCTGTGCTAAACCCACTGGTGGACGAGTACGCTTCAGCTAGAGCTGCATGGCAGCTTTGCAGCATGGTAGGCGCGGGGTGCTTTGCCCTGGCCATGCTGTCAGACATGCTGGGCTCGAGCCTCGCCATGCGATGTGGCATTCCTGCAGTCAAGTTTCTGGCCTGGTCCAGGAGGCTAGGTTTTCTGGGAAGCCTTGGATGTGCGCCAAGCAAACTTTGACAATCTTTCGTAGATTTTGGTTGGATGTTGGTTTGATCTATGACACTATGATGATTACATATATCATATATAATTTTGAAAGTTAACTTCCAATACATAATGTTATTCTATCAGTTTCTTATAATCATGTGAGGAAGCTTCTTCTATGCTGGTGGGCTGCTGGTGTTCAATCTCCCAGACTATGTGGCCTTGCTGGATTTCGGATCGCTTGAGCGCTGTGGCAGCGAGTTTTGCAAAGCCTTGGCTGGGTCTATGAAGTCGGCTGTTGGGTCTGGGCTTTTGGCCAAAGCTGGCATGGAATTTCTACCTCTTCTGGCTGCTGGGTGTGAGTTTTGGATATCTTTCAAGTTTCTGCTGATAATAAAGAGCTCTTGTTGGCAGTTTTCAGACACATTCAAAGATGGCAAGGTTTGCTTGGCTTGGACCTCCTTTCGAATTGGCTTCTTCTTGGCTTCAGATCCCAAGAATGCGCATTTGGTCAACGCGCTCATGTGGGTGACTTTGAGCAGCATGCTCCGGCTGTCCCCCTTGGCAGGGACCGTTGCTTTCATTGCTTCTCCCAAGACAGAGGTCGTTGGTTGGTTCACGGCGTTCTTAATCCTGCCTGCCTTGCTCCTTGGCATCATCGTGAAGTGTAGATTAACTCACTTGGGCTGGTACTTCCTGTGGGGCTGGGTCTTCTACCTCGTGCCTCTTCTGGTCATGGCTTCATATGCCTTGGGCATGGATTTCCTGACCTTGATCAGCAAGTTTTTCAATTACCTGAGGGAGGATTGGCCGAGCTTCCTGGCAGAGTTCTTTCTGTCTGATGTGGTCATTTCAGACCTCTTCTTCACTATGGTCTTCACAGGGGTTTGAGGCAGTTGTCAGCGGCAGCATTCTGTGGTACGTCGAATCAGACATGAGTCATGTCCTGCGCTATTAATTCGTAGTAACAGTTTCATATTAGTGAGGAGTGGCAATGTGGGGTCCTTTGGTTCTGCTTTGTTTCCAGGCAAAGGGCACGATTGTGGCTGTTGCTTGAGACTCCTTTCATCAGTGCCAGCCTCGCTACAAGAATAGAGTCTGACCAGTCAAGAGCACTGGCCAGAGAGGACGACCACTGGATAGCTGAACAGGAAGAAGTTTGGCGCGTTTGCCAATGGATGTCAGTTGCGCATGCGGGAAAGCCGATTATTGTAGGAAGCCACAGAATTTCATGATATCACATGATATTTTATGAACCATACATTCTTTTCTGAAAGACAGCACGGTCAGTGCAGCAAGGCTGGTGAATTCGGCTAGTCTTGAGGAAAGGAGGCGCGAAGAATAACAGATTGCTTAATGGGAGAGTCGCAGTGGACAAGCGAGCTTTGAGAGGGATATATATAATATACAGTCACATACTGCCGCCTTACAAACTTATGAATATTGCGAAGCCCACCTTCTAGCTTCATTTTTGGCAGGCTTAAAATCACGAGTAGGAAACGCTCTGCTGACGCCACAGCAACTGAACTTGGGGTCAAGACTTACGAAGAGGCTGCAGCAGGGATGTATATAGAAAGGTCGCAGTGTTGGGGGATCAGTGGCCTTGCAAGAAAGCAAGTGGATCCTGGATCCTCCAATTTTATGAAACAAGATCAGGCACACTTTGCGAATCTTGCAGAAGCAGATGACCGAACTCAAACCAAATAGAGGACGCAACATCATGAATCATCATAGTCCCATATCATTCAGTACGCCACTTGAGATTTTGGTGCGGGTGCTCTGGCGCAGGTCTGCTTTGCCCACATCCACCTCTTGGTTTCGGTGCGGCCGGGTCCTTGATTCCACACCACTGGCCACTGAGTGGATAAAGTGACGATGAAGCAGTGGAGGATTTAGCATGGTCTTCCCGTCTATTGGCGCCCAATTACCTGGAGTCTGCAAAGCTAGGTAAATTTTACTAATCCTAAATAATAAATTTACTAAAAGTGAAGAATTTACGTAATTGTTTTTTGGTTTTCTTGATATTAGTAAATTGTGTGAAAAATAGAAAGTGCATCAAAAGTGCACATTTTTTCAATCTAGTTTCCAAGAATTTGATAGTTGGAAAGACATCCATTAACATATTTTCCATTATTTAGTGAATGTCGTTAATTCAGAATGCTCAAGTTAATTGAAACATGTATTTTGCTTATCTGTATGTTCAAAGTATATGGCAAAGTAAAGCCAGAATCTTAGCAAGTGAAGTGACCACTCAAGTAAATCTTTTTTTTGGAAACCTACATTGGGATTTACATGGTATCTATACCAAGTCCGAAATCGTTAGTGGAATTTACAGAAGAAATTGACATTGTAATTTACATGAGTGACCGAGGAGCATTCCAGTTTGGAATGACAAACAATTACGTAGATTGCAAACATAAAAACAAATCATAAATCAAAGCGGGAAGAACTAAACCATATCTATGAAAACTTTGTTTGATAACGAAAAGATATGGAGTGGCATTTTTTGGTGGAATTATCTTTCGTTTTTTTTTGTTCTTGTTTTTCAGCCTGGCTTCCTGGCTTGGTTTTTGTGGTTTTTGGTTTCTTGGCTTTAGTGGCTTTTGGTTTCTTGGCTTTAGTGGCTTTAGTGGCTTTTGGTTTCTTGGCTTTAGTGGTTTTTGGTGTTTATGACTTATAAAGTATGCTGCAACTGTTTTTGCGGCTTTTGTGGCTTCTCGGCTTTTGTAGCTTTTGTGGCTGTTGTAGCTTTTATTTGTGGCTCTTGTGGCTTTTGGTTTCCTAGCCGTTTTGGAGTTGTTTTGCTTGTTGGCTTTTGCGGCTTTGTAGTTTTTTACTTCTGAATATGTACAAGTGCCCTAACTAGCTCTTTTTCAAGCTCTGAAAACAGTATTTCAGGACACTTGTTGAAATTTATTCTCCAACTATATCTACTTGATTTGTGTTCCACCACGTTTTCCATGACTGTCATGCTTCTGCCTCAACCTACGTTCTATATGGTCACAAGAATTGCAGGGTTCACTTGTTCGCAGGCACGGAAGTGGTGGACTTGGGAAGCCCTTGAGTCGGCCGGAATGCAAGGCAGCCCTGCAGAGCTCCACATGTTTTCCAACAGGCGCGGCATTAGTCATCAGCCCTTGCGCCACCAACATAAAGATCAGCTAGGCTAGACAGGTGCGAAACGGATCCGCACTGCCCCAAGTGTATGGAGCAGGGTTGTAAGTTAGGCTTTCATTCTTGAAGGTACGTCTCAGAACATCCCTTGAAGATGATGATGCGGGGGCATTTCAGAGCATCCACAATTCTCAACAAATTCTTTGTCATGTTGTGTCTTTGTTTTACAGTGAAACTGAGACATTAAACCTCCGAAGTTTCGCAAGCTTGTAGTGAGAAGTTGAACTGTCGATAATTTTAGCTGGTCACCTAGCTGCTCTTTGCCGCCCAACCAACAAGTGCGTTTTGTATTTAGGGCTGCAACGTTGCAAAGCCACATGTGGAGCAAGACGTGCATAATGTATGCAATCCGATTGCGACGAAGATGCGACTTGTAGCATGTTCCATTGAGGTTGCAAAACGCGCGGTATTTGAATTTAAAAAACGCAGCCACTTGCAGCCACTTGCAGCCACTCGAGTGGCCGCAAGTGGCCGCAAGTGGCCGCAAGTGGCCGCAAGTGGCCGCAGGGGGCTGCTAGAGCAAGTGGCCGCAAGTGGCCGCAAGTGGCCGCAAGTGGCCGCAGTGGGCTGCTAGAGCAAGTGGCCGCAGTGGGCTGCTTGGCATTGGATTGCAAATGCCAGTCCCGATTGCTCCACTCCTCAAAACTTGAAAAAAAAACAGTTTTCCCGCGAATCGCATTTTTTTCAATTTTGCCTTGCAACGGGATTTTAGGATCTGCTAGAGCAAGTGGTCTTGCGGCCACTTGCAGCCACTTGCAGCCACTCGAGTGGCCGCAAGTAGCCGCTTGAAACGAAAGGAAGGAAGTAACGAATGTAAGGGGAGAATTGCAACGAAAGGAAAGGCCAGAGGTGAAACGAAAGGAAGATTGTAACGAATAAAAGGCTAGAACGAATGAACGGGAAGAGTTAAAACGAAAGGACGGAAGTAACAAATGAAAGGGGAGAGGTGAAACGAAAAGAAAGTAACGAATGAAAGGAAAGAGTTGAATGGAAGGAGTGACCGAACGGAAGGGAAGAGTTGAAACGAAAGGGAAGAAGTGGCAAACATTGAGTTGAAACGGGAGGAAGGACGCAACGAAATGAACAACTTTAAACGAAGGGAAGCAGCAACGAACGGGATGTAAGGGTTGAAACGAAAGGAAGGAAGTACCGAGTGAAAGGGAAGAGTTGAAACGAAAGGAACAAGGTAAGGAATGGAAGGGAAGCGTTGAAAGGGGGGAACGACGAACGGAAAGAAGGAGTTGAAACGAAAGGAAGGAAGTAACGAATGGAAGGGAAGAGTAGCAACGAAAGGAACGATGTAGCAAATGGAAAGGAAGCGTGAAACGAAAGGAAAGAAGTAGCGAACGGGGGATAAGAGTTTCCAACCATATTGATGCTACGCTCTGATACACTCTGAGACCTTCAATTTTTTACATTGGTTGCATTGATGCTACTCCCCAACATCTTCTTTCAGTCTTCTAACATGGATGTTGCTACGCTCTAAGATCTACCCAAATTCCAAATGTTCTACCAT
>Ga0126342_10018766_pt1:5000-11821 | contig 11821 bp, 11 predicted proteins | sample Cyp1metagenome_FD_92528 | JGI IMG/M metagenome (GOLD analysis project Ga0126342, IMG submission 92528) | Coral microbial communities from Lord Howe Island, Old Settlement Bay, Australia - Cyphastrea 1 metagenome | ecosystem: Host-associated > Invertebrates > Cnidaria > Coral ... | reverse complement strand
GTCCCTTCGGGCAAGACCTGCTTGCTTCATGGATACACGTTTCTCCTTTCGTGCAATTGCTTCTGTGCGCCGCAGCCGGCCAGCAACGATTGAAGTGAATCCCACATCTTCAAGCCATTCACCAAGCACCTTCGGACCGCATGTGAAATAATTGTTTCCCTTGCCCGTAATCCTGTCGTAATCGAGTTCTGCAAAAGGAATGGGAACCATAGTTTCGATAATGATTATGCCTCCAATTTTCAATCGGTTGTAAAGGATGCGCAACGCCATCACGGGGTCCGACAAGTGGTAAAGCACTCCTGGAAAATACACAATGTCGAAAACTTCTTGCATCTCTTTCACTTCAAGCTCGTAGAGGCTGCGCGAAATAACTCGCACCGGCAATTGATATGAATCTGAAACATATTGAGTGAACAAGGAGTACTTCACTGCTTCTTCAACAGACACAATGTGGCTGGCCCCAAGGGAAGCAAGCGCATAGGTAGTAGATCCCGTCCAAGAACCTATGTCAAGAATTGTTGCGCCTGAAAAAGTTTCTATCGGCAAACCGTATCCAACAATCCATGCAACTATATCTTCAAGCCACTTGTCACCCATGTGATCCCTCACTTCGAATTTGTCATCCCCTTCTCCAAACCAAATGTGATGCCCCCAAAACCACTGCACGGTATTTCCCTTCTGCCCCTTGGCACTCTCATATCCTTCAATTTCAAGGTTGCCATCGTACTTGTCTTTGAAACTGAAAAGTTCTCTTTTGAAATCAGCAAAAGACAAACCGCTTCTCAGCTTTTCTGGCAAGAACCTGTTTGTTCTCAAAGTCACAACTTTGTTTTTAACCTCCTGGTACAGGGGCGAAGATCTGTAAGCAGCATTGGGCTGTGAGTATGTGAAGGTTCGCTGTGTGGGAGGCATTTCCGATTTGCAACGCGTTCTGTCAGGGAATTTGGGACGGCCTGTCAAACCATCATGATTCTCCAAGAAAGCCCGCATCACATGAGGCTGGAATTGGTCGCAATTCCAACTGCCACAATTTTGAATGAAAAACAATAAAAATATCACATTCATGCACACGGACACAATGACCACGATCTGGACGAACATCAGAACAAATCGCCGAACAGTGTGTCAAAACAGAGCCCAAACAAACTGCAAGATTGGGCGTGTCAAACCATCACAACACGTGCAAAATTCACTGCAACCGTCCACGCCAATTGATTTTGTTTGGAATTTCAAGTAGTAATCTTCCACTGCCGCAAAGTTCGGGAAATCGTATGCATTTGTTTGCTGCATGTTTTTCCATGTGCATAGAGATCAAACTCTTTTAGCCCATGGTTTGAACCATGAAAATTGAGAACAACATGTGCATCTGAATAAATGTGCTTGTGAACATTTCCTCACGAATCAAAATCAGGAGGGTTGGCCTGAAGAGTGGGGCATCAAAAACATAATTATTTCAAGAATAGAGGTAATGAGAAACTGTAGAGGCAGCCGTTTTTCACAGAAACAAATGAAGGGGTTAAAATATGAAGGGTCTCCTATGGTAGGAACGGTGCTTGGAAAACTTGATAGAAGCAACGAACCCGAATGCATTTTTAAATGAACGCATGAATAGGTAGGAAAACGCTAAAAAATACTCAAAATATGCTGAAACCTATACTTGCTTTGCGCTCCTCACTCTGCACTTTGCAATTTGCACTCCACACATTACACCGGACAATTCCCATGGCGAAACCATCCAACCAAACACACGCTGTAGCAGAAAGACTCTCATACTCTTCGCTGCACACTTCATGCGCAACACGACACGCTCTACACTCTAGAATCCACTAGACTACAAACCAAGTCTCCTGATGCGCTCGCAAGATCAAGAGTTCTTCCTTTTTGCCGCCCGCAGCTGCATAGATAAAGGTCACCTAAGTCACACCCAAGAAACTGGATGAATTAGTTCCTCTTCAACATGTTGGAAAGAATCAACATCTGAATCCTCGCGTCAAAATGCAAACGTATCAAAATTTGATAAACCGGGAATCAAAAATAAGTTAAGGCTGCAAGTTCATGCATCTTTTAAATATGCCAGAACATAAACCCCATGGCTGTGATGCTTTACAGCCAAACTTTTCAAAGGACACCCCCTGGATCTTAATCTAAATGCAAGCATCTTCGTCAAGCCAAGAATCCAGATCCGCATTTTCCCCACACTGAGTGATCTCCGACTCAAGCACCTCCAAACAGCCCGCGTCGAACTCTGGCCTGCGGTAGCTGCCAAAATGATCACTGCAATATACTGGAATCATGTCCAGCGAGCGCTGCACAAGTGCACAAGAGAAGTCCATGTCCCAAGAAAGTCTTTGCGAAGTGTCACATCTTTGCCTGAAACATGGTTCTCTTGAAAGCCAACCGTCACAAAGACATGCGGCCTCCTTTTAGCATCTTTGAGAAGTTCGAAGCAGTCCTTGGCATATTTGGCATTGAGATGTGTTGAGGCCCTTCACACCTCAAAATCCAGCTCTTGCTGTGTGATCAGAGGATTCGTCAGGTCCAGAACGAGCTAATGCACACAATGCACACTGACATTCTGGGTTCCATATGTTCCATTGATATTCTCGATTCAAGTTTAGCCAGGAATTGCAAAACCGTCCAAAGCATGTTCCACATGTTGCTCCAAGCAAACAACAACCCATCAAATCTAAAGAAAAAGGATTGATTGACAAGAGCCAGAGTTTCACATATAAATAAGTATTAAGAACAAATAATATATAATGAGCTACGCCATCCCAATGATTCAAAGGTTAATCACAAGAAGTAGATAAATTAGATGATCAATTTGCGTTGTTTGTTCAAAGTTGACAGATTCGACCAAGTCTTCAAGGCACTTTTGGTGAAGCTTTCACCGTGGCCTGAACATTCGCAAAAGCAACTGCACTGACGTGCGAATTTGTGCAAGTCACAATGCTGGCACATCTGGCACAGAGCCTCAATCATTCAACAAAAGAAACAAATTGTGTAGCAGTGTAGCAGCATTTTATGTGCATTGCTGGTCATCTTGAATCTCGACATCCCGTATCTGCATGTATCTGCTACCTGCTTTCTCGCCCCATGATAACGAAGAATGCTCTTGCGTCCCATTGGACCTGAACAACTGGCTAAATATCCCCTAAATATCCCTAAATGCTAGTGCATTTAACACACCCCCAAGTCGCACCTGAATCTTTAACCGTGTCACTGATGCAGTGTTGCTTAATCCAAACTCCACCTCAGCTGGTCCAAGGTCCAAGAATCATGAGGTCCCAGGCCGCTTGCGGCCTGCCCGTGTTATTATTTTTTGGGCATGGAAGAAGCCAATACCTGGAATGACCAGAACATAGTACAACATAGTACAACATAATACAACTACTCCTCTCACTGCACTACTTCAAGTAAGCAAGCGACCCAGCACTGCACACCTGCAGGCAGGCTAGCCAAATATGATTTGATCAGTCAAATCAGCAGTTTCTACCTTCAAGAGTCCTTCAAGACTCATGAAGCATAACTAAGGCAAAATGCTTGGGCTATGGAATGATCACACCACTCAGCGAAACATTCTCTGTGGAACTGCCACCCACATTGACAAATTTGATGGACATTCCATGGACAAGCCTTCGTCGCTGGACAAGCGCTCCCATCTGAGAGTAGCATTGTCATTGAGGCACAGAATGCAGGAGATGCACTGGATTGCTACCTGCGCATCCAAGCATGGCAAACATGGAGCCAAAGAATGCATAGACACCCTGGACACGATGGATTATGATGGAATGTGTTTCTCATGGTTCTTTGATGTTCTTTGTATGTTTTTTTGCATGACACCGTGATGGACACAGCGTCTCAGCTCAAGGCACCTCCTGAACCTGACTGCCCTTCACATCCAAATCCACGCTGAAAAGCGAACAGCTTCCCGGGCACGGGGTTGGCCTGGCGCGTTGCTCTTGGTTTCACCAAATGTTTGCACCAAATTTGACTCAACTAAGATAACTAAGACGTACTAAGATCCAGCATTCGCAAATATCGACAAATCGTAGCATGGATCAGTGCGGCCCGTTGCTGTTGTCCTTTTTCATCCTGTGCCGACTGGCTAAGCTGTGGCTATAGCATGCTATAGCTGGCAACCAGACTTGCTCAAAGCTCTGCCAAGGATTCGTCTGCATTGGCATTTTTGGGTGTTTTCTTCTCCTGCATGTCCATGGCAGCAAAATGGTAGAGATGTTAGTTTGCTGTCACTGTGACATCTATCAACTTCAATCTTCAGCCTCCAAAATGCTCCCAAACAGAACGACTTTCAAACAACAGCGCATTGAACCTTCAATCTCACTCCGGTTCTTCATGCAATATTATTGAAAATGAAAAGATGGTAAGACACCTCTTAAGACATCTCCCGGAATCCACAACAACAAAAAAAAAAAAATAGCTCGAGCATGTTCGAGCGTTTGATTTGCCAGGCCACGGGATAACGGAAGGCCGTCTCATGGCGCCAATAATCCAACAGCATTCGAAGGAGCAGCGGGATGTCTGGCTGTGGAACCCATCCTCAGAACAGCATTGCATGGCAATCATGGCGTATCTCTATTTTTCCATCACTTTTCATCGTTAGATTATTGTAAATGGATCCATATGGATCCATTATGATCCAATACTGGACTCCAACATATTCCCACTGACGTCTTAGAACGAAGCTGGCTGCTTTTAGAAGTTGACATTGTGTATGGGCAATGTATGGGCCATGTGAGGCGCAGTGTTCCAAAATGTGCTCCGTGGAGCTGCAAAGTCAGTTGAGACATTCTGCCAAGATCTGCCAAAATCTGCCAAGCATCCAGTTAGCTTCTGCACTTTGCTTATGTCAGCCATCACAATGCGTTCGTCATAGAACCGCAGCCGCGAGGAGTCTTGCTCTAAGCCTCAAGCTGCTCAAGCTCCACAAAAGGGGTCACATCCAACTTATATATTCAAAAAAGCAGCGAGCTGAGTAGTGGGATTCCTAAATGCCAAGGTACGCAGCCGCCTCTCCAAATTGGTAGCGTTGCCTTCCAGTTTGGCTTCAATATGCTTCGGCCAGAGCATGGCGCAACCATAACGACATAACATAATATAACTGCATACACCTGCCTTCTTCATCTCAAAATGACAGAAAATGACAGAAATGACAGAAGTAGTTTCATCACCGAACCCCCCCAACACCCCTGCCAGGACGGATTTGGCCTTCGCTCCAAGAAGGGCTGAGCCGGACCATTTCTTGCAGCAACTGTTGCATGCTATACCTTGCCACAGTTTTCTGCTGTGCAGTGTGCAGCATCAGCTGGGATCCAGCTGAGACTAGTAAGCAACGCAGCAGCGAGTGCCATATGTCTTGATTGCTTTTCACTTTTAGGACATTTTAGGACCATATTCCAAATGTTCTATCCCCCAATCGCCCTGCCCTGACATCTATTTGTAAGCGGCCTCATTGAAAACCAGGGTGCGACACATTGGATCCTAGATTCACCACAGTGCCCTTCGGTGCCACCTCTCCCAAACAAACGACCACAGGAGCAGAGTCTACGATGTCGGTAATGTCACGACGAGTAGACAAATCTCCATGCCTACCACGAAGCAGCCCATGCAGTGAGCAAAAATGTCCACTCAAGGAAAGGCAGACCAGGAGAATGCAAATGAGTTTGAAGAAGTGATTTTTTTCGTCTCCGAACTTGCATTTCAGACGATGACACAAGGCTGGCTACAGTGCGAAAGCTCCGCCAGAATGAGAGTGTATCAAAATGATGATGCCAACAACATGCCTAAACATGGTAAACATTCACCAATAAAATTCAGGGCATGTTCACATATTCCCATCATTGAACATCTTCTCAGGAAATTCCCCTTGTGATTTTGAGATATTTTGAGCCCGCCTCAGAACAGGTGGAGACAAAAGGCCCCGCTCTACCATGGTAATCTGACGAGCGAAGTCGTGCAGCGCCAGAGATTCTACGCCACGTGGTGCCAGGTGAATAAAAAAACGTGGCACAATGACGTGAAGGCCATGTGCACGTGCGTAAGACAAGGCTAACCTCCGGTATCAGTTCAACATCGTTCAATAGTTTTAAACAACTGGGAATGTTTGCAGCCAAACGATAGCCTAAGGGATTTGCATGCAACAAGAGCAGGGTGGGGCTCAAGTGAGAAATCGATCATATACGACTATGCATTGCGACCGAATTCAAGTAAATGCAGATGCAGGCACGACGGAACATGTGTCAGGTCACATGAAATTCAACGCCAGAATCATGAAATATCAAAATCTCGCGAATTGTGCAACTTAAATGGATATATATATAATGTAATATAATATAATATAATATTATATTATATTATATAATATAATAAAATATAATATAATATAATATGATATAATATAATATTATATTATATTATATAATATAATATATATATATATATATATATATATTCCGACTTCAATCATTCACACTAATCATGACCCATCACGACAGATCAAAACCAAGGCGCATCTCTGTTGCAGCTTTGCTGACCCCATAGGGTGACACGGGCTTCAAGGCTGCCTCCTCCGGCACGGGTCCGTCCCATTCCTCTGTTGAAGCACCATACACCGTGGACGAGCCAGCGATGATAATGCGACTGCTCAGCTTCAACTCGCGAACTGCTTCCAAGATATGGAGCGTACCTGACATGTTGAGGTTTAGGCTGTAGACGATGGCGAATGGTTGCCCGTCCAAGCATGGAAAAAGTGTGTGGTGAGTATCATAGGATGTAACGATGGATTGAACCACTATGGCACT
>Ga0126342_10018766_pt1:0-2500 | contig 11821 bp, 11 predicted proteins | sample Cyp1metagenome_FD_92528 | JGI IMG/M metagenome (GOLD analysis project Ga0126342, IMG submission 92528) | Coral microbial communities from Lord Howe Island, Old Settlement Bay, Australia - Cyphastrea 1 metagenome | ecosystem: Host-associated > Invertebrates > Cnidaria > Coral ... | reverse complement strand
GAAAAAACATGAAGAGGAAAACGCATGGAAATGGATTGTTTACTCAGGTCTCGGTAATAAATTGGCGTATGATTCAAATGTCTGGTGCCACTCCGCACATCAATCAATCAAGCGCCTCAAAGAATACTGTTTCCAGAAAAAGCCGACATTTCACGTGTGTGAACAGCTTTTGTCTTGGGAATGCTCGCTATAGCCTTGATCATGGATCACGTGAAGACCAGAAGCAAACGTATATTGACAATCAGCAGCGGTTTTCCCCACAATTTTGAACACTTTTGATTGGCACTTTACACATCTTTACACCCCGCTCATACTTTGGCATTATTTTTTGATTGGTTTGGAACAACGGCAGAACTTTTGTTGGTACAATGGCGGAACTTCTGAAAAGAGACACGAGCAACAAAGAAACTATTTTCCCACTTATAGTCAAAAAACGTCCGTCTCGAACAGCTTATAGTCATATAACATTATATCTATCTATCTATCTATCCATCCATCCATCCATCCATCTATCTATACCGTATAGGTAGATAGATAGGTTAGATTAGATTAGATTAGATTAGGTTAGATTAGATTAGATTAGGCTAGACTAGACTAGACTAGACTAGATTAGATTAGATATAGATAGATAGGACAAATATAGGCCGTTTCAGGTTGGACCATTGGACAATTAAATACTTTGGGAAAGACATGGAAAGATCAACGATTTGTTCCTCGCAGGTTGTCAAAGCTATTGTCGAGTGCCCAGCGTCATGGCAAGGAGACCAATCTTCGAAAAAGGTCGGACGACGAGATAATGCCTCCTCGGCGCGACATCCAAACACCAGGAGCCACAAGCGAAGCAAGGGAAGTGCCCCGCGCGTCATGGCAGGAACTCACCCCGCTTGCGAAGCCAAGCTATCTTTTCTATTGCCTGGAATGGAATGGAGTGACCAATATTCAGTGCATCATGCGTGCATCTCAAATTAATCAATGTCCACTCAAGTTCCCTGTCGGGTGGCACATGATTGACCAATGGTAGGCCTGTAAGGCCTTTAGAGATCTTTAGAGACTAAAGACTTGGACTCTGCGCCGTGCTGAGCTGGCTCTCTCTCTCTCTCTCTTCAATTTCTTTGACAATGATGCGCTATGATGCGCTATGTGTATCTATGTGTCCTGTCTCAACAAGCCGGCCCTTTTGTGCTCAAACTGATTCCCTTCGCGATATTTACCTAGGGCATTTGATTCCTGATCCCATCACTTGTCCATTCTTGAGTTCACCGAATTCACCTGAAAACGGCTTTGCTCATCGCCAAATTGCTGCGGTGATGATACGGGTGCAACGGTGCAAACCCAAAAAATTCAAGTGGTTTCCAGCCTGTTGAGGGCAAAATAGTGGCCTGGACCAACTCTTAGAATCCCGAAGAAAATGGGTACGCCGCTACAAGTAGCTTAATGAAGTGACCCTGCTGCCCTGCTCATCATCTCCATGTTTGCAGGTGATTCACTTCAGGAGATATGATGATTTTAATGATTCTAACATGTTCTAACGATTCAAACGATTCTCGTGCACATCAAATCACCCATGAAACTCTTGGATCGCAACATATTGCAACTGTGCATGGGCCTTGGGACGGGCATTATCCGATATCCATCCATAACCGCCATATCCATCGATATCCAATCTACCCCAGGCGTCACCCAGGCATCACCTCTTCACTTCCGCATGTCGCAGTTCTCGGAACTTCTGGCGTCCAATGGCTCTTCGATACTCCAGGTCCTTCTGCAGATCGGTATAGATCGGTAGTGACTGCATGAACATCTTTGGATCCAAAATAAGTGGGCACGCACACTTTATCATACAGTTTGTTGAGAGCAGGAATTTTGGATAGTTACTGGAATGAGGCAAAAGAACGTGTAGCGGATACAGTAAATTGCCAATACATCCAAACACTCTGCAAGTGCAGCCTAATGCGTAACATCTTGAGTGTATTGATGTTGTCAGATGGGCAGTTCAATATCCCGTAGAAAGTCCAAATCTGCCGACTGCCCGCCTGTTCAATGGTACTGGGTGTCACATCTGGAACATGAGCTGTGAGCCTCAGCAGTCCGGTGCGCAAAATGAATCTGATGCAAGTGCTCTTATGATACATGCCGGCAAGGTCCGCCCATCAACCGTGACATCTTCCGCAATGTACATTTAGAATATAATACCGTCATATACCGCAATTAATAATCATGAATAACGCTATAATATATATAATAAATATATAATATATATATATATATATATAATAAATATATATATATAATATATATATAATAAATATATATATATAATAAATATATATATAATAAATATATATATATATATAATAAATATATATATATAATAAATATATATATATATATACCAGTAGTACCGCACAAGGCGGTGGCGGAAGTTTCAAAAATAGGAAACCTATAGGAGAGGTTGGTTGTTGTGAATCAGGGATGGCAGAGCGAAGCCACTGATGGACTG
>Ga0126342_10018765_pt1 | contig 11822 bp, 10 predicted proteins | sample Cyp1metagenome_FD_92528 | JGI IMG/M metagenome (GOLD analysis project Ga0126342, IMG submission 92528) | Coral microbial communities from Lord Howe Island, Old Settlement Bay, Australia - Cyphastrea 1 metagenome | ecosystem: Host-associated > Invertebrates > Cnidaria > Coral ... | reverse complement strand
GGGGCTATGTTGGCCCATCTTGAGGCCTATGTTGGCCCATCTTGAGGCCTATGTTGGCCCATGTTGACCCATCTTAAACCACAAGATACGAAAAATGGGAAAAAATGGGAAGAGCACAAAACACCGTAAAACGCGGGACTTTTTGGCGGGGGGGAGAGGTCGCCGGCAGGGGGCGCGGCCCCTCTCTCCTACGGAGAGGAGAGAGACGCCTTCGGCTATGCCACGGCCAGGGGGCCCCTGGCCGGATTAGGACTCCGTCCCCTCCCACCGACCCCTGGCCCAATAGGGATTTGGGCCGCAGTGACTGGCTCAGTAACCAACCTGCGACTTCAAGCCCCAGTGTTTCAAGGCGAGAACTGAGCGCTTGGGGATTCATATGATGAATTGATATTGCCTGCAGTGGACGACACGGTTCCCAAGACTCCTTCACATCAATGTGGTAGTTTCATCAAGTCCTTCACATTTGCGCGTATTCAAACAGTCCAAAGTGGAAAGTGCAGAGACCTCATCTGTCCATTTGTCATGACAAAAACCATCCGTTTTTCCATTTTTTCCCAGATTAATTTCTGGGCTGGCTTGTCAGCAGTCATGAAACCATCAACAAGTTGCAGTGGCCCCGTGCTAGCACTGAAGCTGGCCATGGCGGCGTGCAAGGCATCAGAGGAAGTTGTGCAGTGGCTCGGCATGCATCTGTCTTTGGAATGGTTTTTGTGGTTAGAACTGCCAAAGGTCACCTTCCGATGATTAGAAACTAGCTCCAAACCTTCAATTTGCTTGCCTTCCTGCGCTGCCAGCTTCCAACTTGCTTGCGTCCTCTTGCAGCTGGCTTTCGTCCTGCACAGCTGCGGTCACAGGACCGTCCCGCAGCGCCAAAACACAATGGCAGTGAAGGACGGATCGGGCCCGCGGCCGGCAGTCCATACTGCCAAACGTTGCTTTCTGAACTGCCCAGAAACTATAGCTTCAAACCTTCAATTTGCTTGCCTTCCTGCACTGCCAGCTTCCAACTTGCTTGCTTGTTCTTGCAGCTGGCCTTCTTCTTGCGCAGGTCTGGTCAAGGCACCGTGTTTCTTGCTTCCAACTTGCTTGCGCCCTCTTGCAGCTGGCTTTCGTCCTGCACACCTCCGGTCAAAGGACCGTCCCGCAGGGCCAAAACACAATGGCAGTGAAGGACGGATCGAGCCCGCGGCCGGCAGCCCATACTGCCAAACGTTGCTTTCTGAACTGCCCAGAAACTACGTAGCTTCAAACCTTGAATTTGCTTGCCTTCCTGCTCCAACTTGCTTGCGTCCTCTTGCAGCTGGCTTTTGTCCTGCACAGCTCCGGTCACAGGACCGTCCCGCAGCGCCAAAACACAATGGCAGTGAAGGACGGATCGGGCCCGCGGCGGCAGTCCATACTGCCAAACGTTGCTTTCTGAACTGCCCAGAAACTACGTAGCTTCAAACCTTCAATTTGCTTGCCTTCCTGCACTGCCAGCTTCCAACTTGCTTGCGTCCTCTTGCAGCTGGCTTTCGTCCTGCACAGCTCCGATCACAGGACCGTCCCGCAGGGCCAAAACACCATGGCAGTGAAGGACAGATCGTGCCCGCGGCCGGCAGTCCATACTGCCAAACTGCCTAGAAGTTAGATTCAAACGTTCAATTTGCCTGCTTTCCTGCACTGCTAGCTGCCAACTTCCTTGCTTGTGCTTGCAGCTGGCCTTCTTCTTGCGCTGGTCTGGTCAAGGCACCGTGTTTCTTGCTTCCAACTTGCTTGCGTCCTATTGCAGCTGGCTTTCGTCCTGCACAGCTCCGGTCAAAGAACCCTCCCGCAAGGCCAAAACACCATGGCAGTCCTTCCTCTTGCCTCTTGCGCCTCTTGTCCCCTCTTCTCTGATGCGCTCCCCCTGCTGTCGGCAGGGGTCGGCGGAAATAGGGGACCCCTTTTTTTCTGCAAAACTATGAGGCCCACGTGAGAGCTCAAAGGAAAAGCAACACAAATCACGAGTGTGAGAATTGAGATCCAAGATGATTGAATCAAAGTGACTCAAGGTGACAGAGGGCACCCGCGAAGAGAATCGAAATCGAGACCAATCAAGTGCTTAGGATTGCCAGAGCAGATCTCCAAATAAACTTAACCAAAGAGAACCAAACACGAAGAGGGGAAGAAGGATTGAAGCGTATTGAAACTTCCACAAAATTCACTTAGGCGACCAAGATGGAAATCGTGCAAGGAGTTTGCATGCTTGAAGCTAGTGACTTGTACACCTTTCAGAACGATCAATCGTTGAAATCGAGAACGAAATTGGCAAACGCGCCGATGCAAATTTTGAGTGACATGCCATTCCGGGAGATCAGGGAACCGACTAGAAAAATCGAGAAGCATCACGGCCCACGTAACTTTCGGGCCCAGCACATCATTCATGAATAGGGGATCCCAAATAGCTCGATGGTTTATAGTGGAAAATCCCACCCAAAATGGATGATTTAGGGGTACCCCCAAGGATTGGAAACCTTCACAGTCGCTGATCAGCATCTGGGTCTGTCTGAAAATCGGGTATAGCCCCAATATATCCAATATGCCCCAAAATATGCCCCAATTCTATTCTAGCAATTTTTTGGGGGGATCATGAGGATTTCCCAATGGATCAACGGGGGTGTCCCCATCATTGTCAAGACAAAACCATCGCTAAAAAAACAGCTGCAAGTAAATTAAACGACCAGCATCTCGCCAGGCATGCATCGACAAATGGTTCTCAGCCAATCGCTTCATTCCCAGGTCATGCCCCCTGTGTTGGACTCCCAGAAGGTGTGTCAGTCATGTTCATTTGGAGGTTTTTTCAAATGGGGGTAGCCCAAGTCACCATGGGTCTCAATACTAAGTCTTACTAAGTCATGGTAATCCATGACGACTGGATGAGTTAGGGGTACCCCCATGGATTGAAAACCACCAATTATACTGTTTATGATTTGGGGCCCCATTTCAAAAATGTTTTTGTTTAACCACATCTGGGATGGTTGTCCCAATGGCTCAACCACCAAGCAGTTGAAGTTGTTCCAGAACGATCACCTGCGGTCATCACAGATTCATCTTCCGAGGTAAGCGGGACCCAATGATCATGATGTTGTCTTCGGCGCCTGAGCTCAGCGGCTGATGCCAACTGCTGTCACCAACGGTTTCCAGTTGTGGTGACCATCGATGAGGGCCATAAGTGCTGCTATGCCTTGAGGCGGAGACGCACACAGATCCAGAAGCAGATCAGGCAACATCAACTGTGGGATTTCGGGGACCACAGGAATGGGAAATATCTCCTTGTATAACACGCAAACAACTTGAAGCACCAGCGAAGTTGAAATGTTGTGAAATGCGGTGACTTTCTCGGTGGGGTGATTGACCCCATGGCCCGACACATTGATGAACAAATCTGCCTCCTTGCAACAGTTTGCAGTGTGCAGGAGTCCCTTGCAGTAAACGCTTCAGTACCATCATCAGTCGCGAGCACAGCAAATGCTGAGGGGTTTTGGTACTGTATTGGTTGAGTATGGTTGAGCAGTACTAGTACAGTAGGGAAAGAATGTGCGGCTGAGGCTGCACGGACACCGCCGAGGCTGCCGGCAAGAAATCGTAGTCTAGTTACTTTCCTTGACACCAAATAAGTATACCAAATCAAAGGCTACCAAAAGATTGACATGAGATTGACAGGTTGACATATATTCAAGATTATTCAAGGACTTAAAGGGGTTGGTGTGAATCCTTGAGTTGCTCAACACCAACACCACTTTTGGGATGATCAACCCGAACCTTTCTGAACTGACGGTACGAGTTTGGGGCTGGGGGGTTCTCAAAATTTAGACCCTCAAAAATCCCAAAACCATTAAAACTGTTCAGTCTTAACCTGAGCAACCAATGGTGTTTGGGTGACATCCACCCCCGCATCCACAGCTGAAGGCGAGCTTCGGTGCCCAACATACTGGCCATCGGTGTGGCTCCAAGCCGGGTATGTTTGTTTTATTTTGTTTTTGTCTCACAGCGCTGGGTGCATCTTGCTTATAAAAGGCATAGCCCGGAAGATTGAGGAAATTGTCAACCGCGGAAAGTTTAAACCTACGATTAAGATAAGTAGTGCCATGGCAATTATCACTGGATATATATATATTATTACTATAAATTACTATGCTACAAATATATGATATGTTATTATGATATTTTGGTTACTATTGGTTTATATTGGTTTGTAGTCTACTGCCCAATGGATTACACCCGACACACCATCTGAGGTCGTCCCCAGGAAGCCTGGATGGCGTGACATGGGCTGCTCCCAGCTGTGGTGAAACGGAAAACGATTTGGGGATGGTTGGTGATGGAACAAATCAGGATTTCTACAAGATGAGTTTTTTTTTTCGGATGTTTTTTCAGATGACCTTTGACCTTGAGATTTTTCGTAGCGGAAATGCCTGGCGAGCTCATAGGTTTGAACAGCCGACGGCTTGGACCTTTTTAATGTAGCCCTCCTGTGCTCTGGAACAGATGCGCAGTGGGTATTTAAGTTGTCTGAGTTGACTTGTACAAAGCTGTTTTGACAAAACTAGAGCCAAGCTTTTCCAGCGTAGAAACCTGCTGCCGCATCTGTGCTGGACGGTTGCTTCGAGCATCTGTGGAGTTGGGGACCCCCAAAAATCTATGAAATCTATTCAGCTCATTTGAATTCTAGAGAATGGTCTGAAGAGGGTTGGCGAAAACAGTCGATGACAAGCTGTTCCAGTTTGAAACCTCCGTATTTCACGGATCATGGTCAAAGAATTGCATGTTGCAGTGGTTGATGCGATCTTTGGCCCAAGATTACTGCGGGATACTGCAGGTTACGTAGGCTTGGGCGCAAACTGAAGCAGCACCGATGGGCAACTTAGCTACAAGGGAGTGCCCCAAATGCCATGCTGCCCTTGGTTGTGGGTGCTTCTGTGGTGCTTTGTTTGGATTGCCGGGTCTCATTATAGGCGGAGTAGGTGGAGCCCTAGCAGTTGGGAACCAGTCCTCAGTCCAGGCCTCTGGAGCACCCCATGGTTGGCATGGACGAGGTGGCAAAACCATGAAGATGTACCACGGCACCACATATGAAAATGGTCAGTCCATCATAAAGAATGGCTTCAATCCATCATCAGGTGGTATGCTTGGCCAAGGTGTGTATCTTTCGGCTGATATTGAAAAGGCCAAGAGACATGGCAGTTTTATCGTGGTGGTGGAGGCGAAGCTTGGAAAGACCAAGAAAATAGATTCGCAAAGTCACCCGATGCGTACGTCCTGGAACAGCCACGGTTACGACTCAGCCTGGGTTCCAGCACATTGTGGAATGGTGCATTCTGGTCTAACAGAGACTTGCGTCTTCGATCCAGACCGAATCCGAGTCATGTCCTACATCATGTGAAGTACCCGGAGTAGATTGCAGATCAGAAATTGTGGATTCTTGAAGCCTATCTGTGGTAGCTTTAATGACTAAAGTTTAGCGACAGTTCCTTGCTCGCAATTGACTTTGCAAGGAAGGTTCAGGCGAATGTTGCACAACTGCATACTGCAGAAGCCAGCATGCAGTCTCTTTTTAATAGCGCTGCGTATTGGAGTCAAGTTCTGAAGGCTCTCACAGATGGCGAGTGTGCAAACGGAGTAGCAACAAGGGGTCAACTTGGAACCTAAAGATGTGGCCTTGTCCCTGGATTGGGGATACCCAAAATCCATTTAAATCCCATAAAATGGTCCTATTTTAGCCACGGAGAGGACTGGTTGCGGGTGCCAGGCAGCCATGGGACAGCTGTATGCAGTCCTATGCTTGCAGACCAAGGTGGGTTGCATTGTGGTTGAATGCTTTTGGAATTTTGTCCACACTTGGTGCATTGCATTTTGCTCTTATTTATCTTAAATTTGAATAACATTTGGTGTTGTGGTTGACATGAACACCTTTGAAAGAGAAAGAAGAAGAAATGGATCCATGGATGGATCATGATGGATCCTGTTTAGCGACGAATGAGACTGGCAGTGGTTTCATACGCCGTGTGTTATCCTGGCCAGGCCAAGTCGTTTCTGGCGACGAAGCAGCTGATTGGCTTGCGGCGAGCAAGGCGAGGTCCCCAAAACTTCTTGCACCGACACTAGTTTGATTTCATATGTTTGTGGACCATCAAGGTGTTGCTCTTCAATGATACTAGATTATAACATTCAATGACAGATTCAATGATATTAGATCAAGTTAATTTAAGTTTTTCAAAAAACATATTGTTGACCTAGCTTAATGTGATTAATATATGTTTTTGTGATTTTTGTGTATATATATATTAATATCAATATTAATATTTTATCGCTGGTTTCACATCTACTAACAATCAAACGATGATCACCTTGACAGGCCTTGTGGACGCAATCGGCCAAGCTCAGCGATGTATCAGGACCATCCGACAATCAATGGGAATTTTAATCAATAGGGGATAAGAATGATAATGAACTCAATGAAGCTTTTACAACAAAGACAAATCAATGGCCATTCTGAAAATTTCAGGAACCGATTGATTGGAGGTACCTACCATAAGGCCTATGCTTTAGGACTATGTAAGGGAATATCCCCAGAAAATATGGCCATATATGGTGTAGCTCCATTGATGGCTAAAAATCGATGATTTGGGGTACTTGAGTGTTCAACAAATTCTGGTTGGTTGACGATTAGTTTGGGGATTATATACTACCCAATATATTGGATTATAGGGGATAATAATGATAATACTAGCCAATAACCAATAAGGGATTATAGTACTCCAATAGGGGGATCCCGTTCTGAACCAACCAGTAGACTGGAATGACAGAGAGATTTTGAACAATGATCACATGGATATTTCATGGAAATTTCATGGATATTTCATGATTAACTATGATCACGCTGCATGGATATTTCATGATACGATATGATACTTCAGATGCAGTCCCAGTTCGATCAGATGCATTTGGATGAAATTTATTGCATTTTGATCATTTTTTATGATGGGCAGGAGGATTATTTGCCACCTGCAGGAGTCAAGTACCTATATGCCCTGTATGAACATTACTGTACTATCTTGAGATTTCTTGTGACCAATGCATCCGATTTCAACACATCCCAATCAGCCAGGAGTTAGAGATTGGTGTTTCGCAGGATGAAAACGCAATGGGTTGGACATGAGAGAGCATTGATAGGTTATTTTTTATCTACTGTTTGTGACCGTCGAAACTATGTTAACTGGTCGACCTTTGCTTCTGGTATAACTATTGAAGTTCGAATCATCGCCAATCTGCAGCAGAGGCCTCGCGCCCGCCGGCACACCGCCAGAGTCTGCCACAGGTGCGGCTGAGAGTCACTGGAAGCAGATACCAAAGTTGTGCAGCCGGGTCAATTCAAATATGGGCCGAAGAAATCCTTGCAGGCTTTTCCGCATGGCCTACAGGTTTGTACCTTTCGCCACAAGCTCAGCAAGACTGTGCAGTTGCTTGATGATTCCTCGACAACATACGACAACCAAAAATAAGTGGCCTCCAAGATTCAGTCCAGCCAGTGTTGACACTTTTTCAGCTACTGCATTTTGCCGCACTGCCTAGATGAGCTCGACGATGAAGCATCCACCGAAAGGCTTTGGAGTCCTAACATCGATTTGAGAAGTCTGCAGAACATTGCAGAACCATCGAAAATCATTGCAGAACTATGCAGAACTCGTTTACATGTGGAAACCAACCAGAATTGTACAGAATCCCAGCAAATGTGCTTTTGTTTTTCCCTCGCGGTTCTGAAATTTAACTCTCCATTATTCTAGTTGAGGATAGTTGAGGTAGCTGGTTCACATTGCAAACTTATCAATATCCATGTGATAACTTTAACTACACTATTGATTATCAAAATAATTATCCATAACTAGTCCATTCAACTATCCATTGTGATCAATTATCATCAATTATTCGCACATATCCATACTGCAAAGTTATCGAATTCATTGATGATATATAATTAATATGATTATGATACAATTTCAATTATTCCATACGATCAACTATTACGTATCACCAGCTATTGTCATCAACCGTTATAATGCGATCATCAACTATTACAGTAAGTATCATACTATCATCATCAATTATCAATGCCATTATCATACTATTCCATAATCATATATATATATATATATTACAACCAATGATCAATGATGTTGATAGTATGTATATGGATTAGCATCACCCATACTATCCAGAATACTGTCATCATCAAGTATTCATGCCATTATCAACTATGAGTATCATACTACTATCCATACTATCATTTGAAAGTGGCAAGTCCATACTATCCATAGTACTATCCATATTATCATCATACTATCCATATTATCATCATCCACACATTATTTTCAATAGTATTATCATAGTGGCTGAATAGTACTATTATTATCATACTACGATCCATACTATCATTCTTATCATAGTATTATCCAACAATACTATCAATTATCATCAACTATTATCATCAATAATTATCATCAACTATTATCATCAATTATCAACTATTGTCATTAATTAATATGTTCAACTATTATCATCAATTATCAACTATTATCATCAGTTATCAACTACTATCATCAGTTAATATTATCAACTACTATAATCAATCACCAACTATTATCATCATTTTTTATTATCAACTAGTATCATCAAGTATCAAACGATTATCATCAATTATCAATTATTATCATCAATTATCAACTATTATCATCAATTATTATTATCAACTATTATCATCAATTATCAACTATTATCATTGATTATCAACTGTTATCATCAATTATCAACTATTATCATCGATTATTATTACCACTTATTATCATTAATTATTATTACCACTTATTATCATTAATTATTATTATCAACTATTATCAATTATCATCCATTATTATTCTTTCAACCTGTCCAAACTTCTCCCAGAAACTTCTCCAGGCGACGTTGGAGCGATGCACCGAAGGCGGTGCCGCTGCTGCCTTTGGGTGACCTGCAGGCAGAAGCACGGCTGGGGTCGGCACAGGGGATGGGTTGAGAAATGGTTGGTAAATGGTTGGTAAATGGATTGTAAATGTTGACAAAAGTCCTAATTCTTGACATCACCCAACCAAAAAGGAGATATCATCTCGAACAGGTATTTTCAAGATTTTTCAAGTGATACCGACCCCTGCCATAGGGATATCCGGGATATCAATTTAATTTGGGCTAGACCGGAGAATACGATATGGATTTGCCTGAATATGAATATATATATATATGTATATGCAAAATATATATGGGGAATACGGCTATCTAATCGGTACTGGGATGGTTCATCGTACTGCAGAGCCCATTGCTGACAAAACCCACGTTTCAACGGCTCGCAGATGATCACAGACTGGCTGTAGCTGTTCGTAAATGGAGGGTTCCTAAAATGGGGGTACCCCAAAATGATGGTTTATAGTGGAACATCTGGAACTTTTATTAACATTGATGATTTTGGGGTACCCCATTTTTGGAAACCACCAAATGAATGGTTGTCCATTCCTCTTTGGAGCAGATATGATGTGCAATTTGGACATAGAGAGTCAATGAAGGATGGTAAACCGAACCAGGGGAAAATAGTATGGATACCATTTTCCTCTGGGCATAAAATGTTGGCATTTACACACAAACATGTATTATATATATACACATTATCACATTATATATACACATTATATATAAACTATGCCAAGGACTTCCAGTGTAGAGCGCCACGATGCCAGTTCAATCGGGGGAGACCATACACTGCTGGCAGCGAAGCTCTCGATCCAGAGGCTGGGGCATATCTGAAGATTTGGCGTTAGATCCACAATTTATTTTGCTGTGGGGGAGATCCAGATTTCAGGAAACCGCTCGGCCCAAAAGAACTTGCCGACCCGGTCCAACCTGGTACTTGTTGCAGGTTGTACCTGCTGAGCTTTCCAGCTACTGGTAACGAATGCAGAACGGGATGTCCTGCGAAGAGAAACTGCAATATGTTTTTGGGGGATGTTTGCCAATGGATGAAGATGCAGAGCTGGTAGGATATGTCTGTTCCGACCGCTTAGTTTTGTTCAAGAGCAGTTTGAGATACAGACAGAGATGCAAATGATTGGGACACAGTTGACAAAGACCATCAAAGACCATATAATATATAGTAAATTCTGTGTAACAGTACCTTGTGAGCATGTGTTGACATTTCGGACAGCAGCATAACAAAGCGATTAGTTAGTGTTTGCTTTTGTCAACTACTGATGACAAGTCGAGACGTACTTGCCCCAGCAGCCCCAGTACTTCCCCCCCAAAAGTCTTGATTCCGCTGCCACCAGTTTGCCGTTCAGACATGACAGCAGCAATGCGGCCTGCAACCGCTAAGTTCTGCAGAGCTTGTGGGTTTTCACCAGCAAGCGGCAGTGGTTGGGCGAATGACCAGAAATTCCAATGGTTTCCTACTATTCGGCCAAGGGTGCCAGCGCTCCAAGGCGCAGCCGGAGTGCATCAGTGCGTCGTAGTGATCCGGAGAATGTCCCGGTGACACCGATCTCTTACTATGAGAGAGAAAGTCGACGTCGAAACCGAGCACTGCGCGATGAATTACGTGGTGCAGAGGCCAGCGGATTGCTGGACTTAGCCGTTCAACGGGGACATTCCTGGGATACCATTGGCATTGCGACCGCTTTACACGCCCTGGCCATAAAAGTGCGAGATCAATCCACCTCATCCCAAGAGATTCTGAGGGATCAACGATGGCAGCGCCTTTGTTCCTTAAGCTTCGCACGCTTGGTGGAAGGTGAGGCACGAAACTTGGCCAATGTGGCCTGGTCTTTGGCCAATATTTTGGAGAGAGATATGCCGTTCCAAAGTCATTTAGCAGAGCTGGTGACTTGAATGAACTGATCTTTTCCTGGTCATTCCTGGTCAAAGATTTGCCTCGGTTTTTTCAAAATGGGTTTATGAGATGTTGGTTTTCCATGGTTTTCCATTCTACTATAATTTTAAACAATCAGCTAGTTTGACACAGTTTCGTTCTATAAATCGTGATTTTTTGTGAGTGCACTAGCCAAATCGGGGTTAGCCGAATTTAGCGCATAGCTTTAAGAAAAATCAACTGAGCTGTATGTCATGATGATGAACTCCGGGCCGAAGCATTTCTTGTGTGTTTCAGCCCCGGAAATTGTAAATATGCTCACAAGGTGATACAACGAGCAGAAGAGTTGAAGACTCAAGAGATCTCAAATCTGATGTGGTCTGCTGCAACTTTGCGGTTCCACCACGCTCCGATGATTTCGAGCCTATTGTCGGAATCCACCAAACAAATCGGCCCCTTGGCAGTTACAAGTGCTAGGGTTAAGTCGTATCAGCTTCTAAAAGTCGTATCGGGAGGCCGTGCGCCTGGAAAAAGTTCAAGTTTGTCATCATCACAACTTTTAGTAATTGAACGATTTCATTGTTTTAGGGCCGTGCGCCTGGAAAAAGTTCATTTTTGAGTATCGCGTTGATTTTTAAAGCTTATATTTGTTCATTCTTTCAAGGGGGCAAACGCTGGTTGCTGCTTGCTTGCTGCTTGCTTGCTGCTGCTTGCCTGCTGCTGCTTGCCTGCTGCTTGCTGCTGCTGCTGCTTGCTGCTCCTGCTGCTGCTGCTGCTGCTTGCCTCTGCTGCTTGCCTCTGCTGCTTGCCTCTGCTGCGTGCCTCTGCTGCTTGCCTCTGCTGCTTGCCTCTGCTGCTTGCCTCTGCTGCTTGCCTCTGCTGCTTGCCTCTGCTGCTTGCCTCTGCTGCTTGCCTC
>Ga0126342_10018764_pt1 | contig 11822 bp, 10 predicted proteins | sample Cyp1metagenome_FD_92528 | JGI IMG/M metagenome (GOLD analysis project Ga0126342, IMG submission 92528) | Coral microbial communities from Lord Howe Island, Old Settlement Bay, Australia - Cyphastrea 1 metagenome | ecosystem: Host-associated > Invertebrates > Cnidaria > Coral ... | reverse complement strand
TTGGTTGTTGTGAATCAGGGATGGCAGAGCGAATCCACTGATGGACCGAAAGGTGCTTGAGGTCTCCTCTCTTTCTCTCTCTTTCTCTGACTATCTACCTACCTACCTATCTTCTATGTATCTGTCTATCTATCGATCTATCTCTCTCTCTCTCTATCTCTCTGTGTCTCTCTCTTTCATCTAATTACCTATTTATCTATCTGTCTGTCTGTCTGTCTATCTATCTATCTATCTGTCTATCTGTCTAGCTGTCTACCTCTCTATCTGTCTATCTATCTATCTGTCTGTCTATCTATCTACCTGTCTATCTGTGGTGCAGTGTCATTCAGTGTAGTGTAGTGGAGTGTAGTGTAGTGTAATGTAGTGTAGTGTAGGGTAATTTAGTGTAGTGGAGTGTAATGGAGTGTAGTGGAGTGTAATGTAGTGTAGTGTAGTGGAATGTAGTGTAGTGGTGTGTAGTGTAGCGTAATGTAGTGTAGTGTAGTGTAATTTAGTGTAGTGGAGTGTAATGGAGTGTACTGTAGTGGAGTGTAATGGAGTGTAGTGGAGTGTAGTTGTGTAGTTGTGTAGTTGTAGTGGAGTGTAGCGTAGTGTAATGTAGTGTAGTGTAATTTAGTGTAGCGGAGTGTAATGGAGTGTAGTGGAGTGTGGTGGAGTGTAGTTGTGTAGTTGTAGTTCTAGTTGTGGTGTAGTGGAGTGTAGTGTAGTGTAATGTAGTGTAATGTAGGCAAGTGTAGTGGAAGGTAGTGTAGTGTAGTGTAATTTAGTGTAGTGTAGTGTAATTTAGTGTAGTGGAGTGTAGTTGCGTTGTTGTAGTTGTAGTGTTGTGGAGTGTAGTGTAATGTAGTGTAGTGTAGTGTAGTGTAATGTAGTCTATTGTAATGAAGCGAAGCGAAGCGACATCTGAACCTCCAAAAGTGGTCCGAACCCGGGTGTTTTTAACATTTTGACTTCGAAATGTGCTTCGCGCCACAACGGCGTGCACTTTATCGACATTGCAACTTCCAAAAGTGGTCCGACAATGGTGTGGTTTGTACATTTTGACTTGGAAATGTGCTTCGCGCCACAACAGCGTGCACTTTTTCGACATCGCAACTTCCAAAAGTGGTCCGACAATGGTGTGTTTTGTACATTTTGACTTCGAAATATGCTTCGCGCCAAACGGCGTGCACTTTATCGACATTGCAACTTCCAAAAGTGGTCCGACAATGGTGTGGTTTGTACATTTTGACTTGGAAATGTGCTTCGCGCCACAACAGCGTGCACTTTTTCGACATCTCAACTTCCAAAAGTGGTCCGCACCCCTAGTGTTTTGTGCATTTTGACTTGGAAATGTGCTTCGCGCCACAACGGCGTGCAATTTTTCATTTCTCCTCTGACCAGCTGGCTCCGCACCCGCCGCTTTAGCGAGCCTACTTTTCGACCCTCCGGAGCCCCAAATCATTCGAAAAACACAGTGTTTCGCGACTTTCCTACCTCTTCGCGCATCTGCATCTTCTTTCTTCTTACTCTTTCTCTTCTACTCTTCTTTCGTCTAATCTTTCTCTTCTCTCTGCCTCTTCCCTGCTCTGCTTTTCATCTGTCCATATTGTCGGAAGTTTGACTTCTAAACTTACTTCGATTATCCATAGATACAGTATCCATATTTTTGGTAAATAGAATTTTTAATCAACTGCTGTGTTGATAGCTGCTGAAAAAAACATGTGTTACTTCGAACAAGAAAAGAGCTCACACACAACTGCCAACTGGTTGAAGAATCCACCGCGACATGGTTGCTGGAGGGCCACCCACCACCAAGCCCGACGTCGTTCTAAGAACTATCCGATCAAATCATCGACAGGAAATCTTTGCTGGAACTAACTGGAACAGCATAATGTTGCGCGATCTTTTGCAAACATGTTCCCAGGTGAACTTCAGCGGCTTTCACTTTGGTGAGCTTCAGCGGTGCTCACTATCTGGTTTTTTTTCCTGAAATGGGGGTATCCCCAAATCATCCGAATTAGACCATTTGAGTATTGAAATCTATGCCGCCATTTAGAAATCCCTTCATCTGTGCTCTGTAGAACTTGTACTTCTGCTGCATCAACTGGCAAGCAGCACTGTCTTTCTTTTAATGTCACCTTTCAGGAAGTCGGTGTTCACCTGCCAAATCCCGTGAGCCACACCTCGAAACACCCAAAAATAGGGGTTTCTTCACATCAGGATCAGGATCCTCAAGTCACCATGGATTTCAATACTAAAATATACTAAAATGGTCTAACTTTGGAGGATTTGGGCATACCCCCATTTGAGGAAACTTCAAGTTGATTCAAGATCCATGGCCTTTTTCACGAGATTTTCACCTGCATATCCCAACTCATGCCTTAGTGGCACAGAGCATGGACGAAGCTTATCGATTTTCCAACCATCGAAAAGACACAGAGCAGGCCTATTGCAGCTCCAAGTGGCGTTCCTTTTGATCTTTCCTTTCTAAACCTAACAAGATGAAGAAGCCCCAGTGGAAAGAAGTCAATAGTCAATAGCTTGTATCTATGAAGACACAAAGGGCTTCACAAACTACTCCCAACTTGCCTCATCTTTGCTTTTTCGTCCTTAAATCAAACCAGATTCTGTGCATGAGACCATGCAGACACTGTGCACAAGCATTGCATGAGCTCGTCAATGCTGGTTGTCTCTCTGTAACCTTCCAAGATCTGCCGAGGGTCCTGAGGCTTCTTGTCATTCCTCAGCAGCAAATGCGCGGTGCAGATCACCCGTTTTGGAGCCCCCTACGCGAAATTGATCTTCCGCCGGCGCCTTCCCTCTCAATGACTCTCTCTCTCTCTCTCTCTGTGATCTGTCTTGGCTAGCACGCAGTGGAAGAGCCAAACTTCAGCAAGCGCGCAAATGATTGTTTTTGCCTCTCACTCGTCACTTGAACCAAAAAAGGTGCATCTGTCCTGATAGGCGATAGTTTACGTTTTCACTCAGACTTTCAGTGTCAAAGCTAGTCTGGATATATGTCGAGAATCTCGGGAAATAGCGCAGTTGCATGAGCTCACTTCGAGAAGATACGCTCAAAAACAAAATAACCAAGCATGACTGGGATAATTTTACATCATCCCGGTCATAGGGGTATACCCTAGAGAAAAAGCCTCTATCAGGGATGGTTTACTACTGGATTTACATGGATTTACCACATTAAGTCTATGAAATGAGCATTTCAAAATTACGCCAGAGGCTGCGCAGCAGGATATTCATTTTGAACCCTTGTCCAACGTTAAAAAAAACGATCCTTGCTGGACACCACTAGCACTGCTCCAACAGCCGCTATTGGACCCCACATAAAAACCAAATTGCCAAATGGGTTGTTCCGCAGGGAAACACCCCCAAATCCTATGATATATCACCATTGTCCCCATTAAAATGGCCATTTGGTGGGAATATTCAATTTTCAGACAAGCTCAATTGTATATAATTGTATATATTATAATCAAAGCCTTGAAAACTAATCGCCTCCACCACTGCGTTGGCACCCATCGAGTCAAGCTTCTCATCCACTTCCCGGAACAAGCTATCGCATAGAAACTTGTGACCTCAGCCAGCTGCAAAAATTGAGACTTGACGACTTTCCCATCCGCTTAAGGAATCAAGAACCATGATGAGAATTTAAAAGTGATGAAAAGTGTAGTGAGAACTGAAAATGTCCGAATTCTCTGCCGTTGAACAGGTTTGCAATCCCGTGGTGCGGTGCTGCAAGCAGCTTGAGACAGCTGGGCTAAAACTTCAATTCAAAGGACAAACAACAACAATACGGTGATGTAGTGGTGTAGTGAAGACTGGGACAAGACTCAGGTGCGCAGAGAGATGGCTGGCCCAAACAAACACAATGTCAGACAAGCGTCATCTCACCTCGGGTGAACGCGCCACGGCAGAGTCTCTGTCAGTCATGTGTTTCTACATGTGCGACACAGTCTCCTAGTTTTCTAGTGGCCATCAGTCGCCGTCTTTCTTTGGCTCGAAGGAATCCTTTGAAGTTGCTCTTTGAGGCATGGTCCACAGTCACTCAGCTGGTGACAAAGTCTTGCGTCACACGACCTGTGTTGTCCAGGCAAACTACCTCAAGGCATTGAAGCCAAGGCCACTTGGAATGCATTCAGGATCCAGTTAACCGCGGTGCCCCTCTAATTCTCTGCGCATTTGCATGCATTTGTAATCTCCGAGTAAAGGGCAGGTTCACCATTGACCAGCATCCTCATGAGTGCCTGATGTGGGGCCGTGACAAACCATGGATTTCTTGGGGAGCATGTTTTTTCTGCTGCCGACCTCCTTGCTACCTTCACCACCACCCAAGAAGATGCTACCACTTGGTGCAAGACCTCACTCCAAAACTCTGCTGGGGCTGAAACATGCTGAAGCTCAACCCCGATTCTGAACTGCTCAGCTCTTGGCAATCTGTCATTAGCTCTGAATAAGAAAGGTCCGTGAAGATGTAGTGCGTCCCTGCAAATGCCAGTTGATAATCATTGATAATCCATAGCTCTTACGATCATTTTTAAGCACCTGGTAAAAAAAAGGGAAGGCAAAAAATAGCAAGAATATGCATGCAAATTACTGCCCTCCTCCTGCAACAATTCCTGTCACACTGAAATCCCTCCTCACCTCCTCGAAAATGCCAATGATTCCAACGGACTTTCCCCGAGTCCAGACTTTTGCTTGATCGCAACTCCCAGCCCTCTTTCTCCTCTTTCCTTCACCCAGGAGCGCAAATATGGCAAGGTAAGAATTGGCAGAAATTGGAATCCAGACGCAATCAAACTGCAACATATCCAAGCGACAGGTCCCAGAATGAGGTAGTCCTCAGACAGTTCAAGCAGCCACCACGCAATCCAAATTCCAAAGCTGGGTCGGACGCCGGCGCTGTCCCAGGGAAGTACACAACATGCTCAACTGTCTGCACGTTTCTTCACTTGTTCCATCTCTGAATTTGGTCAACATTGGTCAGCTGTCCAACCCTGTCCACAGCACACAATATCATGATTTCCTTGTCTTTTTGCAACGTTCCAACAATTCGGGCCATGGAATCTCTGAAGCCTGTGGCCCGGACAGCTTCAATGGTTCCATGTCGGGCTTGTCTATGGGCTTGGCATGTCTCAGCAGCCGAGCTGTCATCAAGGCAGCCTGCAGTCGAGTTTCCTGCGTGCCGTTGCTGCGCGCCGCTGATAGCGCCGCTGATACAGTGGATACATCATGATACATGTGCCAACGGTCGTGGGTGACAACCTCTATGCAGCTGTTTTTCAAGAAGGACTCCTCAACTTCATCTTGATCTTTTGACTCCCACTTCCGCATCTGGCGCCGAAACCGCCAGAGAAAGCAGTGCCATGGTGAAAATGGTGAGTGGGCGCGAAGAACCACCCGGAAAATGTCTAACCTCTATATAAAAGGTCTTGGCACTGCGACTGGGGCGCCCTGCCGCAATCTTGGCTTCCTCTTGCCCAAAACATCTCAAAAACACATAAACCCTGTATAAACCATCCCATTAACCAACCACTACTAGGGTCACAATAAACAAAATCCCATTTCTAGAGGTATCCCCAATGTCACAGACCTCGAGGAAGGTTTATGGATGTTCGTGGCATTGGGTGAATCCCACAGATCAACTGCTTGGCCAAAGTTTTTGTCGGACAATTTTTGCCTACGCTGAGCTCTGAGCACACGTGAGGTTGGAGAACCATATGGTTTGCATGAAAATAGCCACAAACATCTGCAAACACTGAAAAAAAACTAGACGAGCAAGGGTCTTCTGTTGTTAGTATGGAGACATTGTATTAGAAGACAATATATTGCAAGATGGAGTATAGGCAGATGAGAAGAGTAGTACCAAGACAATATAGCACAAACATAAGACAATAGTTTGCATTGCATCTTGTATACAGTTTCTTCACACACAAAGACTTTTACACACGGACGCTTTTACACACAGACGCTTCTACACACAGACGCTTTTGTACGCAAACACTTTTACACACAGATGCTTTTACACACAGAAGGTTTTACACACAGAAGCTTTTAAGCACAGACACTTTTACACACATAGGCTTTTACACACAGACGCTTTTTACACACAGACGCTTTTACACACAGATGCTTCTACACGCGGAAGCTTTTACACACAGACACTTTTACACACGGAAGCTTTTCGCAAACACTTTTACTTACAGACGCTTTTACACATAGAAGCTTTCACACACAGAGGCTTTTGCACGCAAACACTTTTACACACAGACGCTTTTACACACAGATACTTTTACACACAGACGCTTTTACACACAGAAACTTTTACACACAGAAGCTTTTACACACTCCGCCGGACAACTTGGAAAGCGCAATTTTACCACAGATTTTGGCGATCGAACTTCATTTCGCGCGAAAAGGTTGTGATTGGACAAGAGAAATTGCAATTTTACCCCAGTTTTTGACGATCGAACTTCATTTCGTGCGAAAAGGTTGCGATTGGACAAGAGAAATCGCAATTGCAGTTTTTGACGATCGAACGTCATTTCGTGCGAAAGGGCTCGCGGGACGCCTCGCAAATCGCAATTTTACCGCAGTTTTTGGGCGATCGGACCCTATTTCGTGCGAAACGGTTGCGTTTCGTGCCGTCTCGCTGGCGCTGCCCCGCGCCTTCAAGAGAGAAATAGAAAAGAAGGAGAGAGCAAGAGGGCAAGAGAGCAAGAGGGCAAGAGAGAATGTGAAGATGTGAAGATGAGAAGATGTGAAGATGTGAGGATGTCAAGATGAGCAGATGTGAAAATGGGCAGACGCGAAGATGAGCAGATGTAAAGATGAGAAGATGTGAAGATGAGAAGACGTGAAGATGTGAGTATGTGGGGATTAGAAGATGTGAAGATGTGAGTATGTGAAGATGAGAAGATGTGAAGATTTAAGGATGCGAAGATGAGAAGGTGTGAAGATGAGAAGGTGTGAAGATGTGAGGATGTGAGGATGAGAAGATGTGAGGATGAGAAGATGTGAAGATGTGAGGATGTGAAGGTGAGAAGATGTGAAGATGAGAAGATGTGAGGATGAGAAGATGTGAGGATGAGAAGACGAGAAGATGTGAAGATGAGAAGATGTGAAAATGTGAGGATGTGAGGATGAGAAGATGTGGAGATGTGAGGATGTGAGGATGAGAAGATGTGAGGATGAGAAGATGTGAAGATGAGAAGATGTTTTACAGACCCCCACTATTGGAAGAACCCTGCGCTCAAACGCTCTCGGGAAAAAACATGTTTCCATGTGTGGCTGCTTGGGGGGCGCCTGAAGGACGGATGCCATCGGTACAAAGGCTGCGGGGGCACACACGCACACGCAACTGCTGCTTGGAAAAAGGCTGCGGGGCCAATAAATGTCACGGCAAAAATTGCCGCTGCGATTCTTGTCACTACTGAAATGTCCTTCACATTGCCATGACTGTCACAGAAACGTCACTCACTACAGGTAATGTCGCTGCCATGACTGCGACTGCAATGACTTTCGCTGCAGCTACTATCACATCAGCGAATGAATTTCAAATCACAGCAATAATTACCGCTGCAGTTTTAGTCACTGCAATGAATGTCACTGCAATAAACGTGACTGCAATAAACGTTACTCCTGTGACAGTCAACAGAATCGCTCTAACTACATTGTCTGCCACTGTAATACAATGAACTGAAACGAATGTCATGGCAATGACTGTTTGCAACCAAAGGCGCTCACCGCAATGAGTGTCACTGCATCGTTTCTCGCCGCAATTGGGACCTCTGCAACGAATGTCATGGCAATGAATGTCACGGCCATGATTGTCACTGCAATGGTTGCAGCTGTAATGACTCTCACTGGAGCGGAAAAGCTTCTCTAGTCATCGCGCCTTTCCTCTCCTTTCTGTGCCCTTCCTTGGGCACTACCAGTCACTACAGAAAAACGCATCAAGCTGACGTCAAGCTGACTTACCTCAAATTGAGCTAAAGTTGACAGCAAAGTAACCCCAAAGCGACCTCAAGCTGACCTCCGTCAAGCTGACCTCGCAATGTGATCCCAAGATGGCCTCAAGGTGACCTCAAGACCAAGCGGAGCTCGAGGTGACTTCAAGGTGAACTTATACGTTAGCTGAATCTCAAAAGCCTCCAGGGCTTCCGTCTATAGGAGCTGACGCGGGGGTACGTATACATATCCTAAGTGGCCGCGCATGCAAAACATATGTAAAACTCATATGAAACATACACATTTACATATGTGATGCGTATGTGAAGCGTATGTGCAGCGCAAGTGAAAACATATGTGAGCCGTATGTGAAACATATGTGAAACATATGCGAAAAACATGTGACACATTAATGTATTTTGGGACTGGATTGCGTTGTGTTTATGCTTTACTCATGTATACGTTTGCGAATTCATGTGTTTTTAATGTCGGGGGAAAAAAAAGACCTTATTTTGTGCAAATCACACCAAATATGGCCTTATTTTGGACCGCGCGTAAAGAAAACAAACAAAACGCAAACGAGAACGCAAACACATTTTGTAACGTTTGTGTTTGTACATGTGTATGGTTTATGTTTTTTCTATGTCGGGAGAAAAATAAGCCTTTATTTTGGGCAAATAAGACCTTATTTTATCCCTTACGTAAAAGAAACGCAAGCAGAAACATAAAGAAAACAACTGGTAGCCGCAATTTCTGGATATGTCGAGAATATGCGTTTTATTTGCGTATTTCAAGCTTTTCATCCTGCGTTTCGTTCTTTCCAGCTCTGGGTTGCAGCCATATCTTCAAAGCTTCAATTGCATCTGTGATCTTGTCTGCTTTCAAGCTATATTTGCAATGATGGCCATCTTCACCTGGGTGAAACCATTGAGCATCAACGTGCCGGAGCAATTGGGCCACACGATCTGGAGCAGCAAAGTTAAAGGCACCTTGAGTGGAGTGCTCCCAACACTTGTTCTCAGTCCGCTGCTCTTCGATCTTGCGGATGCGTTGAAGTGGTAGCATGTTGTGCACCAGTCGCATCAAATCTTGCACAACTCGAAAAACACGAGGCTTCCGATTGGCATCAGGTACTGGTGTGTTTCGACGTGCTCTTCTTGATTTCTTCACTCCTGTACTTTCATATGGCATTTCCTGAGAGATTTCACGCTGCTCGTAGGTCGCCACCTGATCACGATCTCCCCTTTTTGGTCGTGAAAAAAAGCAAGGCTGCCCCTGATCCACCCGAAACATCCCGAAACTGCGTCTGCAAGTCCTGCAGACTCTGCTTCATCATGGAGTCTTGCCACTGACCCAAATGCAAGGCAGACAAGATAGCTCCTACAGCTTCACGACAAACTTCACTCCATGAGTCTTGTGCGATTCTGTCCCAAAAAATCGTGGCAATGTGTTCACTCGGATGCAGACATTCTGTAACCTCAAAATGTTCAAATTCTGCAATCTCAAAATGTTCAAATGCACAATTCTGCGATGCTGCCACCAAGTTTGAACCATGTCTTTGCAGATGCCAATAGTCTCTTCTCCTCGCAACATCAACAACTTCTTTGGTGCAGCCAGGATAGACAAATACCATTGATCAGAAGCATCGTCTTTAGGACTGCATTTCACCAGCACTTCCACGCCCGAAGAGAGATCGTGTCGTGTCAGTTTGCAAACCAACAAACTTGAGACTTCTAAGAGCCGCGGACAAATTGTCGTGCCCCATTGATTGATTTCTCGAGGTGCTGGTGGGGCATCGGTCATCTGTCCCGTCGAATGATACTCCGATCCCATGGGTATCTCACTTGCTGATTTCATGCTTGCATCTGGGGATGCTGCAGGAGGAGGTGCCATTGGCGCAGTGACAGTATGCGAAGAAGCTGCTGCACGATGCACTTCGGAAGCAGATGTCCTCGGCAACAAATTTTGGGTGAAAGGATATGGGAAGTTCGCCTCCTTGTCTCCCGTCTCAGGCTTCACTGCCAGCATCTGCGTTTCCAGGCTTTTTAAATAAGGCGGACTCGGAGATGGAAACCTCCGCGCGAGTTGCTAAGACTTTAGGTGGTTGATATACCATCAGAATGCTAAGTAAACATGCGAGGTGCAGATGTAAAGATGTGAAGATGATATAAGATGATATGATATGAGAAGTAACTGACTGTCAACAGGCGAAGATGAACTGTATAACCATATTATACAATACCAAGTGCTACCAAGACACGTCCAGCGTTCAGTGCCCATTTCGTGAGTCACCAAAGCTTCCCGTATCAAAGTTTGCACTTTTTCATAAGGAGCCTTCCCAGCCATAGGCGATCGCATCGTTTTGGTGAGGCTGCATCAGGCAGAGATCTTGGTTGACCATGTTCTGCAAAATATTTTTGAAAGAGCCTCCAACATTTGGATACTCTGTGTTGTCTCGCAGTCCGTCCAGATCGCAAAATACCCAGACTGGAGCTGAATGCGGCTCCCTTGCTTCTGTCAGGCCGACTTGATCAATCTTGGCATCCCAAGGTACCACATCATGATGCACGAACCGGAACAGAAGACGCAAAGTCTCGACCTGCATCTGAACATATGATTCCCATGCCTGAGGCGTGCATTGCATTGTCACGAAAAATGATGTCAGTTTCGATTTGCCGGTGAGGATCAACTTCTCTGCAAGCAGGATAGATGCGTCACCTTTTACCATTGCAGAATTTCCTTCAAAACAGTCACCATCTCCCGTACTGGTTTTCTCCAAGAAGATTTGCCCGTAACAGTACATCATTTCTTTCTCCACGACATGTTTGTACCGATCAAATCTTTGCTGTTCTGCTCTCCACTCATCCTTGGGTTTTCTCATCTGGCATCATCTTAACTACAAAATTGTAGTTGTCAAGCATAAACACATCTTTGGAGGCGCCGCTACCACAGCGAGTAACATGTCGGGTCGTCGAATGACGTGTTGCAGCTTCAAGTAATGACAGACTAATAACATGTTGATACAAATGATTCACGTGAAAGAAATCCAGTGTCAGTGAAAAACAAGGCAGCCACACGTGCCTGAACGGTACCCGCCTCTCAGACAGTTCCGGTTCAGACGGGCCGTTCGAGCACGTGTGACAATGTAGTTGCACGATCAACGGAAATTGAAAATACAACTGCAGCTTGAGCTAAAACAATGATAGAACTTATTATCGAAGAGCTTGAGCCGGGATCAAGACAAATAGCTCTTGATGCCTTCAACAAATGCAACTGTTCATGCTTCCACAGCTACGATCCATGAGCCAACTGTACACCGTTTTTCCAGAAGCCAACAGGCGCACAAACGTTTCTGAGCCTTTGACGTCTTTGGAGCCACAGCCACAGAGTGGCGTATGCCTTCAAAATTCACATACATCAACAGCTTCTATGCAGTCAGCAGTTTCTTTGATATTTGATATTTTGATAGTGTTTTCACGGTGTATTCAGCACAAACGTTTCTGAGCCAGTGGCGTCTCTGGAGCCAGGCCAAAATGTCTTCCATGCCTTGAAAATTGACAAACATCGACAACTTCCATGAAGTCAGCAGTTTCTGTGATGTCATCAGCAGCTTCAACACGGATAGTGCCTATGCATATCTGAAACAACTCGACGCAAAAAAAAACACACGTTGAACCTGAGTCCCCGACAGATGCAGCACGCTCCGACACACAGACTTATTTACGCACACACAGACTCTTTTACATGCAGACGCTTTTACACACAGACGCTTCCACACGCAGACGCTTTTACACACAGACGCTTTTACACACAGACGCTCGCACACACAGACGCTTTTACACCGCAGACACTTTTGAACACAGATGGTTTCACCC
>Ga0126342_10018763_pt1 | contig 11822 bp, 11 predicted proteins | sample Cyp1metagenome_FD_92528 | JGI IMG/M metagenome (GOLD analysis project Ga0126342, IMG submission 92528) | Coral microbial communities from Lord Howe Island, Old Settlement Bay, Australia - Cyphastrea 1 metagenome | ecosystem: Host-associated > Invertebrates > Cnidaria > Coral ... | reverse complement strand
TTTGCTAATCAAATGTGAAGGCTGCTTTGAAAAGGATTTGCTTTACTTGACTCTTTTGGCAATACTAAAAGTAAATAGAGCTAATTGACTTTTAGTATTGGAGAAAAAATTGGAGTTGGAAAACAAGTTTCCACTATTGCCATGTTGGGTCCACTATTGGCCATGCCCTCTGGACAAGGTCTGAACATGAGTCTTTTGGAAATACTAAAAGTAAATAGAGCTAATTGACTTTTAGTATTGGTGCGGAAAAATGTTTCTACTATTGACAAGATATCACTATTGGTCAGACAACATTACACATATTCATGAATATTATTTAACAGTAACCTCGACAATTTGGTGGTTTCTTAAGTCATGGGGGATCCCAGTCGTCACCATGGTTTTCAATACTAATTCATGCGTGCAAAATACCAATATGTTTGACGTGTTGGGCATAGGAGCCAGGGGCAATCGGGAAAGGGGATAGAGATTTGATGAAAAACTGGTTTCCCTATTGAAATGATTTCAAAGATAAATTGATACTAATTTAATGGGATTTCTACATTTAACTGACATTGGATATTTCATATTTGATTGATACACTAATAAAATACGAGAGCGCCCGAGAAAAGAAGACTACTACGGTATAATACAGTCTAATCTCAACCTAATCTCAACCTGATCACAATCTAATCACAGTCTCGTATAGATTTGCAGAGAAGCAAGGCTGCAAAAAAAACATATCCTCAATTTAAATCCCTCGCAGTTGGATTCACCCATAAACAATCTACCTCTTAAGCCAAGAAAAGATGAGCTGCTGGAACTTCCCTATGTTTCAAAGGCCGGTGGTTCACAAAGGAACCCAAGAGACTCACAAGAGAATATGTTGTTGTGTTTTTTCTCCGCTACCGGCAACGTTGGTTTACCAAACAATACCGATTTATTGAAATGTGTTGACAGTTTGCAGCGTTCAAGAGTACCTAAAACAGCTGTGAAATCTTATATGACTTCGTCATTGATTTGCATGATGTTTTGATGTCATCTGGTTTTTAATTCAAATGAGCCGTTTAAATACCCCTATCCCATCTCATTATACTAGTTGGTTGATAGGGTTCCCTACTATGGCAATCATAATCCCCAGTAAACCAGATAGTATAATCCCCTATAGCAATCAATGAACCAAGGTATTTTAATGGCTCACGTATGTTTGTTTCAGCTAAAACATCTTGGTTTTTGACTGCTTCGACCTCTGCTTCCCCGCGTGGCAGCTGCATCTTGCCCAGCTGCGGGTTGGTCAAGGGACTTCTGAAGCCGCTTGAACCACATCCAGGCCCTTGAAAAGGCCCTGTCAAGGGCAACCACATGCTTTGTCCCCAGGTCCACGTGATCAACTGAAAAGATAACTGATTGATGTGACTTCATCCTCGAGACAGCCCACAGGAAAATGGGTTATGTCAAAGACATGGCAGTATGATTACCTCTTATATTTATACCTGCAGCCATTGAGCAACCAAACAAAACAAATACGATTTACAATCAATCAAAAATGGACGTGGGTATGGAAAGCCCGCCATTTGTAGATCAGATTGACTAGAAAACCAGGGGTTGTCCATATCTATGTTGATTTATTTACTGGATGGTACACCAATCATATAACTTAACTGTATCTGCTTGTTTACATACCCTATACCGACCTGAATATATCTTGACTCTCTTAGTTACTTGACTCATGAAAAAGGAACAGACCCCCAAGCCCCAAACAAGTATATAAATGCACATGTCTATCTGTCAATTTCAGGGTCTAGACGGTCTATATAGATATATCATATATCCACATCAGGACAAGGCAGCCAAAGCAAGTTTAACCGAACCTAAAGTAGGTCGCATTTACTGAGAATCTAAGAGTTTTGGCCAGAAAGTTTACCCTCTGGTAACTTAACATAGCTATAGAACATCACCATGTTTGGTAGGTAAATCATGAATAAATTGCCATGTTCCATAGCTATCTTAGTTTATTAAAGGGTATTCTGCAGAGCAAAATTACAACAAAAAAAGAGATTGGCCCTCTCCGAAAACGGTTCTGAAAGGACCGGGGTCAAAGCCGCCACCTCTGCTACCAAACCTGTTGGGGGAATGGTAGCTGAATCCGGAAAAACACCCACCTATCACTAAAAAACCATTCAGGTCCAAGATTTCATGTCTAAAGGATGTAGAATCATATATCATATGCATATATATATAAGCAGAATAGAAAATACCGGACAATACTTACATATATATATACACATACAACAGTGATCTAAGTAAACAGTCATGATGAAGGCAATCCATGTATCTCACATGTATCTTTAAGTTGTTGTGCAGCTGACTTCTCAATTCAACTGTTTTTTTACCACAAGTCAATGATACAAAACAGCCGTGTCGCTTCGATGATTCCGCTCAGTACTTTGGGCTTCGCGGTGCCGACTGCCACTGTTTTATGATCAGTTCGTTTTCTCAAGACTCGCTTCTTGCATCAGTTCACTCACCTCAGCGAATGAGGCTTCCGAAAGCTACGGAGCATGGTGGGAGCCCAAAACCCCAGTCCTACACAGCCCAGCAGTTTGGCAACCGGGCAACCGGGAAGCAGTTTGGCATCCCAGTAATCTACAGTAGCAGCCTAGACGGCCTAGGCGCCGTTTAGCAGCTCTTGAGCAGCAGATCAGCAAGCCAATAGCAGCACTGCAGCAGCAGAAGCAGCAGCAGATGGCCTGGGAGAAGGAGAGACAAAGGCAGAAAGCATACTGCGGTAGAAACAAGCATACAGCATGCAAAACATGATCTGTATATATCTATACAACAAGAGTCGGCAAAGCACCCTTGAATTGCACCTAATTAAATAAATGAATCGATGGGACCCTTCCAAAATGCGTTTCCCCCATAGTACGGAGACATTTGAAGGAAAACGATGCGACTAAACCGCTTGCCTGTAGTTATGTTTTTACATGTAGACCGAAATGCAGAAGTGCATGGGACACCAGTTTCGCAACAACTTTCCCAAAATTCAAAACAGCAAGGTACAAAGCCAAAATGTTGAACACGCAACGACTTTCACACTTGGGAGTAAGTTGGTTTTTATAACTCCAATAATACGGTTTATGATGGTTTATGGTAGATATATCTTGCATGGGGTTTATGCATGGGGTTTATAAACCAAGCTATAACTAGGGGACCCCTGGTAGGGAAGCGACAAACCCGTCCCACGTGGGGAAAAGCATGAAGTGATCTCGACCACCAACCAGAAACACTTGATGGGACATCTACCATGTGGACACACTTGAGATCGCAGCCAAAAAAAACAGGCCGGCAAATGGTAGTAGAAGCCTTGACAGGATGTCATACATCCGTTGGGTCCGGACGTTTCAATCCCCACAAAAAAAAAAACACATGGCATCAGCATCTTTTACCATAGGTTGGGGGAGGGGGACGTTGAGAGTTCGTTCACTGCCACGAACTAAATGGAGGTTGATAGCAGGAAAATCATCGAACTAAATGAGGATATTCCAGCCAGCCCTGTTTGATTCCCGGAAGGTATAGTGCTATGCAAGGGTTCTCTGTACATCTTGTATGAGAGCAGCAGCATCAACAAAAGAACAACCACAAACACAAAGACAAAGATAATCAATTGTAGCAACATGGCAATATCCGATAAGCATGGCAAGCACTCTCAACATAATCATATGCTGCTAAAACAAAACTCTGGACGTGATATGAATCCAAATGTCTGTGTGAAAATTGCATGAATTATCCTCCAAAGAAGGATCTGCTGCAACTCTTCAGAACCCCTGTGCTTGTGGGCCCTAATTTCCCTGTGGTAGGCCCTCACCCACATGTGTTGCAACAGGCCTGATCCCCAAACCGGTTTCAGGTTTTGTTTCTCAAAATTATGTTTTCTCCAAATCATTAGAACAGATCAACATTTATGCGGATATCGTTTGAAATCCAACCTAGTGATCATGTCAGCAGACCAACCATTTGAATTTCACGAATCACAATGTTTTGTGGCCAACCTCTGAACTGAATAGCCTTCCGTTCCGCCACAAATGGCCAACAAATGGCCGCCAGTTCTGAACGATTCCATGCTCCCAAAGATTTTCCCATCAACATAACCAGGAACAAACAGCCAGATAAACAAACCAACCAGCCACTTGGTCCGCAACCATCAGTCGTATGGATTACTTCTCGCCTTTTTGCAGGTTATCCAAGCAGTTGTTGCATAGCATATTTCTACATCAGTGACATACCACTGAAACCGAAAACATGACATGGAACCAATGGAACCAAGCAAAAAAGAACATTGCGGGAAAAAACATGGTCACCTCTGGTTTCCATATTAGTTTCAGAGGGTGTACCCGTCTGATAGCCGGCTACCCGGTAGGCATTTCCCACAAAAATGACCCAGAGATATCACCCATCTCAACAGCAAAATACTTTAAACATTGATGGTGAACACCCGTATGTTCGTGATAAACAACAATGTGAGGCCCCCAAAATAGCGTTCAGTTGGTTTATAAGTCCAACAACTATGGTTTATGGTATTTAGATCTATAGTTACTGGGGTTTATAAACCAACATTCACATCACCGGGGGGCCTCACATTGCAGAAACCATTGTTTTTTCAGCCAAATATCATATTCAGTCAGTGGTAGATCACATGTTCATTTCATTTTCCCCATCATTTCATCATGTCCCAATCATATCCCATAACATCAACATCTGTGTTGCTCGAATCCCATCAAAAACATTCAAAAACCATCCTTTTTGTTGGTGATTTCACCGACAGTCGATCCCCATGTTTGTTGGTAAAAATCCCATGACTCTCCTAAAGAAATCCGACAAGATCCACATCGATCGTTGATAAACAAAAAAAACATGTCTGGTTGGTGGTATACCTACCCCTCCGAAAAATATGAAAGTCAGTTGGGACTATTAGTCCCAAATGAATGGAAAATCATAAAATTCATGTTCCAAAGCACCAACCAAATGTCTTCCGCAAGCGTTCTCTGTTAATCCAAGCTACAGGCATATCTGTGATAAATGCCTGACACGGCGCAAGGCGCAAGTCGAGTATCCAGGGAAAGAAAACGTGCCCTGCTTAGACCAATACCAAAATGTATCGTATGTTAGACCAGTACCCAAATACACGGGTACAAAACATATATATATAGATAGATAGATAGATAGTCATATTATGTATAGTTACATATTATGTATATATATATATACATACATCTATTATGCATATTATGGTTTGGGGTCAAAACCGTGGTACCTTCCTGAAACGCAAAGTAGGTGGCAAAAGGATGTACATCTCCCCACAATATAGCAATACAGGTTCTGACACCTACCCATAAATATATATATAGTACATAGAGATATATGCTGGCATGCCTACATATGTATGTGTATATATTATGATGATAAAACATAGACATACTAGTATATTAGATGTGTATATATATATATATAAATCAATTCTATAATATATCTATAGATAAATATACATATATATACAGATAGATAGCAAAATAGACAAACAAACAGACAAATAGATATATACATACAGATTATGTCGTATGTGCAAATGATTGTAACTGTATACATGAGCAGCAGCAGGATGTCGAGTCCCTGCTATTGCTTGATACAGTTGATACAGTAGCCATTTCATTATCAGCTGCACATGCATTCTATTCCTCTGGACAAATTGTGATCGTTCACTAAACCGCCATTGTGGTATAGTTATATATATATATATACATATATAAAATCGTTTCAGTGAGCGCTCCCTCATTCCAATTCTCAGGTTCTGGGGGACCAGAACCTGCGAAACACGGGCGAAACTGAAGCCCATCTTCTAGATGATCAGTCAATTTCCCACAATACCATGTAAGTTTAAAAGGCTGCGGCTGGGGCTGGAAGCTGGTGCTGGGCCAGGGCTGGCAAAAGGAAAATGCTTCAAAACCAGCAGCTTTCCAAAGACGAAAAAAACAACACAAACAACGGAACATGACTTGACTTTATCATTGTCCCCCGAAATGGATGTTTATTTTGTGGAAAATTTCAAACAATACAATGGATGATACCTGGTGGTACCCCCATGACTGAGGAAACCTCCATATATAACCTACAGGCTGGGGCCCCCAAACATTATGTTAGTTGGTTTAAAAACCCAATGAACTAGTTCGATGTCTTTGCTATATCCCATAGTTATTGGAGTTATGTTCGCCAACTTAGCTATCCTAAACAGGGGCCCCACCTTGTATATATATATATACATACATATCCACCATGAAGCCAAATCTTAGCTCTGTGGCACCCAGAATTGCTCCATAAGCAATTCAAAAAATAGACATGTCCATAAAAAAAAAAAAAAACATATATATATACACCCTCTGGTAAACATACAAAAACTATGGAACATCGTCATTTTTGCATAGGTATGTCAACTATAAATTGCATGTCCAATCGCTTTTTGGACACCGGAAGCCTGGATCACTGTCCAAACACGGTTGATCTTCCTCAAGTCTCCAAGGCCACTACCTCGGTGATCCGCGGTAAGCGCCAGATTTCATGGGATCAAGATGGCCAAGGTGGTAGCTTACTCCACGATTCAACATGGTAGATGTAGTGGTACTTAAAGGAGTTTCAAAAGCCTGAACCTAAAACTGGGGGGACCACCTTGTATGTATTTGTGGATATGTATAGATATCAGGGTAGATAGATTCAATAACTATGTGTGTGTGTGCGTCTTTCGGGCTATGTCTATTGCATGCGTATGTGTACATGTGTATCTATGTATAAAGATACTTGCACACAACAATACAGTAATTATTACGTGCAATCCAACAAACTAACCACATGCTTCTGTGGATGGGCTGCGGGGTTTCAAACGATCTGTAAAACAAGGGCCAACAGCACCACAAATCCGTAGTTCAGGACACTTTGCGTTTGATACTTGATTCATAGTACGTAAATGCACAGTTTTGGCCCTTTACCAGTTATAAGCACTTATAACCCCATTTATGGAATGTAAAATCCGATAGAAATAACCAGTTATAGCTAATAAATGCACTAAACGGCCATAATTGCAACCATTGTGAAATTTTGTTTTCAGGGACCAAACAATTGGAGATGCTTAAACGGCTTAAACTATATGTGGGATTAAACTTGTTGGCCCTCCAAACGTTATAAATTGGTCTAGATTCACCCCAGCCATCAACCATACATCTACCCAGAAACAATCGTTATTGGAATTTGTTTAACCAACATAGCTTTCTACGGCAGTAAAGTTATATACGTCGGTTTTTAAATTACAAAATTAAAACTTATTTTAGGACCTAGAATTTCTGGTGGATATGCAGCTCTCTCTACATTTGCATACACATAAATACCAACAAACATAACTGAGGGGCCCACGTTTCATTGCAAAGTGGTTGCCCCCAGTTATAGTTCTTGGTTTTGTCCAATAAGTAGTTCTCTCTCTCTATATATATATATCTCTACCATAAACCATATTTCACCTTATACAAGTGATGTTTACCAACTATAGCTATTTCAAATCCCATGAAATTCCATTGAAATCCCATGAACTCATTGTTAAAAAAAAATCGCTGCAGAAATCAATGGATTTTCACTACGACCCATCAACAAAAATGAGGAAATTCCATCGCAAATCGATCCAAGGTACCATCCTCGCGCAAGCGACAGCGGTGCAGAATGCGAAGAGGATCCAAACGATAGTGACGCTTTAAGAGTGCCTGCGCCTGGTCGAAAGGTGGTTTTTAAGTAGCGAAGATGGCAAATTGAAACGCTCCAAAATCCATCAAGATCCTAGGGATTCCTAGGTCCTAGGGATTCGCAGCAAAGAATGGGGACTTAAACAACAAAAATTAAATTTCGACCAGCACAAAATGTTTTTGAACCATCAGCAATGAGGATTCAACCAGCAAAAGACAATATGCAGCCCACGAACCCGAATGCAGTCACGTAGAACACACTTTTTTGTGAAACAAATTATTTGGACAGTCTTGTACATGTTTCCCCTGTTACCGTACCAGTGCACTGTAGACTGTGGAATGCGGAAGAGGGTGGAGTGCAAAGTGTGGAGTGTGGAGTGTAAAGTGTAGAGTGTGGAGTGTAGAGTGTAAAGTGTAGAGTGTAAAGTGTGGAATGTAAAGTGTGGAGTGTAAAGTGTGGAGTGTGAAGTGTGGAGTCTGGAGTGTAGAGTGTGGAGTGAAGAGTGTGGAGTGTGGAGTGTGGAAAGAATAGAGTGTAAAGTGTAAAGTGTGGAGTGTGAAGCGTAAAGTGTGGAGTGTGGAGTGTAAAGTGTAGAGTGAAAAGTGTTGAGTGTAAAGTAAAGTGTAGAGTGTAAAGTGTCGCGACGTCTCAAGTGCTGTGCCTGCCACGCAAAATGACAATGGATGTCTCCAAAGTGCTGCGCCGGCCACGATAAATGCAACTAAGCTTTTGAAAACGACGCAAAAGTATTGCACCGCACCTGCCACAAAAACACGACTTTCGACGCTTTTTGCAGACGCGTGAGAATGTCACGAAGTGGCACGCCTGCCACGCAAAACCACGTTACAACCTGCTTGGAAACCTTCGACAAGGAGAGGTTTTGCAGCTTCCCCTATAGACACGGCGAGGCCACAGGAAAACCAGAGACTCGAGACAATACATGTTGGAGCATCAAAATGAGCATTTCGTGCGAGACTTCCTCCAATTTTCACACTGTGTAGCTTCAAAATCAACCTTTCCTACGAGTTTTCTTATGAACCCCAAAATGTGCTACCTCAAAATCGATGTTTCGTGCGAGGGTTCCGTCAATTTTCAGCACATCCCACAAAATGCCACGTCTGCCACGGAATTTGCGCATTGTCACCGGGCGCAGCCCTGACAATGCGATTCGCAAAAACTGAGCCGCAAGACAGGTGTAACGTGCTGCGCCTGCAACGAAAACTGCAACGCATCTTCTGAAACCGATGCAAGAGTATTGCGCCTGCCACGCCAAACCACTTTCGACACGTGACGCAACACGTCTGAATGTCACGAAGTGCCACGCCTGCCACGCGAAACAAAGCAACGCGACGCTGGACACCTCCAAAAAGTGTCCCCTGTTGCAGAACTTACCATAGGCACGGCCATACTACGGCCCTCACACGGACACTTGTGGACGGTTGCGAACCGTTGCGCGCCATCGAGCGAACACAACCTCAACCCCCAGACCCCCAGAGTGAAACGGGAACCCTTGCTACGCATTCGGGAAAAAATGGACTTCACCAAAATTAATCCGGATTAAGTAGGGACTGCGGGGTCCAGAATGCTATAATCATCATCCTCAATATTTGTGGGATCATGTGGCACATATGCACATTATATGGGGATCTTGGAGCATTTAAGCCATCAGAAAGGTTATCTCACGCAATTTTTGGGGTATCAAACCCATCTAGATTAAACCCATCTAGATTTGTAGATATCCCGTAGCAGACCTATAAACAAAAGTATTTTGGGCATTTTGGAGATGGTTGCCTTGACTGAGAGTCACTTTAGGTCGCTATGACTTAACCAGTACCCTTGAGCCACAAATATGGTCAAGTGGCATTGGCCATCGTTGGATCTTGTGCCTTTTTTGTGTGCATCCCAATTGGTATGTGGTCAGTGATGCCAACCCTAGATGAATATGATGAATGGCACTTGAATAAATGGAGAAATATTAGGGATTTCATGGGAGTCAACGATGCTTTCATTGGGTGTAGCTGTATGCTGCAACCACAATCGATGTCAACCCAAAAGTTACCCTCCATTGATTTTAAATAGCAATCTGGGGATCATCCACGTAAACAAATACGATAAACCCATCTTGGAGAATCCTAGTATCTGACTCTGCTTGGATTTTTCCTGTGCTGTGTGACTCATGAGCATGTCTCCCTCGGCTGCTTCGGCTGCTCTTTAGGTCGAGGCTTCGGCTTTGGCGATCCACGTGGAGAAGGGGTATAAGTCTCCTCTGAAGTACTCACGTCCCTCCGAACGGCTGGATCAGTGCCTAAAGTCGAATTATCCTCAGGTGGAGAAGGCGGCTCAGTGTTTTGAACAAAAGCACTTGCCTTAGCTTTACCCTTTGGTTGGGCACCCCTATAAGTGTTGTAATCGTCCCAAACGGACCTAGGTGGATCAGGGTCTCCAAATGCTTGCAAGTTAATGTGATCCCTATCAGGTAAAACAGTATTTGCAACAAGATTAGGAGCAGCTCGCAATCCTTCCCCTGTACGGTATCCGTTGTAAAAGGATGTAAAAGGTCCAATTCCTATAGGGTGTATGGGTATTAGCAAAGTGGACTAAGATTTGATTTGCAGTGCAGTGGTTATAGAGAACTCGAAAAACTCTGACCGTCCAAATCAACTCGGCCGAGGTCTCAGAATGATGAACGTATATAAGCCAAAATCGAGCTTCTTCCCACAAGAACCTGCTAACTCGTCGAAGTCTTTCTGCCAGCGTTGAATCAAACGTTTTGTTTGTTCTTTCTTGCCACCCTTTGTGCCGCGGATGCGAGGTGGTCTTGAAGGTGCAGCTGGCGAGTGACCAGTCTGCACGTGACCTGTTGCGTTTACATTTCCAGAATCCAACGGCAACAAATCTACAGCTAATCGAAGGAAGTTTAGAAGTCAAACTTCCGACAATATGGACAGATGAAAAGCAGAGATGGGAAGAGTCAGAGAAGAGAAGAGAAGAAAAGAGAAGAAGAAAGAGAAAGTCTCAGAAGAAAGAAGATCCAGGTGCAAGAGAAAGCCTCAGAAGAAAGAAGATCCAGGTGCGCGAAAAGGTAGGAAAGTCGTGAAACATTGTGTTTCTCCAATGATTTGCGGCTCCGGAGGGTCGAAAAGAGCCAGCTGGCCAGATGAGAGATGAAAAATTGCACGCTGTTGTGGCGCGAAGCACATTTCGAAGTCAAAATGTACAAAGCACACGAGGTTCGGACCACTTTTGGAAGTTGAGATATCGAAAAAGTGCAAGCCGTTGTGGCGCGAAGCACATTTCGAAGTAAAAATGATAAAAACTCCACATGCTCGGACCACTTTTTGACGTTCAGATGTCGTTTCGCGTGGCAGGCGCAAGGGATTGTGCACCGTGTTAAAAGTGAGCAAAACGTGAAGGTTTTGTCGCATTTCCAGAAACGATGGCAGGCGTGGGCTTTTGAAGAGGATCTGCAAAGATGCATTTTCCGTGGCAGGCGCAGTGCAAGAGACATGTTCATCAGAGCTGTTAGGAAGTCCGGGCACTGATTTCCTGAGAAGGTTGCATTTTGGAGCATTAGATCTTCAGGTTTGCTGAGATGATTTTGCGTGACAGGTGCAGCACTTCGTATGACCTGGCATCGCTTTTTCGTGGCTGGCGCAGTAGTTTAGACAGATGGAGTGGAAAAATTGCAAAACGCATTGGTACGAGGCCGTCAGCTCTGCACTCAGCTTTCCATTTTCGAAGGACGTCTCGCAGAATTGCTTCGTTTTTGATGTTGTCAACTTAAAAAAATGAGGAAGTCTCGCAGAGTTGCTTTGTTTTTGACGTTGTCAAGTTCTAAAATTGAGGAAGTCTCGCTGAATTCCTGCGTTTTTGATGTTGTCAAGCCAAGTTCAAAAACTGAGGACGTCTCAAAGAACAGCTTCCTTTTCAAGCTTGCAGACAGATAGACAGACAGACAGACAGACAGAGAGACAGAGAGACACAGAGAGAGAGAGAGAGAGAGAGATAGAGAGATAGAGAGATAGAGAGATAGAGAGAGAGAGAGAGAGATAGAGAGAGAGAGAGAG
>Ga0126342_10018762_pt1 | contig 11822 bp, 13 predicted proteins | sample Cyp1metagenome_FD_92528 | JGI IMG/M metagenome (GOLD analysis project Ga0126342, IMG submission 92528) | Coral microbial communities from Lord Howe Island, Old Settlement Bay, Australia - Cyphastrea 1 metagenome | ecosystem: Host-associated > Invertebrates > Cnidaria > Coral ... | reverse complement strand
ATATATGGGTATGGGTCAAAATTAGGTACCCCAATAATTGGATGGTTAATACTAAACTAGACTAACATCTGTGGTCCCCTAGGTCTTCCATTTTGACCCACATCCATATATATATATATATATGTATACCCATTTTGAGGTACGTATATTAATGGAAACTCCCATATGACTTGATGTTTTTGTTGGAGGTCCGCTTGGTGACCTTGGACCAACATCGTCCTGGCAGCTGTCAGGGAGGCTCTCCACGACAAGGCCTGCGCCAAGGACGTCGTTGCTGTGGTCACAACCGTCAAAGTGCTCCAACTCATCTGTACCTTAATGGAGTTTCAAGTGGGCCACAAAGCCAGTAACTTTCACTAAACCAAGCCAAATGGTAGTTACAGTAAAGTCAAAGGCTGTTAAAGGGACTAAATATGTGGATTCTATTGAATTTCCAACATAAGGATGTAAACCTAGTGACCTAGTAAAATAAGGCCGCTGGACATCCCCGAAATCAACCGAATAGACGACTGCATCAAGCTAGAGGCTAGAGGTGTCAATTTTGCTTTCACTCCGCTCCTTTGCTTTACATGTCCCCCATGCTCAAGCTCAGGCTCAGATTTGCTTAATCTTAAGCGGGTCCAACAAAATGATCATATTCCCCATATTTCCCCATCAATTCGCATGATTTTTCTAAATTTCGCAAAATCACCATTTCAGCATTTCAGCTTCAAGCCAAGTGCCCAATAGCCTCGAGGTCTGGCAAACATGCAGGGATCCAGGTTCTCTTTGGTGGTCCCCCGGGAATCTTCCTGCGCATCTCCCGCGCCAGCGGAGAGCAGGTTGCGCAGGGCAATCAGCGTCTGGCTGGGCTGCGCCAAGGAGATCTCTTGCCAGTGGAAGAGGTAGCCGTGCAGCAAGAGCTGCGCCTCCTGGCTGACCACACCAGCCATAAGACCATGGTTGAAATGACATCTCAGCAATTGTACCTTCACATAGTACATGAATGTCTACATGTGCGCGTGCTCTGAGGCATTTCCTGTGTATACATACATGATGCGCACATAAATGCCAGTCTACAAGCGTGAAAGTTATAGGAAACGGGTCATCATGGAGAGATCTGGGAAACCAATGGAAACCATCCCAGGAAAGACACTGTCCTCAAAGGTGAGTACCTCAACAACTAATTCCAACTGAAACGACTTTGTAGGGATGGCATTCCCCCAGCCATGTTTAGATGCCGATGAACCGTCATTATATACATATATATTATATATATTATATATATTATATATTATATATATATATTATATATCTATATATATTATATTATATATATATTATATATATTATATTATATATATATATATATATATATATATTATATTATATATTATATATTATATATTATATATTATATATTATATATTATATATTATATATTATATATTATATATTATATATATACATATGTATCGATTGACGCTGGGATCGCCATGTTTTGAGCCCAGCTTCTGCTTCGTACCCTGCTTTCTGATCTCCGCCGTGCTCTTCTTCCCAGCTGCCCGAACCATGGCTGCCACCCAGCTCCACGTCGTAGATGCGGCGAGCATCGCTGTCGGCCAGAAGCTCAAAGGCCTCCCAGGGAGATGGCAGCAAGCCAAAATGGGCATGTTCATTGTTAGAATCTTCAGTCAGAAATCTAGATTTTTTGGAGAACAAATGCTTTGGAGCTGGCTCTAGTCAAGTTTCAGTCAAACGTCTTTCAACGACCCTTTAGCTCTGCCTCCTGGCCGTGGGTAAAATGGGACTAGATCCAGAGAAAGAATCCCATGCATGAGAGATGCAGCACGTCCCCACTGTGTTGCTTGTCTGAACTATCGTTTTCTGGGTCGTAGTGACAGCGTGGTGCAAAGGGCCCGGGCCCTTCACGAAGTACATGAGTGTCATGAATGAGGTTTTCATCTGTTTTCATGCAGTCCATGTCCCTATAAATCCCCATTATATCTCAATAAATCCCTATAAATCCCCATCACCATCTCCATCAATCAGGCCTCAACGATCTGCTGATAGAGTGCAACAGCTTCTGCTGCTTCCACGGGAGTCGGTTGTCGACACAGGCGCAAAACCAGTCGGTCCGGGTGCGTTTCCAATGCGCGCTGCCTGTATGCCTGGCGTATTTGCTGTGCGTTCGCAGATCGGCTGATTTTCAGGATCTCATAGTGGTCCTGCGGAGCTTCCGGGTCAAATTTCTGATGGCGCCAAAACTGTCAAGTGCTTCAATCTAGAAGACAAATGTCAATGTAGAAGCAGCAATAACAGAACTGGCTGGTGGTTTCAAGTCCCCATAGAAACATCAGTCGACTATGATTATCATCCCGGGTATGATGAAAGGAAGCAGATATTGGAGACAGGTTGATACTGATTCTTGGTACTGATTGGTGTTGATTGATATTGATTGATATGGGCTTTTCCTGAAATGGGGGGGGTCCCTAAATTATCCATTTTAATGGGATTTCCATTAAATTATACACCATCCAGCTATTGGGGTATCCCCATTTCTGTAAACCCCCCATATGGATTCACTGCCAAAAACTGAGAGAAGGTCGACTGAGAACGAGTCCTTTGGCTTCGACTTTTGTTTCTTTCTGGATTCGTCTAAAGCCAGGCACAAGCCTCGCTTGCCCATTCTGCTTGAGCCAAGCGACTTCCCAGCTGCGACCGAGATACGATATGATACAACGCCCATCATTCCCAGGATGGAAAGTCAATGCTTCAAACTTGAAACCACCAATCAGTTGGTGTATTGGTGAACTCATAAGTATAAGGCCCAGTGGTTAGGGAAAAATCCTACCACTGGCATGACTAGGAAGAAGAGGTGGCCTACCAGTAAGGCATGGTTGGAAGTTGGAAGCTTCCAAAATGGGGATGGGTCAAAACCCTGGTACCTGGTGAACCCCAAAATAGCTGGTAAATGGATGTTCATCCCCCTAAAAATGGTATGTATAGGTATTGATCCATACCCAAATAAATGGGAACCTCCCAGTTGGCGCGAAATACCCCATCCATCTCGCCTCAATCTGATCGCCTTAGATCACCAAACTGCAAACCCAAGGGCCCAGGAGTATCCAGGGGTCCCATCAAGTCCCAAGAGTGTGGATGTCTACCATTCATTATCAAAAAATATGGCAGGTTTATATGAGATTAACATCAGCCAACCAACAAAATGTATAACCTTGTGCACGTACGGGTCCTTGCTTCATGTTCATCCAGCCAGTTTTCCCGCACGGGAAGAAACAAAGAAGAACTTTCTTAGAGAACGGAGGTCATCGGAGGTCCATGTCCGGAAGGGCGGGAGTTGTAACCTGCTGACCTCAAGATGTACCAAGATCCCAGACCCATAGGACGATCCAAGCTGACCTGCGCAGAGGCTATGATTTTTTCCAGTGGAATCACGTTGAAACCATGGCTCAGCGATGCTCAGCGTCAACTTCCGGTGGCTCACTTGAGGTAAGAACTGGGACATTGTTTGTTTTTTCTGTGACAGGACTCAGGACTCAGGACTAGAGTGCAGAACAGTTCGGAATGGTGAGGTTTGACTGCCAGTCCCTACCATCGACCATGGCACCGGAAACGTGCTGTGTCAATGTTTTATAGTTCCAGCAGACAACAAAGACAGAATTTGGATCCATTTGCGGATGGGTCAAAACCCTGGTACCTAGTGAACTCCAAAATAGCTGCTAAATGGATGTTCATCCCCCTAAAAATGGTATGTATAGGTATTGATCCATACCCATTTGGCACTTCAGAAGCTAAAGGCCCCATCCCATGTCCCAGCTCCGCACCCGATCTGCTTGTTCTCGGATCATTTCTTTTGCACGCTGCACCTATGCAGAATGTAGGGCCAGAGCCGAGATGAAGGAAGGTTGGTTTGTAAATCATTGCTAGTGCTAAGAACAATCATGTAATGGAATTTTTATTATAATATTAATATTATAGAAAGAATGGGACAAATGGAATATGTAACCAACTTAATCTGATTTGGGTTTGTCAAAAAAATGGGATACGGGTACCATGAATACCCTCAAAATCACCTCTTACCATCATTTTTTGACCCATGTCACAGCATATGTCCCTGGTTGGGAAAGGCAACACTTCAAAATATTGCCCAAGCTGGATGCACCGATAGCCAAAAAGCCATGACAACACCTTTAGGCAGCCTGTTCTTTTCGGATTCTGCACTATCCTCACGTTCAGTGCTCGAATTTTCCCAGAAATGGTGTTGGGCCGCAAATCTCCAGTATGTCATATTTTGATTATTTTGGGACGATCAGAATCTTGATCCCCAAGCCCAACAGAAAAGACCCACCAACTAAGAAGCCCATCCAAATCTGTGACATTCTGTGACCATCACAAAGGAAAATCGGAAATCGATTCGGCTTTGTCTGAAAATACAAACACAATTCCATCCCATGGTTGATCATCCCGCCGGGTGGGTATTTGAACGTGGCGGCGTGGCTTTTTTGATGTTTGTGGATTTTGTGTCGCTTGGCGTGTTTCAATGAAAATTATGTTGTTTTGTCAAATTCGTGTCTCACAATTCCATTGATTGTTTGTTTTTCTAAGGACTGGCCATTAAATATGGATATTAGTCGCAGAAGAGTACTCCTGTTTTGGCGGGTCGTTTCACAAAGTGACAGCGGGGCCATGGTCTTGGCACCTGAAAGCGGTTCGTTCTTTTGCGCCAAGGTTTGGTCACATCTGTGCTAAGGTTTTGCCAGTCAAAGACATCAGAAAATCTCCTTATGTCAGAAATTCCCAGCGCCATTGCCACGCTCGGACATATGTCCAGATGGCTTTGTTGATGTCTCACCGGTCTTGGGAACTGCACACAGACGATGGCATGGTTTGATTTGCAAGCTTCCAGCAACTGTCCACAGTGCCTGTGTGGATCTCTACAGTTTGACGTCCATGAACAGCAAGCCGCAGTTTTTTTGCGAACAAATTCATTCTTTCGATGGCTAACGCTTTGATGCCTCAAGATGTGAGAGAAGTTAACAACTTAGTTGAATGTTTGGAATGCTAAAGACGTTAATACCCCCACCCCACCCCACCCCCACCCCGTGCAAGATATGAGAGAAGTAGAAATAGTGACAACTACGTGTTCGGTTGTCCACCCGTAAACCACATGTTTTTTCCCAAACTCACTGGACATCCACCCAGTGCCTGTTCCTCGGTGCCGCTGATCCGGAACCTTCCCAGTTTGCGGCGTCCCATTTTTTGATATGTTTTTGGGATAGCTTGAAGATGTAGTAGTCAAATGATCTTTGGAAGTCTCAGCTTTCAACGCCTCTTGGAATGAGAAGTTCCACCATTCCACTTATTTGCCAAGATGTTCTACACCCATATGAAGATCACAACTTCTCCCCAAGTTGAACGCATCTTCCATAGACCTGTGAAATAAAACCCAAGTCACTGAAGTCACTAAAGTACATCCAAGTCATGCCCTATTGCTGAGGCGACAAGCTCACAGTGATCTTCATCGCGGTCCTGCTGAGCAACCAATGTCGGGTGGCAGACCTGTTGGTTGGGTACATCCCAAATTCTTGGACATCTAGATTTCTTCATGATCACTGAATCAAAAAAGGGGTGAGATGTGACATTTGCAAGTACTTGATCCGGCACCTAAAGAAAACCTCCAAAACAGGAAATCGTACAATGTGCCTGGGTGTGTATTGGCAGACCCAATCTGCTACACATATGACTGTGGGTCAAAACCCAGTCCTGATTTTCGCATCAAAATGGCTGGCTCTTATGGATGTTCATTTCCCCAATTCAGATGGTCCCCTAGGTATTGACACATGCTCATAGCTACACCACTGGATACCCTCTGGAAAATTGCTAGTTTAATGGACAAAATGATCCATCAAATTGTTCCCAACAGCAGTGACTGTCAGGCTGTTAGGTCTCGATCTCTGGGAGTAGTGCGTCGTTTTTTTGCCAAACCCAAAAACCGGAACAGAAACAGAACGTTGGAACCCCTGAACCTTGGAACCTGCTGTTGGGTTCGGTCTCCTCTGCTTCGACACGCGCGCCGCTCTCTTGTCGAATCGTCTTGATGATGCTGCCACCCTTGCCGATGACCTGGGCGAAACCAGGCAATAGCAATTCTCTTCGGGTTGGAGGGATTTGTTCCTGGGAACCCTGGTTTTTACAGGTTTTTACCATCAAATAGGGGTTTCCAGTAAATGTTCCCAGTATCCAATTCCGGGAGATTTGGATCAAACTGTTTTAATTCACATGAAATAGCCACTCATGGGGAACATTCCCCCAATCCTTACCATCATGGTACGGTCGTAGTGAGATCGCTTCGATTCCAACCACCCAACGAACATGTGATGCTTGAATCTTCTGGTACAAGGTCCGTAAGGATAGCGAGCCCTGCAAAACAAAAGCTTTTAAAGAGTGCGGACTGAAAATGATTTTTCTGTAAGATAAATCATAACCTGCAGCAGCTCTTCATGATGTGGCAACCAGGCTGGTTTCTCCAATCATTATCCACTTCCCCTTGACTCCATACCCTCTCGCATTGGTTTTCTGCTAGGTGCCCCCTCACCTCCACTGTAACCAAAGCTTGACTACATGAATCATATGGAGGTTTCCTAAGTCATGGGGTTGCCCCCAAATCATCCAAGTCATTAGACCATTTTAGTATTGAAAACTATGGTGACTTGGGGATCCTCCATTTTCAGAAACTTTATATGGTGTTTTCTTGGTAACTTCCCTAGCCATGGCAGCATCCAATTCCAATTGGAAGCCGCACCCGGCCCATCAAGTTGCGTCTCACCAAGACAGAGTCGTTGCCTCGGTCTTTTTTGATGCCATGGTGTTGACTAAGAGCCTAACTGAAATCTTGCTAGGTTAGTAAGTCTCCTAAGTGGATTGTCCTATTGATAAGTGGTTCAGACTTGTGACCCCACTTACTGACCAGATACTAACTGCAATTAGTCTTTTTGTTGCATATCCGAAAAAGAGGGATGACGGGAAACATGAGGACTGTGATGGTGATGGCAATGCTGATGGTGCTGATGGTGCTGGTGATGATGATAAACCCCGTTGCTTTTCCGCAACAGCGTGATTTGAGGTTCCGCTGTGGCGGTTCCGGTGTGCGTTCCAGCGAGGGCTCGGGGAACCAGGGTGTTGTAAGGGATAGTCGACCATTGCTGGGGATTCCCAACAGTCGGGTGCAAGAAATCACCCATGGACCTGAATATAACCCTCCCCGAAAATGTGGTTGCGTGGATTATGGCAGCTTTTCAAATGCATATGTTTGGGGAAAACATGTGTATAATATATATACATTATTACATGCATACACTATACCTATGTACATATTTATATATATATACTATACCTGTATTGTATATACATGTATAATCAGAAATGTGTACACTATAGTCACTATATGATGACTATGTGTATCTACACGTACACATGTACAATTCTGCATGTATAGTAATACATCTAATTACGTATATACATGTAATTTACATACACAGTATATACATCTATTGTAATCATCTCAATTATAACATGATTTGAAAACCCCCCAGCCTTTCTTAGCTGAGCGACAACTGCCCTGCGCAGGGCTTCTGCTACGGCTACGGGCCACACGTTTGCGCCTGGGCGCGGAGCGGAGATACTTTTTGGGGATGGTCCTTTTTTTAGTGGGGAAATGGGTGGGAAATGGTTGGCAAATGGTTGGAACATGAAGGTTGATGTTAATTGCTTGGTATAAATCGCTAGATGGGTGTCTTTTCCAGTTGATCTCCCAGTTGATTACAACTTGGCATTTATCCTGAACTCGAGGGATCCTCCCAGAAACCCACAATTTCGTCCCTTTTTTTCTTTGGTTTGAGTGGTTTGATATTTATGCGTTGTTTTTTTGGGGTGTCAAGTTTCACTACTGTATATTTGTGGCGTGCGATTTCCCATCATGGATTGTGAGAATCTCCGAAGATTCTTGGATCGTATAATCCCATATATCCCCTCAAATTGGGAGCTGAAAGATGCCATTGGCCCCTTGGGGAAGTGATTATAAATTCCCTTGAAGACTATGTATGCGTTCGAATTTCAGCGCCGACCACGGAAGGCCAATTTTTCTATTGACCATCCCATTTCGGGGGACCCAATTTTGACCCATACTGGCAAACTTCCCACAAATTTACCGTGCTCTCAAGTCACACATATATATATATAAATATAGCTGTTATATGCCGTTATGATCCCCAGCAAATCACCACCATTCACAGGATTTCGGCAATTTCGCGCATCTGTTTGCTTTCACCTTGTGGTTTCAACCCCTGCTGAAAACATCTGGAAGTCGATCGGAGGATCATCACCATCACCATCACCATCACCATCATCATCATCATCATCATCATCGTCATCACAATCATCAACATCATCATCGTCGTCGTCGTCGCCGCCATCATCATCATCACCATCATCATCATCATCATCATCATCGTCATCACAATCATCATCATCATCATCATCGTCGTCGTCGTCGTCGCCGCCATCATCATCATCACCATTATCATCATCATCATCAATCATCATTCATCAATCATCAATCATCCATCAGCCATCATCATCATCATCACCATCATCACCATCATCACCATCATCATCAGTCGTCATCATCATCATCACCATCACCATCATCATGATCACCATCATCACCGTCATCATCATCATCATCACCATCATCATCATCACCATCATCATCATCAATCATCATCATCGTCGTCATCATCATCATCACCATCACCATCATCATCATCATCATCCTCAATCATCATCATCATCGTCGTCATCATCATCATCGCCGTCATCATCAATCAATCAGTCAATCAATCAATCAATCAATCAATCAAACAATCAACCAATCAATCAAAGCAAATCAAATCAAAGCAAAGCAAGTCAAATCAATCAAATCAATCAATCAAATCAAATCAAATCAAATCAAATCAATCAATCAATCAATCAGTCAGTCAGTCAGTCAGTCAATCCATCATCATCATCACCATCACCATCACCATCATCATCATCATCATCATCATCGTCATCATCATCACCATCACCATCATCAACAATCATCAATCATCAATCATCATTCATCATCAATCATCAATCATCCATCAGCCATCAACATCATCATCATCACCATCATCACCATCATCATCATCAGTCGTCATCATCATCACCATCATCATCATCATCATCACCATCACCATCATCATGATCACCATCATCACCGTCATCATCATCATCACCACCATCATCATCATCACCATCACCATCATCATGATCATCATCATCATCATCAGCATCATCCCATTTCCAGGATTGAAAATGTCTGACGAAAATTCACCAGTCAACCAGTGGATCATCCCATTATATCCAGGCCCTGTGGTCCCAAGCTGTGGAGCCGGTGCGGGGGCGCCTGTCGGTCGACCTCACATGAGTTTGCCCTTCTTTTTTCATGCCTAAGAAAACCTTCTGGTAATCTCACCTGGAAAAAATGCTGAAAAAATGATCATCATCTATTTTCATGGAACATCTTCCATGTTTTCCTGATTGGAGTGCCAGGTAGTGTAGCGATTCAAAAGGGCACAGCCATCACTGGACCAGCATCCACACCTGACATATCGCCCGGCGTTTGCATGGGCCAAGACCAAAACGGCGGAAACCTGCTGGCAGATTCCGTGTCCGATAAACCAGTCCTTTTGTTGTTAAAAATAACTGGCCAACACACTGAAAGGAGTTCAACAAAAACAATGTGCACCATCTGGTAATCTAGCAGTTTGCCATGGAAGATGGCAAAGTGAAAAAAAAACCGGCACATCTACACATCGGTGATGTTCCGCTATGCCGCTATCAGGTGCATCCAGGTGGCATCATGGGAAACGGCATGGTCCCCATGGGAGGCCTCGGCGGCTTTGAGTCTAGGAAGATGGCAAGGATGGTGAGAAACGTTCAGATCAAAAATCGCCATTGAGATGCGGGGAATGAACATGTCTGCAATGTCAACACTGAAAATCATGTAAAATTTGATGTGTGGAAAGACCAAAATTGAAGGTCTACCAGTCTACCAGATCCGGAACAGGTACAAGCCAGATCAATCTCTGCTTTTTCAGAGCAAGTCAAAGAGCACGTCACATAGATCTGGATAGATCATAATTCAATTCACCAACCAATAAGCAATTCTCCAGCCTGAAAAGAACAAGGCCAGGCTAGGGGATGATTCCCCCAGTTCCTCAGTTCCCATCATTTCTAGTAACTATCCAGATCCTGCACTAATCAAACATAGCTGGAAAATCCATTGCATTTGGGATTTCCCAACCATCGTTGATTTCCAAAATATCCCCATGATTCATGTTGAATAATTATTCATGAATATTCCATTAGGACTATACAAAAATGTCCCGCATCAGCTGGAAAATCCAGGATTCAGTGACCCCAAAGAGCTCCTTGTCCCCCCTCTGCGGCTAAAAAGCATAAAGGGAGTCCCATTCACACCTCGCTTGGAGCGTCGCGATCGGCGACGGCGCCTCAACGGGCCAAGAATGTGGCACCCCATTCCTCCCAATGTTTGAGACTGTCATATTCTGTCATGTTTCCCATTGTTTAATGGCCATAAATGAGGGTATCCCCCAAGGAATGATACCCCCATCTGTTTGGAGATCGTTGCCATCCCATCCCATCCAATCTTTGGATCATGATGTCTGGACAAACCCATATCATATCAAGGTGGGCATATATCCCGTAGAATGTCTGGTTTCATCCCCAAAACACTCCAGTAAACTACCAGTAGTACCGCACAAGGCGGTGGCGGAAGTTTCAAAAATAGGAGCCTATAGGAGAGCTTGGTTGTTGTGAACCAGGGATGGCAGAGCGAAGCCACTGATGGACTGAAAGGTGCTTGACCTCTCTCTCTCCCTCTTTCTCTCTCTTTCTCTCTTTTTAACTCTGTTTCTCTATCTTTCTCTGATTATCTACCTACCTACGTACCTACGTACCTACGTACCTACGTACCTACGTACCTACGTACCTACCTACCTACCTACCTACCTACCTACCTACCTACCTACCTACTGACTGATCGATCTATCTATCTATCTATCTATCTATCTATCTCTCTCTCTCTCCCTCTCTCTATCTCTCTATCTCGCTATCTCTCTGTCTGTCTATCTATCTGCAGGATCAAAAACGAAGAAATTCTGCGAGACTTCCTTAATGTTTGAACATAACAACGTCCAAAACGAAACAATTCTGCGAGACTTCCTCAACTTTTGAACTTGTCAACGTCAAAAACAAAGCTATTCTGCCAGACGTCCTCAATTTTTCAAGTTGACCACATCAAAAACGGAACAATTCTGCGAAATTTCTTCAATTTTCGCAGTTGACAACATCAAAAACGAAAGAATTCTGCGAGACTTCCTTCAAAAATGGAAAGTTGAGTGCAGAGCTGACAGCCTCGTACCAATGCGTTTTGCGTTTTTTCCAGTCCACCTGTCTAAAGTGCTGCGCCTGCCACGAAAAAGTGATGCCAGGTCATACGAAGTGCTGCACCTGTCACGCAAAATCATCTTAGCAAACCTGCACATCTGATACTCCAAAATGCAACCCCTCTCCGGAAATCAGCGCCCTGACCCCCTAACATCTCTCATGAACATGTCTTTTGTACTGCGCCTGCCACGGAAAATGCATCTTTGCAGATCCTCTTCAAATGTCCCATGCCTGCCATCGTTTTTGGAAATGCTACAAAACCCTCACGT
>Ga0126342_10018761_pt1 | contig 11822 bp, 13 predicted proteins | sample Cyp1metagenome_FD_92528 | JGI IMG/M metagenome (GOLD analysis project Ga0126342, IMG submission 92528) | Coral microbial communities from Lord Howe Island, Old Settlement Bay, Australia - Cyphastrea 1 metagenome | ecosystem: Host-associated > Invertebrates > Cnidaria > Coral ... | reverse complement strand
TGGTGGTTCTTGGGTTAGCCACGTCCCATTGCTGAAAACATTGGAGTGATAAAGCAGGTACACCAGGGTGATCAGCCCCGGCTTCCACCATCATGCATAGCTTCGTTGGCATGCGTTTGCATGATGGCCGCATGCCCCCTGCTAGGTTAGAAGTTTTACATCTTTACAGATGGTTCACACACACACACACTCACACACACAGATATATATATATATAGCATTAGAGAACACCACAATTGGATACAATGGGATGGTCTAGTACCAAGCCAGAACGTTTGTGGAACCGGCCGAAGTTTTCGCACCTCATCTGCATCAGTGCCATAGGCTGAATGTAGGTGCCCACTCACCACCACTGAGATACTGCGCTGATGTACAGCTTCCCGCAGGTCCTGGCACCCCACGCGCCCAGCTCGGGAGGTCATATCCACATGTCCTGCTGGTGGGCCGTGCACCAGCAGGAGATCCGTGTCTGGGGGGATGGCGGACCATTTTTGGCGGAGCTCTTCGCCACGAGGTAAATTGAAGGCCCAGTCGAAGAACTCGGGCTGCCAGGGTGAGCCATAGATCTGGTAACCACGAACTTCAACCTGAGCCAAAGACTCAAAGAAGCGACTGGATCTTGGACATTTTGCCTCTTCTTGATTCTTCTACTTTAAGTATACTTAGTTTTGAGGAATGACAAGCTTATCCATGAGATGCAAGAGAATCTGCCAATGAAGATCAACCTATCCATCTGTCTGCCTATCAACCTATCCATAAATCTTTCTCTATCTGTCCGGGAATCTCCACCACACTTCGCTCGCCTCTCAGTGTGTGATGACCTGACAAAGCCTGCAAGCGAAAACCGACGGAAAACCCTTAGAGTCCATTGTACAAACCTTGGTTTCCATTAGTTTCCCATAAATTTCCACTAAAAGAGCAACCCAGTGAGAAAACATCCAAAGCACTATCCAGCTACAGAAGTGTCTTCCAAATAGCTGCAGCCCTTCAGCAAGGGTCTTGCTTTACTGCAGTCGTATGGGACGCCACGATGAAAGCGCGACGCTCCACGCGACCTGTAGTAGTCCTACAGGAGATGTGGGAGCAGATTCCACGCCACCTGAAATTGGGGAAATAGTATCCTCTTTCATCATAATGTGGGTATGATATAAACCCCCCAGATAAGGTGGGATATCATGGCTAAGATTTCGGGTATGGGATCCAAATGAGAGAGCTAAGAAACGAGCAACACGGGCCAGATGCTCATTTGTGGAACCATCCCATAGCATTCCAAGAAACGAGTGGATTTGGAGGTAGGTCGGATCCATTTTTCAGACAAAATCTTCCAGGGTCCTCCTGCAAAGTGATGTCATGATTTCCAGCAATCACCAGCTTCTGCTCCGCAGGATATGCCTCCAACCATTCATTAAAGGACTCGATTTGCTCCAGTTCCCCAGTGTTGGTGAAGTCACCTGGCCCATCACCGAGGTCCCTTAGGTCCCTTAGGTCCCTCAGGTCCCGTAGTTGAAGCGGAGGGCTTCATTTTAACAGGCACTAAAAAGATGGCATTTGTTGTCCCCAAGAAAATTCTCATCATTTCTCATCTAATCACTGCAAATCAGCAATCCGGAGCTGACTTTCCTGGATTGGACCATACCAGCGAGGTCTCCCAGGCCTGCATGCAAGAGGACATCTGCTGGTGGCATGTGATCCTTTGGAATCAGCTGATGCAGGCCGTGAGTGTCACCTCGGTTTTTGGGACGAACTCGTCAAGGAATTTCCGGGCGTCTCCAAGGTTTATGACACACCATGATGGCGCACCAGTTTTTGTTGAAGTAGCATTTATTGAGCTGAGTGGATTGAATCTTTATTCATTGCTACTTATTTGATACAGTATATATTTGGAAAAGAAAAGTTTGGGTGAAATGAGTCTTCGGGAAGGTCTTGTCCCCATACCGGTGGTGTCAGCTGGAATATCACTATACTATGCTTGAGGCCCAGGGGAGGTGGACGAAAGCTATTGGGAAGGAAGAGAGGTAAGAAATAGAAGGGGATGAAGTGTTGGACTCAGAGCTGCCCCTCCCTTGCTAAAGCAAGAGTAAACTCCAGCTAGCTACCGCTAACTTTCGTGATTTGCTGGCAGAACTCCCAAATTATGATGGGAAAATCAATTCATTTGATCACATGCCTTCTGATGTTTTTTTAGTTGATTGATGGTTCAATCACTTCATCTCCCATATGGAGGTATCTGAAAATTGGGTATACTCCCCCAAACGCCCACTTGAATAGGGAAGAGAATGCTCTCAACCAGCGGATGTTGAAGGTTTTCCCCTAAAAAAAATCAAGTACCAAACCCAAGTACAACTTGGTTTGTCTGATTCTTTTGCGAAAAAGACTCTAAATTCCACTGGTTGATCATGTTCATTCAGTGTTCCCATCAAAAATGGCCATATGACATATATAACTTGGAAGATCTTGGAAGTATCCTCCATTTTTCATAGCTCTCTCCTGGTGAACCCCGTGGCGCCGTATGGCGCCATACGACGCCGGTTTCGACCCGGGTCGCTGAAGCACACGAAGCGCGTCCAGCCTTCCGGCCGCGGCGACGTCCAGGGCGCAGGCACCACGCGAGCGCCGGCGGGGGACCAACGACGCACCAGGTCTTCCAAGGGCATCAGGTCCTGAGCCAAGTCGGGCCAAGGGCCTAAAAGTAGGGGATATATTCATTAAAGCTGGGCTTCATAGAAACGAATGGAGTGTCCCTATAAAAAATGTCCCTCTCCATAGAAAAGATATGTCCATAATATCTATCTAGATACGGATTGGATTGCCATCTACAGATTGGATTGGATTCTGGATTTGGATAGATGTATGAATAGATATTTCATCGCTTACACTATGCCAGCTGCGTCTAGCGTTTGTTTGGATGGATGGATGGATGGATGGATGGATGGACAGGAAGATCTGATATATCTGTATGCATGTAATATGTATGTTCATATGTGTGTTGTCATTAAGTTGTCATTATTGCTATTTTTGATATGTTTTGCAAATGTCATTAACTGCATGTTACATGTACAGACGCATTATGCAGATGGACAGATCAGCAGACAGATAGCCAAATAGAGAGGTAAGGCAATATTGAATACCCCCCATAGATATATACATACATGTATATATATATATCTATATACATACATACATATATATATATATATACATATATATATATAATTATATATTATATGCGTTCTATCTTTTCGGGAACAACTGGGGGCTTGGGATTACCAGCAGGTCCTCCTCATAGAAGTCCCCTTCAGCTCCATCATCGTAAAACTCCACATTCCTTGGGGCTGGTTGAGAACAGATTTCCCCCTTTCATGGACCGTGATCATCCCCGGGCCCCCCATATATTTTCCATGGATTTCATGGAAGGGTTCTGGTGACTCATGGGGATTTAACTTGATTTAACCAACGGGGGAAATGCACTATGAGACTATGATAACTTTACAGATTGCTGGCCCATGAAAATAGATGATTTGATTTACTCATAAAACATTCTGATTCTCCATAGCTATGTTAAATTGCCAGAAGGTATCATCGCCGAACTAATCATCAGCCACTGGGGGTTTGGAACGCTGCTCAGTTGATGGTTTCAACGCCCCTCAAGAATATTAGTCAAGTAGTACTATCATCCCAAACGTTCAAACAGTTGAAACTGTGCCAACCAAAGATGTTATATAATATCTCGATAATATGTGGCTTTTGCCATCAAGACACCAAGTTCCATCCTCATTGTTCAGGGCCAGAATTCCGCGCCCCTTTCCCTTCACAAAGACCTCCGTTCCGATTTCCATCAGCTTCACCAGCTGGGCCCCCTCTTCGAGCCAACAAGGACTGCAGCTTCAACATGGAACTAGCAACCAAAGAGGGGTACCAAGCAGGCCGCGACCCGCACATGCCACATGGCAACTGGCTCATGTTATACTTTGACACTAATCCTACTTGACCTCCACCCGATCAAAGCCATCTGCCCTTTTTTCCACAAACCAACTCAGCAGAGCTGCAGATCAGCTGTAGAGCTGCTCTCGTACCTGGATAACCCGCAGCCCCTCCTCTTCCCAACGATCTGGCGATTCCGTGGGGGACTCAAAGATGCGGATGTCCTCATCGATGTACAGAACCCGCACCAGGCCAGGTCCCGAGATGGCAGAGGACAACAGTGGCACTCCAAAAAGCACCAAGCCTCCCTGCTCAATCTCCACATCAAATTCTTTGGGGCATTGACCTGTGCCATCTTTGGCCGTAAAGCTCCCTTCCGCCACAAAGTGCACCAATGGCCCCAGGATTTCGCCATAGTTGGTCACCCTCCCTTGTTTCGCATCATAGGCTTGTCCCGCCTTGTTTCGCACCAAGGGCTTCAAGAGCCGTGCGTTCTCCTCCCATTTTGGGATCTTTCCCTGGATGAACACCGAGCGCCACAAGCCCTCACTGGGTGAGCTGCTGTCTCCCAACAACTCAGCAGGGCACGGCACACGAGCAGCGGCCAAGAAGTCAATCCCTTCCTCCACTTTTCTGCGACTGCTGGGCTCCAGCTCTTCACCCTTAGCCGCCAGCAGCAGCTCCTTGATCTCCTTCGCAGTATCCGACACCCAGGGCCAAGTCCAAAAGCCCCGTGGCAGCCTGGAACGGCCATGGTCTCCATGGCGGCCAAGGCGGCCAAGGCATATGCTTAGCACGGTGACGGAACAGAAGGACCCAGCAACGGCCGCAAAATCACCACGTGTTTGGCGCCAAAAGTTGGAACATTTTCCAAGGACCCGCGGATTCTGATAACTGGCAGATGGCCCTGCATGTCTCGCCCGGCGATAGACAGGGGTCAGGGATACCGCGTCCATCATGGCAATAATTGTTACACTCTCAAGTTGCAAAATAGCTCCTGGGGTCTTTGGACAACTTTGAGCTTTGTCTGTCTTGGAAATGGAGAGCAGAGATGGGCCACCCTGGGGTCGACCAAAACTAGCTCCATAGGTACCAAATGTCAGAGCTTATGAATCTTGAAGGATTTGGTCCAGCTGACTGCTCCTGCACATTCTTGCTAAGAACCTATATAAGCAAGTCGCATGAATATTAGCTTTCCAAGCCAAAGCTGCGAACAGGCACCAAAGAAACACCCGCACAAATCATGTGAGAGGGGCAAAATTATGCGTGTGGCTGTGTGGATTAAGGCTCTTTGGGAAGAGGACCTGCATGCAATGAGATTGGCCAACAATGGCCCCGTGTTTTCCCAAATGCCCACAGCCTTGTGAAGGTGCAGCAACCTGGGTCTTCCCCATCTGATTCTTCCAGGCTTTGTAGTCCATCACCTGGGAGCAGACCCTAGAGGCCCTAGCCTAGGCCTCCCAAGCATCCCAATTCAATTCAAGTCCAAGTGACCAAGGCTAGGGTGAAGCTGCCAGTTGGCACACCTCAGATGCCGGAACAGAGGAACGTACAGGAAGATCCATACCTTCACCAAACTCATAGCAGGAAAGCTCAACCAACTTGGGCAGCTACACAGCCCAACTGTCCCAAAGCTCCTCCTTTCGCTCCAGCTGCAGGTTTTGCCGCAGCGCCAGGAATGTGGCGATGGCCGCGATGTAAAGACCTTCCATCAGGAGAAGATATTGGGGCCTCAGCAGACTCAGCAGCACCGCCTCAAAATCCCATTGGTCCATCTGCAATGGCTCAAGGGGGAAGAGACTGCCCAACTGCCCCAAAAAAAAAAACGATGTTTGAATCCCATGAAGTCCATTGGACACTATGTTTGTACCCAATCGTGGGTCATGTTCGTTGCAACTGTGACCCGAACAGCTTCCTGCAAGTTGCAACCAGAGTGCAACGGAGTGGTGATACCTCACTTCCAGGATGAAAACACTAAGCCAGGTAGAAATGGATTCCCTGTCCGTGTGCAAACTCGCAAGCCCTACTTGCCGCCCTGGATGCTACTGGCGCTGGGCAAATGCATCAAAGCTCCATAGAGTGCGATGGAACCTCCAATGACATGCCAGCAGCAGTGGCGCCACACCCAGGTATCGAAGGACTCAGAGCGCCCCGACCAGGCCTGACCAGCTGGACAGGGTTCATCATGAACGACAGTTGGGCAATTTGAAACTGGCTTGTTTCGTTGATTCAGGTCCCCAATAAGAAAGAAATCCGGCACTGGCACGGAACGCAAAAGATATGGGAAATCACGTCAAAAAGCTTGAGAATGGCCAACACCTCTACATGCTCTACACATTTCCAGGAGATGCTGAGAGTTGGACCCTCAAGCTTCGGAATCTGAGGACATGACAAAGGCGGACATGGCCATCAACACCAGCACTAGGGTCTCCAGGAACGTTGCGCGGAGGAAGTAGTCAAACATGGACAAAAAGAAGGTGCCAGAAGCCAAGGCGATGTCAACTCGTCCTTGCAAAAGAAAGATCCAACAATCCATCAACACGCCATAGTAACCATGGGAGAACTACCGAATGCCGGAATTACAGCTATATAACCTGAGGATTCAAAGATTGGAGGAGAGTCACGCTGATAGCGAATTCGTCACGCCAAGGATCCATAGAGGGACCGCTGTTCGCGTTTGATAAAGAGATAGTCCGCCAGGTATGATGTAATGACCACCAGAGTGTACAAGACACCCAGCAGAGCATACAGGATCACCTGGATCCAAACGCCAGGATCCTGCAGCTGTGAACCCCTTTTTTTTATCGTCCCAAGATGAGATTTCTGGTTGGAAACCGTGGGTTAGGTCCCCTCCAACCAAGTTGGAAACCCAGCCCCTTTGGGGATGCTCAGATCTCTGAGAAGTCCCTCAGATCTTCTCCCAGCCTCCAGATCTGCAAATTGGAAGAGACACAGAGACACAGCCCAGAAAGCAGCAGCACTTGGGGCAAAGGCGAAGCAACTCAAGCCAACAGCGAAATGACTATCCCATACTTTGCAGGATTTGGATTTCAACCCAAAGACTTCGAAGAGAGTATGCCGCATTGGGCTGCCCAAGCTCCCCAGGAAATACAGCAAGCTGCATCTTTGTCAGCTTGAAGGAAATCAGCGGAAATCGCACATCTTCAAGCCTTCAAGATTGATAATCTTGTCTCCGCATTCTTCTCTTGAGAGCTCTTCTTCAAATATGCATGTTTGGCAGCTTTTAATGGGTTTTCATTCACGATTGGCAAGCCCATATGATTGGCAGGTGTGAATCCATAGTTGCATCACTTGACTTGATGGAGTTGTTTTGGCTTTTTACTCTAGTCACGGTAATGTCAAATGTCCATCCATTCATCAATCCATCCATCCATCCGCTTTACACACACATACAAATATATATATATATATATTCATTCATAAATTTATTCATTCATTTTTTTATCCAATGGGAATATCACCACCCCTTCAACACACCTAGCTAGGATTCCCACAGCTCAGACATCTCAGGCAGGTTCTCTCGAGGATGTGCCGGCACTGTGCCTGGCGCCAAACCGCTGTTTTTCTCGGTGGAAACGAGGCCGATAGACCAAGTAGCCTAGAAAAAACTTCAGAAACGTCAAAACACTGGGTCCATTTTGAGATGGAATCCATTTTTTCTAGAGGGTCATGTTCAATCTTTGAACTGATTTAACCGTCAAATTTTCAGGGTTGGGTTTAGTGAAAGAAGTGATTAAATCGTCGAATTCTCAAGGTCCATGGGACTTCTCATCTGCGAATCCTTTCACTGAGGCGAACGCTTTCGGCTCCGCTGGGCCTTGCAGGTCAAGCAAGTCACATGGTTTGGCGAAAGTCAGAAAGGCCTAAAGGCCTCAGGCAACTCTCCTGGCTTAGCAAAAGCCCATCCCCTCCAAATTGCCAAACATAACGGGCTCGCCAAGGTGCACTAACAAAGAGCTGATGGATTCATCCAGCAATTTCAAAGCTTTGGCCCGGCGGGCATCGTACTCCTCACAGGAAACGCGAAGGAAACGCTAAGGAAACCCTGGACAGCGCAGCGCTGAGTGGACACCCACCTTGGAGCCGGGAGCCCCGGGCATGGGCTGCCCTGAAGGCCTCCAGCGGAATCCAAGGTGCGGTGAGCTCAATGAACCACATGACTGCTGCACGGGTTTGTCCAAGAATGGCGGACGTACCACTTTTTCAGAGTAATTAGAACAATGATTTTTTAAAATCAATTGTTTGGGGTATCTACCACATTCTTGGAGAAACACTTGGAATTGGGAGTTGTCCCAATTTTTTGGCACAAAGTTACTTGCAGAACCCTTGCAAAAAGATGGGAAGGCAACTCTCCAGAAAAATGTTCATAAGATTTATAATTTATAATTATAAATCCCATTATATACATATATACATATATATATATATCCCCATTGTATCCCCATTTATGGATATTTATGGTGGGTTTTAAACCCATAAGCCATCTATGTTCCCCTAGTCCCCATTTTTGGTTACTTAAATCCGAGTTTTTTGAGGATTTTGGTGTTTTTGAGCTCCCATTTTGGGTTCAAATCCCCAAAATTCACCAGGTTCTGCGAGGCCCCTGCGCCGCAGGCCAGGCCAAAGAGGAGCTCGCGTTGGCCAAACTCATGGCACCGGCCATGTTCCAAAGCCTGGAAAATGACAGTGGAGAGACACAGAGACCGTTGTGGTTAGAAGATGCTTGATCTATATATATATACACACACATTGGTAATCGTACCAGTAGTAATAACGATAACAATAACAATGATGATCATAAAAATGTAGACATGTATCTTGCAGATATCTATCAGTTTATACACACACACATAGATATATATATATATTATTATATACAGATATTATATCATGCAACCGACAGAAAAAATGCAGCTGATAGCTGGAGGTCCAGGCACGGCACCATCCTTCGTGTGGCTGGGGTCGTACATGACAGCCTTGAAAGGCCATGGGTTCAGCACAGAATGAGAGGCAATAGTAATAATAATTATAGTAATAAGTAATAATAATGATAATAATGATAACAATGATAATAATAATAACTCCAGAAAATGAAAATGAAGAGATCCTGAGTCAGTCTCTCAATTTTTTTTCCAGCTGGCGTAAACGCATCACAGCATCAAACAGTCATAGTCTAACCCTTACCCTCTTAACATAGACCCTGGCCACCATCCCCTCACCATAAATCAATGGGTGGTATAAACCGATCACAATATGGATGATTTATGGTTCATGATTGCTACCATTACCCTGTGGTAAGTTAACGGATGGAAAATCCCCGCTACGCAAGAAAATATAGGTAATCATCATATCATATATCTATCATCTATACATAAATTTGGGCGCTTCCGCAACTGTGACACATCACCAAAAAGGTGAACATGGTCTGACATGGTCCAGAGAAAACAAAAAACAAAAAAAAAGGATCCAATTTAAAAAGTCACCCAGTGGATATTCTCATGGACCATTTCCAGTGGATCCAATGGACCTCAGGTCGCTCTTCATCCGGCTGTCGGATCCGCAAGAGGCCCGGGGCCAGCGAGGCGGCGAGGTTGTGGCTCAGGGCCTGGGACAAGCCATGGGGAAAAGGGACACGTTTCACCTAAAATAGGTGTGGTTTTGAAAAGGGACCCTACCCCTGTTGATGTTTTGGGTGGACTTTTTCTGGAATTTTTGGTCAACGTTCTTTCATTCCAGTGGTTTGCACTGGCAAGTGTGTCATGTGAGAGGGGAGTGCACCCAAGAAACCGAACAGAAGGGAACTGCGAAGGATCTTCGGAAGTGCCCACACTTTGCTTAGGAGGACCCGAATCTCAACATCGAAACAAGGCATCCCGTTTTGACTTCGCCTCCAGAAGTCTGGAACTGTGACTATGGGACACCCCTGAGCTACAGACTCCCACTGCACTCACTATCGGCCGCAGTGCTTGTGGAAAGAGATTCGCCTCGTGGAGCATTGGTCAGGCCCTCAAAGTTCAACAGCAGCTATTGCTGTGTTGTCTCACTCTCACTCCCGACATCAGCGACACCAGGGCACTGGCAAAGACAAAGTCTGGCCTGAACAAACTGAGTGAGAGCTCAGCCCCACATGGTTTTGTGGGTCACCTGATCTCTTGTTTTTTCGTGACGCATTACCCAAGCTGAGATCAACACGAATGATCACCATAGGCTTTGGCATGCGAAAACCTCTGCACAGTGTAAGTGAATTCTTGGACTATGCAGCACAAGACAAGTTTAAAAGCATTCCGAGCCGGCCACCACATCAAGTAGCGGAGGTAAAACCACGCCTTGGCCGCAGATTTCTTTCGTTCCCACCCCCCAAAAAAAAAACGGCAATCATTGTAATCTTGAGATTCCGGCAGCAAAAAATGCGATGGGCGCAAACGGCCACTCAGGAATCAGCTGTGGCCCCAGCAACCTTGACGAGCAAAGTTCTGGTCCCATGGCCCGACTTTTTCCCAAAGGATTAAGTCAACTAAGTTCCCTGCCCAAGAACGGTGTACGCTGTGGCCTCACATGAGAAAAACGGTGGCTGCCCTCCTGCAGTGACAACAAGCGGCCAAGGTACGATGCAAAAGGGCAAATGTTGACCTTGGATCTGTGATGACAAAAAAATGGGTCGACAGGAGGGAACTTTGGCAAAAACAAATCATCAGATTGATGATCCTAAATGTGCTGCTGATTGGAACATGTTGAAACCTACAAATCTGATGAGAGCCAAGCGAAAGTTGAGCCAAGATGCATTGGATCCCCCATGGCTTAGGCACATAGGGAAGCACCTGCGCCGTGGATGGCGGATGGAGGTTGCAGCACAAGATCTCGCTACCAAAACCGTTGACATTGGAGAAGTGCCGCACCAAAAGGCGGTCCGTTTTTCCACAGCCAGCATGCAAAGGTTGTTCCCGAGTTGTTCCCATGAATTGCCTTACTGCCTACATGCCACACAGGCTCTGGCATCTCAGTGCTTGGTAGCATTGAAGTGGGGCCATTCCATCCTCCGCCCCAGGAATGCACTCAGTTCAGCTGCTCCTGGCAGGCATTCCTCAAAACACAGAGGGAAAAATCCGAGGGCCATGAATGAATGGCCCTCACACATTCTCAAGTGGATGCATAGCTGTGTGTGCTGGTGTGTGCATTTGATGATATGTTATACTCATTCCTTCCAAAAATGCATTCACACTGACATCTCATGTCTCATGTCTGTCTCTCTCTCCCGTTCTCTCTCTCTCTCTCTCTCTGAGTGTTTGAACATAAGCAAACCTTTCGCCTGTGTTTTTCAACAAATGCCAACGCTTCTCCAATCCCTCCTATCTCGACCCCCTTCCCTTCGCGGGTCCGTGCACATCGATATTGAACTTTAACAGTCTGCAGTGCATCAACTGAGCCGCAACGCGCTCGTGATGGCGGGAGACCCATTCGATCAAATCCTGCCCCACATCCATTGGACCAATTAGACCAGAGCATCCAGAAAGTATGAGTTTATGTATACGTACACCTCCATCTATCTATCTATCTATCTATCCATCCATCCATCCATGCATCCATCGATCGATCTATCGATCTATCGATCTATGGATCTATGGATCTATGGATCTATCGATCTATCGATCTATCGATCTATCGATCTATCTATCTATCTATCTATCTCCGTGTGTGTGCATGTACAAATATACCAGTAGTACCGCACAAGGCGGTGGCGGAAGTTTCAAAAATAGGACACCTATAGGAGAGATTGGTTGTTGTGAATCAGGGATGGCAGAGCGAAGCCACTGATGGACTGAAAGGTGCTTGATCTCTCTCACTCTTTCTCTCTCTTTCTCTGACTATCTACCCGCCTACCA